>WNGR01026671.1_pt1 | contig 10251 bp, 9 predicted proteins | sample 5407581 | NCBI WGS metagenome assembly WNGR01 (sample SAMN13153383, study PRJNA577476) | soil metagenome | isolation source: 80 cm soil or saprolite under Garry oak tree replicate 2 | place: USA:California | collected 2016-06-15
CTTGGAGCGGAGCAAGCCGGGCGATACTATAATAGTCGCCGGTATCGGCAACACCATCGGCATCGGCCAATAAGTGAATCTCTAACGTGTCGCAGCCAAAGCCACGTAGTGGCTCATCACTAGTACTCACGATACTAGCTGCTATCATGGCGGTTGTCGGCCTCTACTTCATCGGACTCGTCTTCGGGGGAGATATCGCTGACCCTAACGTCATGATCCTCTACGTCACCATTGCGGTTGTCGCATTCACTTTCGTACTTCTAACACTGACGAGGATGCGCAGGGGTATCAGGATAGGAGCGTACGCACCCGTCAAAGTGCTCTCCATAGTCAAGTGTGGCCAGTGCAGCTTCAAACAGATCAAGAACTTCGCCATCGGCGACTTTGTCTTCAAGACACTTGGCAAATGCACCCAGTGTAACGTTGGAGATCTCAGTATCAACGGAATCTACACCGAAGGCCCACCGAAGAAGTAAGCTCACGCGACGCGAGACTCACTCGCTAAGACCCCCTATTTCTAAAACATCCGCTGTCTGGCAGCGATAATGGGCGAGTCTGGCTGATCAGGGCAAGGTTTCGGCCGGGATCGGTTGGGAATTATCCGCGTTTACAGCGTGGATCATCCCGCGTTCTAGATGTGCCTGTTCAGATCTCGAATCAGGGCTGATAATGGGCGATTCCTGGAATCAGGTCATTCCGCGGTAAGCACGGTACAGTCATCCCGTCCAACAAGAACCGTATGTTCTGACTGGGCAACCGGTCTCCGTGTCTCCTCCACCAAGACAGGGTATCCGCCTACGCACTTGTTATGAACCAAGTCCAGCATCGCCCGCTTCGCGGTCTCCCTCGAGAACTTGTCTTCTAACCAGCGAGGCGCAAAGGGAAGCGTCGAGAATCGAGTGTAAATGTCATCGAGAACTTTCTTGGACTCGTCGTTCTTGACCCCTTTGGATTTGATGTAGCGATAGATCTGGGCCGGCAGCATATTTGTGACGGAGCCCGCAGCGTCTGCTAGGGTCACGAAGGGCTCTATGGCGAACACTTCTCCTTCGTTTGCCTTTCCTGCGGCGAGAACCGGAACGTTCGGCACTGATTTCCCTGCGTGGATGCTGTACCTCTCGATGCTGTGACCGGTGAGATTGCTGATTGGTCGGAACCCATACTTTCCTATTGTCGTCTGAATTACCCGTCCGACATCTGAAAGCTTGACACCTCCTCTGAATGTCTTGATCGCGTTCTGCAAGGCATCGTCAGCGGCTTTGACCATCGGCTCGAATTTGGGATCATAGAAGACTGTCACAGCAGTGTCTGTGACGTAACCGTTCACGTGGACGCCGAAATCGACTTTCACCATTGAACCGGAGGGGATGGTTAGCGTATCTCCTGGGGGAGAGGTATAGTGCGCGGCAATCTCGTTGATCCCAATGTTTACCGGGAAGGCCGGTTTTCCTCCAAGCTCTCGAATCCTGCTCTCAATTTCGTTGCAAATCTTCAGCGCGGGCTTTCCAGGCCTGACAATGTCAGGAACTTCCTTTCGAATCTTCGCGATTATCAGACCTGACTTTCGGAAGGAGTTGAGAGCTTCTGTGTCGTACAATGATTCCACGCTGGGCCTATCGACGCCTGTAACACGTGTAACTGACGTATGAACTATGACTTACTGAAGTCACGCTTCCACATTTCCCGCGCGAGCGCCCCGTCCTTCTTGTAGAGATGCACTAGGTCGCGAGCCTTCTCCTTGCGTTGCCTGTGCTCGTTCAGAAATGCTGTCACTTTCTCGATGAGTATGTCTTTCAGGTCTCCTGTGAGCATCCGGCCGGTCTTGTACTCAACGCGTATCTGCTCTATCCGCTTGTCATCGGGCTCAAAGAACATGTAGAGCCACTGGAAAGGAACATCAACATCAGGGTCCCCGCCTTTCTTACGATGCTCCTCCTTCGTCGCTTGTCCACCAGAGAAAGCGTAACGGTAGACCTTGTTCCGCACTGTTTTATCGTCGTCGCTGAGGTTGACTGTCGTCTCCGGCTTTGAAGAGCTCATCTTATCTTTCATCCCTGTAAGAGCGGGTAGGAATTTGCTGTGGACCGCGGCCGCCTTATAGTATCCCATCGCCTCAGCAATATCCCGTTGTATCCTCCAGTACGGGTCCTGGTCAATGGCTGAGGGGATGAGGCAGCGACGCTTTTCGAGCAGGCTTGGAAGGATCTGAACAGAAGGGTAGAAACAGAAACCTATGTTTGTCTCACCGGTGAAACCGAAAACAGCTTTTACGGTGCTAAAATTGACGCGGCGTGCAATCTTGAGGATCTGTGGGTAAGCGTGTCCGATGAACTCTGTGTCCTGCAGAATGAAGGTCTTGTCAGGGTCAAAGCCGACGGCGGCGATCTCGAGAATGTTGTCCGTAGCCCAAGTCTGAGTCTCCTCGTAGGATAGGTCTCGTTTCTCTTCCAGGAATTTTTCATCATCAGTTATCTGTATGTACACTGTTGTGTCGAACTTATCCTGGAGCCATTTTGTAAAGTAGAACTGGATAATGTGGCCTATGTGCATTGGTCCGCTGGGTCCTCTGCCGGTGTAGAGGAACAATCCCTTGCCCTTCGAGTAGTCATTGAGGACGAGATCAAGGTCTCGGTGCGAGAAGAAGATGCGACGACGGACTAGATAGGCGGCGTCCCCTAGGATCTCTTCCAGTCTCTTGGCAAGTGGGCCTGTTATTGGTTGGGTCCCAAAATCTCGGATGAGGCGGTCATAGTCAACGGCCCCTTTCACCTCCCAAGGCGTAACTACGAATTTTTCTTCAACCATTCTCTAGGCCGCCACTTGCGGAATCTCAAGCTCAAATGCCGCTACGGGAAGGCTGAGACCCCACGCGCGGATTACCTTAGGGTGTAGTTCACCTACTATTCCGAGCCGCCTTCCTTTGGTGGATATGGTGCAGGTTCGTCCTTCAAGAAAGCTTGGATGAGTTGCAGGTTCGATCATGAATTCGAGCCCTATGCTCTTGAGAAGCGTGTCGACGCAGGAACGAATCTCGGTGAAACCAGCACCAGTATGAATAGTGACACCTGCAATCTTGTACTGAGTTTCGGTCTGGTCTCCTCCATTTTCATTCAGAAGAACGCATGGTCCAATTTCGAACACCCGTTGAGGATAATCGACATGAGTATTGTCCTTGAGCAAATTCAGGATGCTAGGCATAAGCCAGCTTCGTACTGCAGTGTGGGTAGACATCTTTGGATTCAATAGCTCCGCGTAATTTTCACGCCCTATGCCCATCTTGTCGACGAAGACTTCTGGTGATGTCAGACTGTATGTCAGAACTTCTTGGTATCCCAGCCCGATCATGAGCTCTGCAAGGGTCTCGTTTCTATCCGTCTCTGGTGCTAGTCCACCAAGGGTCCAGATTCTCGGCCATTCAGGATCCAGCTTGTTGATGTCCAGCGCGATCGCGAGATCTTCGACTAGGTCAACTTGATGCATGATGTCGATGCGGTAGCAGAGGCTCTCCACGCGCAAAATGTCCTTACTCACTTGTCGAGCGGGATGGCCAGCCCTCACAAAGGATCGTATCATATCTGCCGGTTTGAAAGTGGATCCAAGAAGCCGGTTAGCGTAGCTGACTGACAATTCCTTGAAGCTAGATTTCAGGTCCGGCGTAATCACCGGCTTGACGCCCTTACCGGTGTAGGCTTGGGAACAGCTGTAGATCTTGCCTCCTCTCTCGGCGAGGGCGGCTGCCACTATCTTCAGCGTATTGCCCACCGTGGTGCCATTTGTCCCTGTAACTTCGAGGAGAATGTTCTTGGTGTCCGTGGTGACCTTGCCCAAGTCGTTAGAGTTGATGATCGGTGGGAGGGAGAGAACCTTGCCCTCTCCATCTGTTAATAGTGGCCATTCTTTGAAAGATGCGATTATTCCGCCGTACTCGATTCCCTTAGGGTGCCTTTCGACAATCTCTCGAAGCGACATTTTCTCGGTTGAGCCTAATGGGACGAAAAAGGTCTCGTCAGGGTCGCCAACGGTGTAGCGGAGAGGCGTCTTGATCTGGTCGGCCCGGTAGAATCCGATAGACGCTCGTTTTCTCTTCCTACCATAAGTGAGGTCCATTTTCTCTTGTAGGCTTATCCAGCTCTTCAGCGCATTTTCGCTGGGCTTGACGTTTCTCATGATGGAGGTTGCGATAAAGGGCCGGATCGGCTCCAGTCGACGGTCTACCGTAACTCTCAGACCGGACTTTCCAGACAGAATTGGAGCTTTGGGCTTGGCGAGACCGAGGTGAGTTCTAAGGGCGCGGGCGATTCCCTCTACCGACCAAATGTCAGGGTGATTACTGTCTTTGACTTCGATGCTGACGCTGTCGTTCTGTTCGTCGAGAGATTCCACGTCGCCCTTGACATAGGCGAGGATCTCGTTGAGACCATCTTCGTCCCGGGGAACCTTATGGCCTAGAAGATCTTCGAGATCGGTTAGGGAGAATTGGACTGAGGGCGTCCTAGCCTACCTTCTGCTGTCTAATCCATTCGAGGTCCGTAGTGAAGAGCTGTCTAATGTCCTGGATTTGTTGGTTCATCATGTAGAGTCTGTCGATTCCGAGCCCCCATGCGATTACAGGTACTTTGATGCCGAGAGGTTCTGTGACTTCGGGTCTGAATATTCCGCTGCCACCGAACTCCATCCATCCGTATCCTTCCTTGTAGGCTTGCAGCTCGACGCTGGGTTCCGTGAAAGGGAAGTAGTCCGGTTTGAACCGGACCTTGTCAGCCCCCGCTACCTCGCGAGCGAACATCTCCAAAACCCCTAGTAGATTGCGTAGGCTGAGGCTGGGATCGAGAACGATCCCTTCTGCCTGGTTGAACTCTGTCAGGTGGGTTCTGTCGAGGAGCTCCGGGCGGAAACAGCGTGCGATGGCGAAGTACTTGCCTGGGATCTTGAGGTCCTTCGAGATCATTGACCGGACGCTAAGGGCTGTTCCGTGGCTGCGGAGGACCAGCTTGGACGCTTCTTCTCTAGAGTACTTGTAGCCCCAGCCTGTGGACCCCGTCTTCCAGCCGTTTTCATGTGTCTGCGCTACTTTCTCAACGATATCCTTCCAGGGTTCCAGGCTCGCTTTAGACGGATGTTTCAGGTAGTAGAGATCGTGGATCTCTCGCGCTGGGTGATCTTGCGGCATGTAGAGGCAGTCGTCGTTAATGAAAGCGGTCTCGACTAGTGGTCCAACAGCCTCTTGGAACCCCAGAGCAACAAGTTTCCGCTTCACCATTCGCAGGAATCGCAAGTATGGATGATATTTTCCAGGATTGAGCGAAGGGACGGGAGAGGAAACGTTGTATGCTCGAAGACGAATCTTTTCCCAGTCACCGGAGAGAATCATCTCGCTTGTTAGACCGCTGACCTCATCGACAGGAGCTTGAGCGGGAATCGCGTTCAATCCTTGAGGAGTGATCGCTAGCTTCCGCTGGGTTCTCTCCTTTGAGGCTAGAATGTTTCTCTTGAGGAGCCTATCGACAGCCTGTTTCGAGTTAGGAGGTAGTTCTTCTATTGGAATACTGACCTGGCCGATTCTCGCTAGAACTTCTTCGTCTTCATCTTTGGGCGGATTCTTCAAGATCACAAGAATATTGCCTGAGCTTGTTTTCTCGATTTTTCCCCAGCCTTTGCGGGCAATCCAGCCAGTAACTATCGAGACAAAGTCAAGTGGGAGACCCGCTTGCTCAACAGCGTCGCAGTTGTTCTTGTTGTCTGCTCCTTGACCAGGCCTTGCTCTGATAGAGTGAGTGAGGAACGGGCAATCGCCGCGTCCGCTAGTCCTGTTTTCCGGGCAACCTCTTCGACAGAGGTCATCCCGCCGGCGTCTCGGAGCGTTCTCAGAACCTTGACGTCGTTTTCTCGCAAATCCACTTGCAACGGTCTCCGAGGCTAGAAACTCCGGTCAGCAGTCCAACCGCTATATTTGATTTGAAAACGAGAAAGTTTGTCTTCAGTTCGCCAATGAATGAGGCGATCTGTGGCTGTGCCCCGCCGAGTCTTCGGTATGTGTCTGTTTAGAGGAACTTGTTAGTGATCCCGAGGGCCTCGTCCGTCTTCGCAATTGATCTCTTGCCTTCACTCTCGAGGCCAGTCAGCGCCCTAATCGCGTCAACGTTCTCTGGAACTACAACGCTCTCATTGTGGACTTGGTATACCATGTTCGCCTCACCATCAGTGACGTTGAGTATGTCTTCCCAGTAAGCGACTTCCCACATGTCAGCTCTTGTTCTATGCATGTCTCGCATCATCTCAGCTACAGCGTTCATGCTGTCAACCCCATCAGTCGTCCTGACAGGCGCCAGCCTCGGTGCGTTCTTCAAGACCTTCAGAACGTCCTTCCTCTCGGGGTTGTTCTTTAGCTGGACCATGGCGAAGTGGAGGTGGCCGATGTTGAAGGGTCCTTTCGCTGCCATTGTTGTAATGTCCAGTTTGGGAAGAACGGTTTGCGCGTCGGGTCCCTGATGCGACGGAATATGCGCCTCTGGGACGACGGTATTGATGAGTCCATTCTTGTGGCTCTCCCACGGGTCCGTTCCTCTCCGAAAGACGACAACTCTCGCCTTTCTCACGCCAAGCCCGTTTTGTAGTGCTCCGATGGTTCTGCAGATTCCGGTAGTGTTACAGCTTACGACCCGCGTGGCGTTCTTGTTCAGATTCTGCTCGTAATTGCACTGGGCTACGAATGATGATCCTGTGAGCTCGTGTTTCTCGCCGCCTTGGAAGACCGATTTGACTCCGAGCTTGTCGTACTGCGCCTTGTTCTTCGCGCCCAGTCCTGCAGGGGTGCAGTCGATCATAACATCGACCTTTTTGATCAGGTCTTCTAGAACTCCCGAAACCTCTATTCCCGCCTTTTTCATATCGGGAAGTTTCTCGGGAATGGAGCTGTAGATCGCGAAATTCTTCTTCTGCCCCATCTTCACACGATAGTCTGCGACGACGTCGGAGACGCCGATGAGCTTCATATCTTTCTGATTCGACACGGCCTCGGCGACGCGCTTGCCAATGACACCGAACCCGTTCACTCCCACCCTAGCAACTGGCTTAGGCATTTCTTAACGCATCTAATTGAAGGATTGAGGGAGGTTTCTTTTAGACATAACCCCGCCTTTCCGATGTACCCTTTCAGTATGCGTTGGATTTACGGGTCGAGTACAACTCATTAGTGTAAGGGTGGTGTTCCACGAGAGATCGATTGTCTCAGCATAGAGGCGCTGTCGAACCCTGATCGACCGGAGAGGGGCTACTGTGGCAACGACCCTGCAATCGAGAAATAGAACATCTCAGCAACCAGATGGACGAAAATGAAGATTGAGAAGCTGGAGCTGTCGAATTATCGTTGCTTCCCTAAGGTATCACTCAAACTGAAACCGTCCGGCATTATTGTGGATCCTGGAGTGGAACTCTCTCTTGGCGCCGAATTTGTTTTTGGAGCGGAAGAAATGGAGAAAATAGCCTACGACACAGATTTCTCTGAGGGCGCTTCAGGAAGACTCAGTGGCGAGGAGTTCACCCGGCGGTTCGGAAACCAAGCCATCCTCAATGCAATTTGGAACCGACCCAACGAGTCGTCTCGGTCAACACTAAAAATTTTCAGACCGGGAATCACGTCCGACATAGACTACAATCTTGGTGGGTACTCATCGAATCAAGGTCGGTTGAGGTTCGGCCAGCAGACACTGATTGCCTTGAGAACGGTGATGCTAAATGCATTAATCTTCGTCCCGGAGTTTCGACAGCGACCTCAAGCGTCCGCGGACGAGGTCTTCAGGGCACCGCAGGGCACACTGGTTACAGCGGTGCTGTTCTCGCTAAAGAACGGTACGAGAGAGCAGCAAATCCGATACCATCAAATCAAAGACCACTTTTCCAGGGTATTCCCGACCTTGAAGATGGAACTCACCAGGGCCGGTGGACCACCAAGGATAATGATTGAGAATTCTCGAACCTTGCACGAGGTACCTCTCGACACTCTTGGAGCCGGGATAGCTGAGATGATCATCATATTGACGCACGTTGAAGGGGAGACAGGGAAGGTGTTTTTGATAGATGAGCCAGAACTTCACCTGCATCCTCACTCACAGCGACTATTGCGAAGAGTGTTGGAGGAAGCGGTTCCCGATAACCAAGTGATCATGGTCACTCACTCATCTCACTTCATTGACTTGCGACACATCGAAAGAATAATTCTAGTTCGGCAACATGACGGTAAAAGCCAAGTGGTAAACGTTCAAGAAGGCTCTTTCAGTGAGGACGAGGAAAGACGAATTTCTAGGATAGCCCAATCTGAAGAGAAAGAGTTTCTCTTCGCAAGAAGAGTGCTCTTGGTAGAAGGCCCCACTGAGTACGGGGCAATGCCCATACTTGCGAGGAAAATCGGAAGAGACTTCGATGAAAACGGGGTCTCAGTAGTTAGCGTCGGAGGTAACTACTTTGGACTGTTCCTCAAGCTGTTACATGCGTACTCCCTGCCCTGGAAAGTTATGTGTGACCGTGATGTGCTCATGACTATTTCCGGCAAGACAAGGTTGAACGACCAAGAACTCAAGACTAGCCGGTTCTTTCAAGCGATTATGGGGCTTCGGCCTCTTAGAGAAGACGAATTGAAACTCCTATCTGAAGCTCAAGGTCACATTATCTCGCGAGATCACACAGAAGTCTACCAAGACCAGCTTTTCGATAGAATCAACGCGCTTGCCGCTGGTCACAGCTTCCACGTAATCTCTCCAGATTTCGAAGGCTTCATGGGGCTAAACGGTTGCGAAGAACTGCTGCGAGAAGGGCAGCTAATGTTTGGCAAGAACAAGGTTTTGCAAGGGCGCTTTGTCGCAGAGGAAGTGACAAACGTGCCGCAGGAACTAAGAAAGGTCATTTCTGAGGTCACGCCCGACATAACCTAAGTCGTCAATTAACCCAATCAATGTCATCAGGATCTAGCCGGCGATAGCAACAGATCTCCGTTTTTCCGCTAACCATTTAGGGTCGCTGGGCTAGCCGAGCCGCTTCATAATGAAATTCATCGCTAGTGTCGAAATCCAACCTTCGGGGCCTTTCGGGGTTCCCGCAGGCGATGCCATAGTCGTTCCTGGTGGCACGTCTAACATCTTAAGTGCCCCATTACACGCACGCTCGATGACCAAGGTGGGGCACAGTAGTCTCTCCCGGTTCCGGGAAGACTCAAAGGCAGTCAAGAAAAATTTGAGGATTATGGACTTAACGTGCGTACTTCAAGACAACTTCCTGAACATCAAGTTGGATGCTAGCCGTGGGAAGGAGGCCTACGATAAGATTGTCCATTCGCTCGACCGTTTCATGAAGCACCTAACCTTGACCACAGGACAACTCTATTCGTTCAAGGTCCTTTTTGTGGAGGCAGAAAACGGGTCCCTCTATCCCTTACCTAGAAGAGTGAATATGATGAGCTTGGTTGGATACGACTTGGACCGGCTCGGTTCGGATATTGATACTGCTGAGAAGATGTCGTCACTCAGCGATCCTGTCCTTGAAAGGGCCCTGCAGTACTATGAGCATTCCCTATTCCTGTTTGAGAAGAGAGGCCAAATCACAGACATTCTCTCTAGTCATTTCCGTTATATGATATCTGAAATATTTCTGAACATGTGGAAGGCCGCTTCTACAGTCATCGGCGATCCAACGGTGGACAAGGATTATTCGTCTAGGTATCTTCGACTTGGAATCGATGAGGAGTTCTACCGCGCTAAGGTTGAGGCGGCCCGCAAATTTCGTAACGACTATGATGTCGCCCATTATCGATTGGACTTGGAACGGTTGGAGGAAATCGAGCATAACTTCGGACTCGTCAAGGAAGTGGCGGAGCGCGTATTGCGAGAATATCGACTATATCTCTCCGAAGGCAAACCCTCCTTCGCAAGGACCACGTCTGAGCGCAAAAGTTCTAAGAACAAAACGGCCAATGCTGGACTCGCAACGGACTAAATTGCGAACTACACTCTTCTTGAGGTTCCTCTGCTCAATCACAGCGTCGTATATCGGAATGAACACTCTAGACATAACCAGCTGTCCCTCTGATCGTGAGGTTTAGAGACGGGCTTTAATACTAGGGCTGGACCCTTTACGCTCTCAAGCTTTACCGCTTACAAATCGAAAAGAGAAGGTATCAGATAGAAGGTAATGAATTATGGAGGTTAAACTTTCATGGTTGAACAGTCTCAGTACGCTACGACTACAAAATACATAGTAAAA
>WNGR01009407.1_pt1 | contig 10250 bp, 9 predicted proteins | sample 5407581 | NCBI WGS metagenome assembly WNGR01 (sample SAMN13153383, study PRJNA577476) | soil metagenome | isolation source: 80 cm soil or saprolite under Garry oak tree replicate 2 | place: USA:California | collected 2016-06-15
AGGAACTGCGGAAGGGCGATGCTAAAATCCGGCTTGCCGAGCGGGAGTAGCTCAGTTGGTAGAGCGCGACCTTCCCAAGGTCGATGTCGCGAGTTCGAGTCTCGTCTCCCGCTCCATCGTGCTTGTGCGACTTCGGCTGAAGCACGACAAAACGTGTTCGGCTGATGCTTTACACAGTTTCGGCTGATGCCTTACAGGGGTTTCGGCTGATGCTTGATAGTCCCGCGCGCGGGACTGGGAAGTGAGCCGGCAAACGATGCACCCATGGCTGGCTCGCTACGAGCGAGAGGGCATGGAGGGGATGGGCGACCAGTCGCACCGGCCCACCCATCGCCCTCATCAGATGCCGGCCCTCATCTAAGCAGTCCCATCGCCCGCGGGTCGCCCAGCGAAGGGCTCACGGAGGCCCCGCTCCGGGGTCGCCCTCATGAACGAGCCGACCGAGTGCGGGTCGACCCTCCGCAGGCAGAAGGCGGTGCCCCGGTGGGATCGAACCAACAAGTGAGGTAGCGGACGCCGTGCTGCTTCTCGATCTGCACATCGCGGGGGTGGGCGATGGCGAGGTCCACCGCGGTGACGCCGGGGATATCGTGGTGGTCGAGAAACAGCGGCATGGAGGCCGCTAGACGATCCTTAAGGTTGCCCTCCCTATACTGATCGAGTGGGGGAAGCACCACTCCAATCTGTAGTGTCTTCGGCTGCCCAATCGGCTGCGACATCACTGTCCGGCCAATTTTCGCCTGTTCCGGCGCCCACGGTCCAGGATGCGGCGATCCTCGCCGAGCCGCCGGCGCAGCCCGCGACGGCTCAAGCTCCGGCGCACTCGCACTACATCAACCGCGAGCTCTCTCAGCTCGATTTCGATGAGCGTGTGTTGGCCATCGCGGAGGACGAATCGCTCCCTCTGCTCGAGCGGGTGCGCTTCCTTGCGATCCTGGGGGAGAACGTCGATCAGTTCTTCCAGGTCCGCGTCGCCGGACTGAAGGAGCAGGCACATGCCGCCCTTCCCCAGACCTCGCCGGACGGGATGACCACCGGAGAGCAGCTACGGGCGATCCACGAGCGAGCGGGAAGCCTGCTCGAGCGCAGCACCGATCTCTTCACGCACCGGGTGGCGCCTGCCCTCGAGTACCAGGGGGTCTCGATCGCCAGGGTGGCCGGACTGGACCAGGCAGACCGTGAATTTCTCGCCACCGAGTTTCGCGCCCGCATCTTTCCCGTTCTCACGCCGCTGGCCGTCGACCCGGCGCATCCGTTCCCCTACATCTCTCACCTCTCGCTCAACCTGGCGGTGATGGTCCGCGACCCAGTACGCCATCAGATGCGCTTTGCGCGCGTAAAGGTCCCACCGTTGCTACCTCGCTTCATCGCCTTGCCCGACGGCAGGCGTTTCGTTCCGCTCGAGCAGGTGATCGCCGCGCACCTTGACGAGCTCTTCCCCGGGATGGAGGTCGTCAGCCAACATCCCTTCCGTGTGACACGCGACGCCGACCTCGACCTCGTCGACGAAGAGGCCGCCGACCTGCTGGCGGCAATCCAGAGCGAGTTGCGCCGTCAGCAGCGCCGGGCCCAGGTGGTACGACTCGAGATCGACGCCGCCATGTCGGGCGAAGTCCTCGACCTGCTCGTCCGCGAGCTCGACCTGGAGCCCACCGATGTCTACCGCGTCGACGGTCTACTCGATCTGAGCAGCCTGTGGGCGATATACGCCCTGGACCGTCCCGACCTCAAGGACGAGCCGTGGACACCGGTCACGCAACGCCGGCTTCAGGGTGCCGGCGTGGAGCAGGCCGACATCTTCGAGGCTCTCAAAGACGGCGACATCCTCGTCCACCATCCCTACGACTCTTTTGCCACCTCCGCCGAGGCATTCATCGACCAGGCGGCCAAGGATCCCGACGTCCTCGCCATCAAGCAGACGCTCTACCGGACCTCGGGCCCGGTGAGCCCCATTGTCCGAGCGCTGATCCGGGCGGCAGAGAGCGGCAAGCAGGTCGTCGCTCTGGTCGAGCTCAAAGCGCGTGGCGACGAACAGGCGAACATCGCCTGGGCCCAGGCGCTCGAGCAGGTCGGGGTTCACGTCGTCTATGGCGTCGTCGGGCTCAAGACCCACGCCAAGGTGGCGCTGGTCGTACGCCGAGAAGGCGAGCAGATTCAGCGCTACGTGCACGTGGGCACCGGCAACTACAACCCCAAGACGGCGCAGATCTACGAAGACGTTGGCCTCCTCTCCGCTGATCCCGAGCTCGGGTCCGACGTGTCGGAGCTGTTCAACTTTCTTACCGGCTACAGTCGCCAGCGGCGCTTCGGACGCCTGCTGGTCGCCCCCGTCGGATTGCGCTCGAACGTCATCCGCCTCATCCGTCGGGAGGCGGCTCGGCCCGGCGGCGGTCGCATCATTCTCAAGGTCAACAGCCTTGTCGATCCGGAGATCGTCGAGGCGCTTTATGCCGCCTCACAATCGGGGACGGAGATCGATCTGATCGTCCGCGGTCTCTGCAGCCTTCGCCCCGGCGTGCCCGGCCTTTCGGACCGAATCCGAGTCCGCTCGCTGGTCGGACGTTTCCTCGAGCACTCGAGAATCTTTCGATTTGGCCCGGACGGCGACGCGGCCGAGTTCTACCTCGGGTCGTCGGACCTCATGCCCCGCAACCTCGATCGGCGAGTGGAGGCCATGGTGCCCGTGGTGGATCCGGCGCTGCAGGAGCGCCTCGCCCAGATCCTCGATGTCGAGCTCGAGGATGACGTGCTCGCCTGGGACCTGCACGCCGACGGTTCGTGGTCAAAGCTTGCGGCCGCTAAGGGCATCAACGCGCAGCAGGTCTTCGAGCAGCTGGCCGAAGCCCGCGCGGCCTCGACCAACGGATCCGCGCCGGATGCTTGAGCGCGAGGTCAAGCTCGCCGCCCCGCCGGCTTTTTCGCTTCCGGACCTCGAGGACGTCGCCGCCGCCGTCGAAACCAGTCCCGTCGATGAGCGGCGCCTGGAGACTGTTTACTACGACACACCCGACCTTCGCCTCGCCCGTTGGGGCGCGAGTCTTCGGATCCGGCAGGGCGAAGGTTGGACCCTGAAGTTGCCATCGACCAGTGAGGGACCGGCTCTCACTCGTCGTGAGCTCGAGTTCCCGGGCGATGCAGGCCGCCCGCCTGACGCCGCCGTCGCACTGGTCATCGCCTACGTTCGGCGCGCGAGCCTCGTGCCCGTCGCCAGCCTCTCAACCCTGCGTCGCCGGATACAGCTCAAGACTCGCGACGGGGCCCTGCTGGCCGAAGTGGTCGATGACGATGTCTCGGTGATCCAGGGCCTGCGCGTGCAGAACCGCTTCCGCGAGGTGGAGGTGGAGCTGAAGGATCAGTCGGCCGACCGGCTGCTCGACCCTATCCTCGCCCGCCTTCGCGGCGCCGGGGCAGCGGACGAAGATCCGACGTCCAAGCTGGTACGGGCGCTCGGCGCACGCGCGACCGCTGTACCGGAAGTGGACCCCCTGGCGCTGACGCCAGCGTCGACCGCCGGCGAGGTGGTGCGCCACGCCATCGCCGTGTCGGTCGCGAGCTTGATGCGCCACGACCCCGGGGTGCGGCTGGGCGATGACCCCGAGGACGTGCACCGGGCCCGCGTCGCGACCCGCCGGCTGCGCTCGCAACTCCGCACCTTTCGAACCTTGCTCGACAGCGAATGGGCCAACGCCTTGCGAGAGGACCTTCGCTGGCTCGGCTCCGGCCTCGGCAGCGTCCGTGACCGTCAGGTCATGGCGCAACGCGTCCGGTCACGGAGCAGCGCCCTGGCCGAGGACGACGCTCCGACGCTGGCCGATCTCGCAGCCGAGCTCCAGGCGGAGAGTGAGGAGGCACGCGGCCGTCTGGTTCTCGACATGCGCTCGGACCGCTACATCGACCTGGTCGAGCGGCTGGTCGAGGCCTCGCGCGCCCCGGCCCTGACCGCCGACGCCCAGCCGCGCGCCGAGCTCGTGCTAGCGGGGTTGGCCCGGCGCGACTGGAGGCAGTTGCGAAAGGGCGTCGCCGCACTTCCGGACCAGCCGGCCGATGCGGAGTTGCACCGCATCCGGATCCTGGCCAAGCGGGTCCGTTACGCGGCCGAGGCCGCCGAGCCGATTGCTGGAAAAATCGCCGCCCGCACGGCCGATGCCGCGGCCGCACTGCAGGATGTCCTCGGCGACCACCAGGACAGCGTGACCGCACAGCAATGGTTGCGCGAGGCCGGCAAGGGCGCGCGCGCCTTCGTGGCGGGTGAGCTCACCGCGCTCGAGCGCGCGGTGGCCGCACGTGACCGTGACGCGTGGCACAATGCCTGGAAAAAACTTGAGCGCAAGCGGCTCAGAAGGTGGATGATATAGGCAGAGCCGCGCTGACCAAGCCATCGTCGCAGCAACACATTGCACAAGGGGTGTCCATGGCGGCAAAAATCTTGAGCGTCGACGAGGCCAAGCTCGTGAGGGCCGCGGGCGGCGTCGTCCGTCGGAACGGGTCACGCGGCGCGATGCGGGTGGCCATCGTCCATCGCCCCGGATACGACGACTGGTCGTTCCCAAAGGGCAAGGTGGACCGCGGTGAGACCCTCGAGGAGACGGCGCTCCGGGAGGTCGAGGAAGAAACCGGACTTCGTTGCAAGCTCGTGGCGCCGCTCGGCTGTACCGCGTATACCGACCACAAGGGTCGAGACAAAGTTGCCTGTTACTGGCTGATGGACGTCGCCGGCGGCCGCTTCCGAGCCGGAACCGAAGTCGACGAAGTTCGCTGGGTCACGGTTGACGAGGCCGTCGAGCTACTCAGCTACCGTCGCGATCGCGCCCTGTTGCGTTCCCTCGACCTCGAAGCCACTGGATAGCGCCCGTTCTTGATGGGCGTCGCATACGTGGTTCGCCACGCCAAGGCGGGCGACCGATCCGATTGGAGCGGAGACGACCGGGAGCGGCCACTGACGAAGTCAGGCCAGCGCCAGGCGGAGGCATTGGCCGCCATGCTCGACGGGGAGCCGATCGACAAGATCCTGTCGAGTGGCTATCTCCGCTGCTTGCAAACGGTTGAGCCGCTGGGCGCCCGTCGCCAGCTCACGGTCGAGCCCGTCAGGGAATTGGAAGAAGGTGCCGGCGGTGCGAGCGTGCTGCAGCTGGTCCAGAAGTTTCGCGGGCGCAACGTCGTCCTCTGCACCCACGGGGACGTGATGGAAGAACTGCTCGAAGGCCTGATCGCCCGGGGGCTCGTTCGGCGAGCCCGCGCGAACATGGAGAAAGGGTCGACCTGGGTGCTGGAAGAGACGGGTGGCAAAATCACCGGCGCGCGATATCTCGCTGCGCCGTGATCCCACGCGGCTATCCGCGCAATCCTGCCGTGTTGAGGATGGCGTAAACCACCCAGGCAATCAGGGCAGCTGCTGGGATCGTCACTATCCAGGCCAGCACAATGTTGGCCCCGACGCCCCATCGCAACGCCGAAAGCCGTTGCGAAGCGCCGGCCCCCATCACGGAGCCTGTCACCACGTGCGTGGTCGATACGGGAAGCCCAAATTGGGTCGCGAACTGGATCACGGCGGCCCCGGTCAGCTGTGCCGCAAAGCCGGTGGCAGGGTCCAGCTTGTAGATGCGCCAGCCGAGCGTCCTGATGATGCGCCAGCCACCGGCGTAGGTGCCAAAAGCGATCGCCGAGGCGGACAGCAGAACGACCCAAACCGGAACCTGGAAGCTCTGGAGATGACCTGTGGCCAGCAACGCTAGGGTGATGACGGCCATCGTTTTCTGCGCATCGTTGGCTCCATGGGAATAGGAAACGAGCGCCGCCGTGAGAATCTGAAGATTGCGAAAGGTGCGATTCAAGGGAACGGGGCGCGCGCGATGGAGCAGCACCAGCAAGACCGTCATGACGATCGCGGCCAGAATGAACCCGGCGGGCGGTGAGATTACCAGGGATAGCACGGTTTTCCAGAACTCGGAGGCCCGGACCCCACTCAGCCCGTGCGCGGCCGCAATGGCCGCACCGCTCAACGCGCCCACCAAAGCGTGGGTTGAGCTGCTCGGGAGTCCCAGGTACCAGGTGATGAGGTTCCAGGCGATCGCGCCAATCAGGGCCGCGATGATGACAACGAGGCCCGCCTTGAAGGCGACGATCTTGGCGATGGTATTCGACACCTTGGCTTGGAAGAAGACCACAGTGATCACCGCGCCCGCCAGGTTGAGCACCGCCGAAATTAGAACCGCCATCCTGGGTGATACCGCGCGCGTCGACACCGACGTGGCAATGGCGTTGGCGGTGTCGTGAAAGCCATTGGTGAAGTCAAAGGCGACGGCAATCAGGATCGTGGCTATGAGTAAGAGCTGATCAGGCATTCTTGATCGAGGTCGCTTCCAGGACGTTGGCCACGTGTTCGCACTGGTCCATCGTCGTCTCGAGCAAGTCGTAAAGATCCTTCCATTTGACGAGGTCGCTGGGGCTGGCGCCGTCAGTGAAGAGTTCGGCAAGCGCCTCGCGTGTGACCCGGTCCCCCTGGTTCTCCAGGCTGTGGATCGCAAGCCGGTGTGGGCCCAGATTCTTGAAACCCTCCAGGTTGGCCACGGCATCCTGAACTTCCTTGCCGGCCTTGGCCAGCAACTCCCCCATGCGACGGGCGGATTGGGTGATCTCCGTCACCCGGTAAAGGTCGATCTTGTCGGAGACCTCTTCGGCGAGATCAACCACCTCGTCCAGCGACGACGCGAGTGAATAGATATCTTCGCGTTCGAACGGCGTCACAAACGTTTGGTTGATCAGGCTGTAGATCTCGTGCGTCACGTCGTCGCACTCGTGTTCGAGCTCGCGGAGGCGCGGATGCCGCGTCTGGCCCTCCAGCAAACCGTTGCGGAGCTGCTCGAGAGACTCGTTGACCAGCTCTCCCTGCTTCTTGAACAGGGCATAGAACCGCCGCTCCTGGGGTACCAGGCTTAACCGCATGATGCACCTCCGCTACCGTGAACGTCCCCTGACAACCTTAAAGGAAGCACGCGGGACGCCAATTGTTAACCAGCCCCCAGACGAACGTTTACCTTCGCGGCGCAAGCTGCGGACACCGCGAAGAAATTTCCCCGCCGCTCCCGGGCTCTCCCCCTGCCGGAGCGGCTTTTTCGTCCATTGAGCACGGTTCGATCGTCTGCTAGATTCGGCCGAGATGGCGCGGTTCTGGCGACGGCGTCCGGTAACTGATCGTGGCGGGTCCCCCCATAAGACGGCTCCCGAGGCGCCGATCGATGCCGCCCAGGCACGCCCGATGCTCGCTGAGATCATCGAGCACGTTGAAGAGAGTGCCCTCCTGTTGATCGGGATCGAGGTCCGGTGGCTCAACCCGGCGGCACGGCTGCTGTTCCCTGACGTCGAGCATCCAGTTGGCCGTCCGCTGGTTGAGGTCGTTAGAGACCATCGAATCGACGGGCTGGCACGCCGAGCGCGCGAGTCGGGGCTTGAGCATGCGGCCGAAGTGGAACTGCCCGGTACGGGGCGCATCTTGCAGGTCCGCGCCGTGCCCATTAAGGATGGGTCCTTGGTTCTGCTGGCGCGAGACGTGACCCGGCTGCGCTACCTCGAGACGGTTCGGCAGCAATTCGTCGCCAATCTGTCCCATGAGATTCGGACGCCGCTGGCAGGCCTCGACCTGGCGGCACAGACCCTCTCCGCCCAGCTTCCGGCGGAGGGGGACACGCGGTTGTTCATCGACCGCATCACCCAGGAGGCCCAGCGCCTGGCCGACATCGTGTTCAATCTGAATCAACTTGCCGCACTCGATGCTGAGGTCATCGCGGTTGAACGGCTGCCCTTCTCCTTGGACGACCTCGTCGGTGCACTCATCGATCGTTTTCAGGCCAGAGCGGCGGCTGGACGGCTGGTTCTTCGTGCCGAGACTTCCGCCGATGGCGCCACTGCGGTTGGCGACCGTGCGAAGACCGATCAGGCGCTGCAGAACATCGTCGACAATGCCCTCAAGTTCACGCAGGTCGGAGAGGTGGTCGTTACGGCGGGGGTCGACCGCGACCGCGTCGAGGTCACCGTCCGAGATACGGGCCCGGGCATTCCTTCGCGTGACCTCTCACGCATCTTCGAGCGCTTCTATAAGGTGGACCGTTCACGGGGCGGCCTGCCGGGCAGCGGCCTGGGCCTCTCGATTGCCCGCCACCTGGTTGAGCTTCAGGGCGGCACGATCGTCGCCGAGAGCAGCGGCGGCTCCGGAACCATCGTCCGAGTTCGACTTCCGCGCGGGCCGTTAACCTCGCCTTAACCCAGCACGCACCAAGCGATTACGAGGCGTGCCTAGCATTGGTGATGGCTCCGTTCGGCCGGCAATTCGAGCGCCAACTGAAGGAGGAACATCGCCAGCATGAAGTCCGTCCTCGTTGCCCTTTCCGCCGGTGCGGCTCTTCTGCTCACGGCGTGCGGAGGCAGTCCGACTGGCACCAATCCGTCAACAGGGGGCGCTGGAGTACCAGCGCCGCCGACGGCCTCGCTCACTGGTGCGGGCGCCACGTTTCCCAAGCCGTTCTATGACGCCGCCAACTTTGCCTACAACAAGAAGTTCAGCCAGGTCACGATCAACTATGGTGGCGGTGGCTCCGGCGCCGGCATCCAGCAGCTGACGAAGAAGGTTGTGGACTTTGGCGCCAGCGACGTCCCATTGTCGCCGAAAGAAGCCGACGCCATGGGCGGCAGCGATAAGGTCATCCAGATCGCCAGCACGCTTGGTACCGAGTCGCTCGCCTACAACCTGGACGGCGTGGCGGACGGCCGACTCAAGCTCACGCCGGACACCATTGCCGGCATCTTCCTGGGCAAAATCAAGAAGTGGAATGACCCGGCGATGGCGGCCGACAATAGTGGTGTCAGCCTGCCGAACCAGGACATCCACGTCATCCACCGCTCGGACGGCAGCGGCACGACCTATATTTTCACCGACTACCTCTGCAGCGTCAGCGCCGATTGGAAGGCCAAGACCGGCGGACCCGGCAAGTCGATCACCTGGCCCACGGGCGATGGTGCCCAGGGAAACGCCGGCGTCGCCACCCGGATCACGCAGACGCCCGGCGCGATCGGCTACGTGGAGCTCGCCTACGTCCTCCAGACCAAGATGAAGCAGGCCGCGCTCAAGAACCGCGACGGCAACTTCGTCATCCCGAGCGCAGCCGGCGCGACGGCGGCGGCCAAAGCCTTCGTCGGAAGCTCGCCGAGCCAGTTTTCCATCGTCAACGCCTCCGGCAAGGACAGCGCCCCGATCAGCGGCTACAGCTGGATCATCCTGTACAAAGACCAGGCTGACAAGACGAAGGGCACCGCCCTGGTCGACTACCTCTACTGGCTCACCACCGCCGAGGGCCAGCAGTACGCGGTCAACCTCCACTACGCCGCGCTGCCCAGCAGCATGGCGTCGTACGATCTCCTCGTGCTGAAGGGCGTCACCTCCGGAGGGAGCGCCCTCCTCAGCGTTTCGTAATCACGACCGAATGAGCAAGGGGACTGCCGCCCTGGTAGCCCCGCCGCCGCTGGCCGGCACGAGCCGCCAGCGTCGGCGCATTTCCGGTGACCGGATCTTCCGCGCGATTGCCTATGGGGCCGCCGGCCTGATCGTGGTGATCGCGGGGATTTTCGTCATTGCCCTCTTCATCCCGGCCCTGCCGGCCATCACCAGGTTCGGGCTCGGCTTCTTTGTCAGCCAAACCTGGGATCCGGTGCGAAGCCAGTTCGGCGCGCTGCCCGCGATCTACGGCACCCTGGTCACCTCGGCGATCGCCCTGGTGATCGCGTTCCCGGTCGGACTGGGCGCCGCCCTCTTCCTGGCCGAGGATGCCCGTTTGCGCTTCCTCCGCGGCCCGCTCTCCTTCGCGATCGAATTGCTCGCCGGCATTCCCAGTGTTGTCATCGGCTTGTGGGCGTTCTTCATCCTGACTCCGTTGATGCGTGACAATGTCGATCCCTTTCTCAAGCACACGCTGGGCTTCCTGCCGATTTTCCAGGGTAGCGCCAGCGGCTACGGCTTCTTGACGGCCGGCGTCGTGCTGGCCATCATGGTGCTCCCCATCCTGATCGCGCTCTCGCGCGACGTCATCCGGGCCGTGCCGCGCTCACTCCGCGAGGCCAGCCTGGCACTCGGCGCCACCAACGCCGAGACCATCTGGTCGGTCATCCTGCCCTACGCCCGGGCGGGGATCACCGGAGCGGTCCTCCTCTCGCTTGGCCGCGCCCTCGGTGAAACGATCGCGGTCACCATGGTGATCGGTAAC
>WNGR01009409.1_pt1 | contig 10248 bp, 11 predicted proteins | sample 5407581 | NCBI WGS metagenome assembly WNGR01 (sample SAMN13153383, study PRJNA577476) | soil metagenome | isolation source: 80 cm soil or saprolite under Garry oak tree replicate 2 | place: USA:California | collected 2016-06-15
CGACAAGCGCGTCGCCAAATCCATCCCCGAGGCCGACCGCTGGTACTTCCTCGAGGAGTGGTACCCCAAGTACGGCAACCTCGTGCCGCGCGACGTCGCCACTCGGGCTATCTTCAAGGTGGTGTACGAGCATGGCATGGGCATCGACGGACAGCCCATGGTCTACCTCGACCTCACCCACATCGACAAGGAAACCCTCAACCGCAAGCTCGAAGGCATCCTCGAGATCTACGAGAAGTTCGTCGGCGACGACCCCCGCGAAGTCCCCATGAAGATCTTCCCCGGCATGCACTACACAATGGGCGGTCTCTGGGTCGACTTCAACCAGCAGACCAATATTCCCGGCATCTTCGCCGCCGGCGAGGCGGATTATTCGATTCATGGCGCCAATCGCCTCGGCGCCAACAGTCTGCTCTCCTGCATCTATGGAGGCTTCGTAGCCGGGCCACAGGCCATGCAGTACGCGAAGAGCCTCCCGGCGCAGGAAGGCGACGGTGGCCACGCCGCCGAACTCCAGCGCCAGAAGGAGTTCAACACCCTCCTGCTCAACAACCCCGGCACCGAGAACCCCTTCAAGCTCTGGCGCGAACTTGGCGAGACCATGACCAAGCACGCCACCATCATCCGCTACAACGCGGGCCTCGACGAGGCCGACGCCAAGATCGTCGAACTCCTCGCCCGCTACCGCAACATCAACCTCTCCGACAAGAGCCAGTGGGCCAACACCAGCTTCGCCTTCGCCCGCCAGCTCTGGAACATGCTTCAGCTCGGCCGCGTCATCGTCCAGGGCGCACGCCTCCGCGACGAGTCCCGTGGAGCCCACTACAAGCCCGACTTCCCCGAGCGCAATGATGAGAAGTTCCTCAAGACCACCAAAGCCAGCTTTGTAGACGACGCACCAAAGTTCGAGTTCGAAGAAGTAGACATCAGCCACATCAAACCGCGGCCGCGCCGTTATGACGCCACCGCCTGAGCCCACATGAAATTTACGTGAACGTGAATATCATTTCGGACGGGAGCGAAGCGAAGTCAACCGACCTCGCTTCGCTCAAGCCATCACATAACCCGAGGGAGCAGCACCAATGTCCCAAATCGCCGAAATCCAACTCGTCCCGCTCGTGCTGGCCGCGAACATCATCGTCGTGCCTTTTGAGAAGCACATCAACTTCGTCTACATCGGACTTGCGATTATCTTCGCCTGCGTCCTCGTCTACTGGTTCCTTTACAATAAGCGCCACTAGGCCGAATAGCCGACGACGACCATGCAACCTTCTAGCCTGGGATCAGCCACATCAAACCCCGGCCCGCCGCTACCGCTTAGCTAGAACAGTTGAAGGTTTGAAACACTTCCCTGCCATCAAATTCACGAGGGAGAACGCAAGACATGAAGACCATCACGCAAATCGCTCTGGCAACAGCAGGGGTAGCTATCCTCGTATACCGCACCCTCTACTTCAAGCGCCGCTATTGGATAGATCGGTTCGCAAAGCAGTAAGAGAGTTGAAGCGAAAAAGAATCACGGGAGTATAAGAGCCATGCCAAGCACCATCAAAGTCGAGATCAAGCGTCAGTCCACGCCCGACGCTCCCGCAATCACCGAGAAGTTCGAGATCCCCTACCGCCCTGGCATGAACATCACCTCACTCCTCGGCGAAATCGCGCTCAATCCCGTAGACGTTACCGGCAAGCCCACCACGCCCGTCACCTACGACTCCAACTGCCTCGAAGAGATCTGCGGCTCCTGCGCCATGCTCATCAACGGCAAGGCCACCATGGCCTGCTCCGCCCTCGTCGACAAGCTTACTGGCCCGAACAAAGACCAGACCATCACCCTCGCCCCCCTCAGTAAATTCCCCGTAGTCCGCGACCTCGCTGTCGACCGCTCCGTCCTCTTCGAGAACCTCAAAAAGGTCAAAGCCTGGGTCCCCATCGACGGCACCTACGACCTCGGCCCCGGCCCCAAGCAGTTTCCGCAGGTGCAGGAGGAGCGCTACCCTCTCTCAAACTGCATCTCCTGCACCATCTGCATGGAGGTCTGCCCGCAGTTCAACGACGCCACCGGCTTCGTCGGCGCAGCCACCATCGCCCAGGCCAAGCTATTCAACATGGACCCCAGCGGCGCAGTCCTCAAGGAAGAACGCCTCCGCGCCCTCGCCGGAGACGGCGGCATCCAGGAGTGCGGCTTCGCCCAGAACTGCGTCCAGGCCTGCCCCAAGCAACTCCCCCTGACCGAAGCCATCTCCGACATAGGCCGCGACGTCTTCGTCCAGAAGGTCAAGGACTTCTTCGCCCGCTAGCTTGCACTAACTCTTGCCCTTCGCTCGTAGCTGAACGATCTTTCTCGTCATCCACTGCACATCATCGACGGATTCATCGCTGACCGCTCGCAACCGCTGGCGCCGTTGTTCACGAATCTCGGCGATTGTTCCTTTGATCGGAAGCCAACTTTTTGCGGTCTTTCGCGCTTCATCGAGGAGTTCTTGCGCTTTTTTTCGCACGGCTTCTGGCTGTGAGCTATCGACCGCAATTCTTCCTAATTCTGCGTCGCCTTCATCGGTCTGAGCATAAGAGAGCGCCAACACCAACGCGAGCTTTGCATCCGGGTTCTTCTCGCTGGAGAACCTGACTTCCGCCGATTTCACCCACACATCTTCTTTCATGGAAAGCAGGATGTACATCAGCGACATTCGTAGATCCAGCACCATCGCATGCTGCGGCACCGGCACTCTAAAAGTGGGTTCATCCAGAATATGGAGCGCCGCCGCCGTCACATCGACGCCATCGCACGCTAGGCTATGCACAGCGAAGAAGTACGCTCCGCTCTGGGTGTCTGCCAGATTCACCCGCGGCAAAACACTAGCTGCTAGCTCTTTGTCTGCCTTTGTCTTCGAAAGCGACAGCAGCAACTCAGTTCCGTCCGTGAAAAAGAATGAGGGATCGGAGAGATCGAGCAACTCTGTTCGCAATAGAGGTAGCGTCACATCCGGCGTGGCCTTCATCTCACCCCAGAAAATATCCATCTCGCGGGATTTAGCCTTGCGGTCCGCGTCCGAGACCTGCGACGGATGAAAGTCATAAAGTGAAATGACGCGTACATGCATTTCACTCTGCGTATGCGGAATATTCCGCTCCCGAAGACTCTGCGCGATCGCCACGGCGGCGGGCGCCGACGCTATCGCCAATACAAACACTGTTCGTAGCCGCATCTATCTCTCCACTTGATGTTGGCACAGTGTAAATGGTCTAACTCGAACCCATCAGGGGGTTGTAGGATGGCTTTGTCGAGTTCAAGCCCTGTGCATAGTTCACCTCTGCTAAGACAGAGGACCCTCTGTCGCGCTGGGGTTGCTCCTCAACTCCGGTCAAAGCCTTGTTACAATCTGCCTATCCCATGCGCGAAAGAACGGTGCTCATAATGAAGAGGTTGAGTCTCCCTGCCTGTGCATTCGCTCTGTTCGCCGCGAGCTTCATTCCCTGTGAAATTAGCGCGCACGCCCAGGCAACCCAAGGCGCAAAACCGGCCTCCGGAAAGAAGACAATGAGTCAGACCCCCGATCCTCTCGTAGTTCACCAGTCCGCCATCGTCATTGACACCCACGCGGACACGCCGCAAAGATTCGTCGATGAAAACTGGGACTTCACCGACCCACTCAACGGCGGCATGTTGAACTACGACAGCGAAAAGAAGAGCAACCTTGCAGCACAGTTCTTCTCCATCTGGGTCGACCCCGGCCAATACCCTGCGAAAGAATCCGCCCATCGCACCCTCTCCCTCATCGACGGCACACTCGAGCAGGTCCGCAAACACCCCGACAAGCTCCAACTCTGCCTCACCTCCGACGAGATCATCACCGCACACAAGAGCGGAAAGTTCGCCGTCCTCATGGGCATCGAAGGCGGCCACTCCATCGAGAACGACCTCGGCCTCCTCCGCGACTTCTATCGCCTCGGCGTCCGCTACATGACCCTCACCTGGTCCAACACCAACGACTGGGCCGACTCCTCCGGCGACATCAACGACTCAACCGTCCCCCACCACAACGGCCTCACGCCCTTCGGCAAACAAGTCGTTCAGGAGATGAATCGCCTCGGCATGATGGTCGACATCTCGCACGTCTCCGACAAGACCTTCTGGGACGTCATCGCAACTACTCGCACGCCCATCATCGCCTCGCACTCCTCCGCCCGTGCCCTCACCCAGGCCCCGCGCAATCTCACCGACGAGATGATTCAAGCCATCGCAAAGAACAATGGCGTAGTCATGGTGAACTTCTTCCCCGCCTTCATCGACGAGAACTGGCGCCAGGCCTGGTCCGCATCGAGCCCCGAACGAAACCAAGCCCAGGACGCCCTCGAGGCCGAATACAAAGCCAAAGGCCTTCCCGTGCCCTACACCGCCTCCGACAAGATCGACCGCGAGTTCGCCGCACGAATCGGACGGGCACCGTTCGATTCGCTTATAGCCCACTTCGACCACGTCATCAAAGTAGCCGGCATCGACCACGTCGGCATCGGCACCGACTTCGACGGCATCCCCGTCCCACCCGAAGGAATCGACTCCGCCGCCGACCTCCCCAAGATCACAGTCGCACTCATGGCCCGAGGCTACACCGCCGAGGACATGAGGAAGCTCCTCGGCGGCAACCTGCTGCGCGTCTTCCGCGAAGTACAAGCCGCCGCCGGTCACGGAAACACACCCTAACGAAAAAATTACTTCTCCCCAATTAACTCGATCTTGTGAATCTTCGGCGGCTCAGAAAACAGCTCATCAGCCTTCGCCATCAGCGCCTTCGCGATCTCGCCATTCAGGTGCGCCTCCCGTCCAGCCTCATCGTCAAAGGTGTCGAAGATCCCGAACACCCCAGCTTTATCTTCCTTGAAGGCATACCAGTGAACTGTCCCGGTTTCAGCCTTCGCTATCTCCGGGCCTTGCTTCAGGAAAGCTTCAACCTCAGCTTCTTTCCCTGCCTTAGCCTTCAACTCCGCATACAAAGCAAACTTTGCCATGTTTAAAAATCCTCTCTTGACTAGGACGCGCGAAACCGCCATTTGACAACACGCCCTTACCACTAAGCTGTGCGTTTCCGCATCCAAAACTTCACGAGGCGAACATGCGAACGAATCAGCCTTCCATCCTACGAGGTGTCGTCACCGGAGTTGCAGCCGGCATCACTGCCACCCTGATCATGGATCAATTCCAGAAGCTCACCACCGCGGACCAGAAGGCCGTAGAGAAGCAGACCAGGCTCGCCCAGGGCGAAACCCCCTGGCAGATCGCGCACGAGCAGGCACAGAAGGAGCAACAGACAGCCGAGCAGGAGGACTCTACTGAAATCGTCGCCCGGAAAATCGCCGAGGCCACAGGAAAGCCGCTCCCCAAAGAGGAAAAGAAGAAGGCAGGCCGGGCCGTGCACTACACGTTTGGCACGCTCATGGGTGTGGTCTATGGCGTCTCGGCTGAAATCTTACCCGAGGTCACGACGGGCGCCGGAACAGCGTTCGGCACACTCCTCTTTCTCGGTGCCCATGAGATTGCGGTCCCTGCATTCCAGCTTGCGCCCTCACCCGCCGAGACCCCAGCGACCGATCATCTGCAACACTGGGCCGCACATGTCGTCTACGGAGGCTCTCTGGAGCTTGTCCGCAGCCTCATCAGACGCTTCATCTGACCCTCGCGCGCATTGCCCCAACCCCGCGTCTGCGATAGCCTGTTCCCTGGAACATATGTTGGAGCTACACATCGCATGACGCTTCGTTATCTCGCACTCGCATTAGCCTTCAGCATTCCAGCTCTGGGGCAATCATCGCCCGCATCTGGGCAAGCATCGCCACCTCCATCATCGTCACCAGCGCTCCCCGATGCTCCCAGCACCACAAGCCAGGCCAAGCCCCCCGTCGTTCCCACCGGCCCAACCGCGGTTATCGACACAACCATGGGACGGCTCACCTGTAAGCTGTACGACCAGCAGGCGCCCGTCGCGTCGGCGAACTTCATCGGCCTCGCTGAGGGAACGAAGGACTGGACCGACGGAACCACGCTGCAGAAGATGCACAAGAAGCCCTACTACAACGGCACCACATTCCACCGCGTCATCCCCGGCTTCATGATCCAGGGCGGAGACCGAATGGGCACAGGAGCAGGCGATCCCGGCTACTTCTTTCAGGACGAGATCGATCCGTCGCTCACCTTCGATCAGCCCGGCCGCCTGGCCATGGCCAACGCCGGCCCCGGGCCCTCCGGCGGCGGCACGAACGGTTCACAGTTCTTCATCACAGAAGACGCCGTACCGCAACTCAACGGCAAGCACACCATCTTCGGCCAGTGCGATGCCCACACCGTCCTGCTCGTAGCCTCCATCGCGCACGTCGAACGCAACAGCGACGACAAACCGCTCACGCCTGTCGTCATCAACCGCATAACGATCGTGCGGGAGGGACAGCCCATGCCTCCGCTCCCTGCAGCCCCACCCGCCGCGGCAGCCCCGGCCGCACCCGCGCCTCCCCAATAAATTCTCTGGCCTCCGCGAACATAGCGGAGCTGCTTCCCCGCTCTCGCATCTATCAACCCGAACCGACCTGTTAGGAGAACACCGAAATGCCACCAACCAAGCCAGGAACCTACGCGACATTCAAAACCACCGAAGGCACCATCGTCTGTGAGCTCTTCGAAAAGGACGCCCCTGAGACAGTAGCCAACTTCATCGGCCTCGCCGAGGGAACCAAAGACTGGAATAGCCGCAGCAAGAAGGGCCCGAAGCTCTATGACGGCTCCGTCTTCCATCGCGTGATTCCCCAGTTCATGATCCAGGGCGGCGACCCCGAAGGCACCGGCATGGGCGGCCCCGGCTACAAGTTCGCCGACGAGACCAAGGGCTCCAAGCACGGCTTCCAGCAGCCCGGCAAGCTCGCCATGGCCAATGCGGGCCCCAACACCAACGGCTCGCAGTTCTTCATCACCGTCGCCGACACCAGCTGGCTCACCGGCAAGCACACCATCTTCGGCGAAGTCGTCGAAGGCTACGAGATCGTCGAAAAGATCTCCAAGGTAAGCCGCGACGGCATGGACCGCCCCAAGACCCCAGTCGTCCTCGAGAGCGTCACCATCGACCGTGTCGCGTAGTTCACCAGCTCATTAGCTCGCTTCAATAGAGAAGGCCCGCTCTCTGAGCGGGCCTTCTCGCGTACAGCATGTCCTATCGGTTCAATCGGTGTAGATCGGTGTTAAGCCTTTCGCCTAAGCCATCCCAATCACAGTGCAAAGCTCCTTCACCGAGTCCGCACTCCTCTGCAGCGCCGCCTGCTCATCCGCAGTCAGCTTGATCTCAATGATCTGCTCCAGCCCCTTCGCCCCCAGCTTGCAAGGAACCCCAACATAAAGCCCCGAGATCCCATACTCGCCCTGCAGATAAGCAGCGCAAGGCAGAATCTTCTTCTTGTCCTTGAGAATCGCCTCGACCATCTCCACAGCAGCAGCCGAAGGAGCATAGTAAGCCGAGCCCGTCTTCAGGTACTTCACAATCTCCGCGCCGCCATTGGCCGTACGCGTCTCCAGCTCCTTCAGCCGGTCCGGCGCGATCAGCTCCGTAATCGGAATCCCCGCCACCGTCGAATACCGCGAGAGCGGAACCATCGTATCGCCGTGTCCGCCCAGCACAAACGCCGTAACGTTCTCGACCGAGACATTCAGCTCCTGCGCAATGAACGTGCGGAAGCGCGCCGAATCCAGCACTCCGGCCATCCCGATCACGCGCTCACGCGGCAACCCTGCCTGCTTGAATGCTGTCTGCGCCATCGCATCCAGTGGATTCGACACCACGATGATGATCGTGTTCGGCGAAGCGGCAACCACCTTGGCAACCACATCGCTCATGATCTTGTAGTTCGTATTCAACAGATCGTCGCGGCTCATGCCCGGCTTGCGCGCGATACCCGCTGTGATGACGACCACATCCGAGTTCACCGTGTCGGCATAATCGTTCGTCCCGATGATGCTGCAGTCGCGCTTCTCAATCGGCATCGCCTCCAGCAGGTCCAGCCCCTTGCCCTGCGGAACTCCCTCCATCACATCGAGCAGCACCACGTCGGCCAGCTCCTTCGCCGCAATCCAGTGCGCGGCCGTTGCTCCAACGTTTCCTGCTCCGACGATCGTTACCTTCTTCCGCATCGCAATCTTCTCCCTCTCAAAATCAATCTCGTATCTCTATCAATTCTAGCCGCCGAATCCAGGCAGGCGCACAGCAAACCCTCCGCGATGCGAATATCGCACCAGCTTTGCTGCGCCCATTTAGCAAGCACCGTTAGCCCATGTTTTCGATCATGCGGGTAGCGAACTCGCTCGTCTTCGCCTTAGTCGCGCCATGCATCTGCCGCTCGAAGTCGTACGTCACATACTTCTGCTGAATCGTCTTCTCCATCGAAGACTCAATCAGCCGCGCAGCCTCCGTCCAGCCAAGGAAATCGAACAGCATCACGCCCGACAGAATCACCGACCCGGGATTGATGACATCCTTATCCGCATACTTCGGCGCCGTGCCATGCGTTGCCTCAAACACCGCATAGCCATCGCCGATATTCGCACCGGGAGCAATTCCCAACCCGCCGACCTGCGCAGCCGCAGCATCGGAGATGTAGTCGCCATTCAAATTCGTAGTAGCCAGAACGGAGTAGTCCGAAGGGCGAATGACGATCTGCTGAAAGATCGAATCCGCAATGCGATCGTTCACCAGAATCTTCTGCTTCCACTGCCCATCCCCATGCGACTTCCCAATCGCGGCCAGAACACCCTTCACCTCTGCGATCACACCGTCGCCAAACTCCTTCGGAGCGAACTCGATCCCGGGCTCGATCAGCGCCGCATTCTGCTCCGGTGTAATCCCCACATTCTGCTCGAGGTTCCCCAGTATCCCGCTCTCGCGCTCCGTCACGATGTGCTCGCGGAACTCCTGCACCGCAACCTCGTAACCCCACTCGCGGAAGGCGCCCTCGGTGAACTTCTGGATATTCCCCTTGTGCACCAGCGTAACCGTCTTGCGCCCCTCGTGCAGAGCATACTGAATCGCAGCCCGCACCAGCCGCTTCGAGCCCGTAATCGAGATCGGCTTCACCCCAACACCCGAGTCCAGCCGAACCTTCTTCTTTCCACCCTTCAACATCTCGTCGTTCACAAACGCGATGAACTTCGCAGCCTCAGGCGTACCCTCGCGGAACTCGATGCCCGCATAGATATCCTCCGTATTCTCGCGGAAGATGACGACGTCCAGCTTCTCAGGGTGCTTCACCGGACTCGGCACGCCGCTGTAGTACTTCACCGGGCGGACGCACTGGTAGAGGTCCATGAGCTGGCGCAACGCAACGTTGAGCGAGCGAATCCCGCCACCCACCGGTGTCGTCAGGGGTCCCTTGATCGACACGCGAAAGTCCACCGTGGCCTTGACCGTGTCCTCCGGCAGCCAGTCCTGCGTCTTGCGATAGGACTTCTCGCCGGCCAGCACCTCGAACCAGGCGACCGAACGCTTGCCGCCGTAGGCCTTCGCGACAGCGGCGTCGAACACCCGCTGCGACGCCTTCCAGATGTCCCGGCCTGTACCGTCACCCTCGATGAAGGGGATGATGGGATGGTCGGGCACAGTGTAGGTGCCGTTGGCGTACTGAATGGGCTGGCCGTTGGGCGGGACGGGAATTCCGTTGTAGCTGGACTGCATGAATGTAGGCTCCGACAGGAAGGATTAGAAGTCGAAGGCTACCATCTGCAGAGAACGAGTGGCAATAACAGACGGCTTTTGGGTGCGCTTATCGAACGAGGTAGTAGTCCACCGTGGCCACGACGCGAACCTTTTTCATGATGCTGGAGTCCGCCTGAGCATCACCACCGCCGCCTTCCTCGCCGGCGCCCGAAGCACTGCCGGCTTCGGCAGCCGAGATCGAAACACGCCCTGGTTCGCCGAGCGAATCGCCCCCACCTGGCTCCCCGAGTCGGCGGCGAAGCGGTCGGTGGAAGCGCGGGCATTTCGCGTAGCTTCCGTAATCATGTCCGGCTTCAAAGCGTTCAGTCCGCCAAACTTGTAGGCGATGCCCTGGCCGTACCCGCCGCCAACGACGATGCCCGCCTGAACCAGCTCCGCTGTCTTCTGTCCGGCGCGGGAGATCTTGTCCACATCCGATGAGTGCACCGTAACCGTCTGCTGCACGATGTAGCGCGTACCTGACGGGTTGTTGTTGTACTCGTTCGTCTGCTTGTCCGTAACCTGA
>WNGR01009410.1_pt2 | contig 10247 bp, 9 predicted proteins | sample 5407581 | NCBI WGS metagenome assembly WNGR01 (sample SAMN13153383, study PRJNA577476) | soil metagenome | isolation source: 80 cm soil or saprolite under Garry oak tree replicate 2 | place: USA:California | collected 2016-06-15
CCACCCGCACCCCCACCCGGGCGTCCGGCCCGGGCCAGGACGGTCAGGCAATCCAGCGTTGCGCTGTCCGCCCGGTGCACATCCTCTACCACCGGCCCCACCCCGGAGTTCCTGCCGGCCACCGCGGCCAGCATCTCCGCCACCGCAGAAAACAGCCACCGCTGGCTACGCTCCCCGTCCCGGCCCTCTGGCACCAGCCCGCTACCGCCACCCAGCCCCGGCAGCCAGCCGCGCCCGCGCCTTTCCGGACGGGTATGGACATCGCCCGGGGGCTAGGCTTTGCCGCTTGCGGGGGCTATGCTGCCCAGGTCTTTTACAAAGTAGAACAAAAGACAACATAGGGAGGTAGCCAACGATGATCCGTCGCTCCGCCATCTTTGTGGCGTTGCTCGCTGTGACGGCAGCCCTTGCCGTCCCCACGCTCGCCCGTGCGCAATCTGCCGAGAGCAAGGTGACGGTGGGCAGCCCTGCCACGCCGTACCTGCCCAACGGCTCTAACGAGCCCGCGCTCGCCATGGACGCGAATCATACGGCGGTGCTGGCCGCCGGTGCCAACGATCTGGTCGACAGCGCGCCGTGCAAGGGCAGTAGTTGTGACCTCACCCCCGACATCGGCATCTCCGGGGTCTATTTCTCCTTCGACAGCGGCACAACGTGGACGCAGCCGGCCTATACCGGCCTGACAGCGCAGAACGGCACCACCCATGTTGGCCCGATCCACACCCTGCCCGGCTACTTCGAGCACGGGATGTCCTCCCACGGCGACCCGGCTTTGGCGTTCGGGCCCAAGCCCGGCCCGAACGGGTTCTCGTGGTCGAACGGGTCCCGGCTGTATTACGCCAACCTGGCGTTCCCGCTCAGCACCGCGCCCGGCTTCGCGGGCGCCTCGGCGGCCGTGGTGTCGCGCACCGACGACCTGCGGGCGGCCGCCGCCGGTGTCCAAAGTGCCTGGATGGACCCGGTGATCGCCAGTCGCCAGAACGCCGCGCTGCTGTCCGACAAGGACGACATCTGGGCCGATAACGCATCCTCGAGCCCGTTCTTCGGCAACGTCTACCTGTGCAACGTCGCCTTCCGCGGCACCAACTCCATCCCCGAGCCCGTCGTGCTCAACACCTCCACCGACGGTGGCAGCACCTGGCGCCAGCGCCAGCTCAGCCCTGCCACCGACAACGCCCAGACCGGCGGGCGCCAGGGCTGCGCCGTTCGGACCGACAGCGCGGGCGTCGTCTACGTCGTCTGGGAAGGCACCGACATCAAGACCGGCCAGAGCGTCTTCTTCCTGGCCCGCTCGTTCGACGGCGGCAACAACTTCGACAAGGCCCGGGAGGTCGCCACGGTGCACGACGTCGGGGTGCCCGACCCGGTGTCGGGACGGATCGTGTTCGACGGGTTCGCCGGCACCCGCACCGACAGCTTCCCCAGCCTCGGCATCGCCAACGGCGCGCCAACCGGCGCCGGTGCCACCAACACGATCGTGCTCACCTGGCCCGACGGTGCGCTCAACCACGAGCAGGCGCTCGTGCAGACCTCGGTCAACCGCGGCCTGACCTGGTCGGCCCCGGTCAACGCCGCCGAGGCGGGCGACCGGCCGGACAACCCGGCGGTGGCGATCTCGCCCAATGGCACCGACCTGTACCTCGTCTACAACGCCTACCTGGACCCGTTCCAGACGACCACCGCCAACCCACGCCGGATGCAGGGAGTCGCCCGCCACGCCGACCTTGGAGCCGGCGGTGCGATCGGGAGCTTCACCACGCTGCACCGGGGAGTGATCGGCGACGCCAGGGGCACCACCAGGACGCTCAACCGCGAGCTGATCTACGACTACCAGTACGCCGCGGCCTCGCGAGACTACGGGGTCGTGGTCTGGATGGACGCGCGCGATGCCACGGACTGCCCCGCGGTGGACGCCTACCGGCAGTCCTTGATCGACAGGTCCCCGATAACCGCACCGTCCCCGCTGACCGACTGCCCCCCTGACTTCGGGAACCTCGACATCTACAGCGGCTCCTTCCCCGACCCTACGCCCTGACGACACAGGGCTGAGCTGGCCGCGGCCGTCCAGGCACCACGCCTTAAGACGGCCGCGGCAGCTTCCTTGACCGTGTGCGGCCGAGCGGCTTCGCGTTGCCACCCGAGCGGATGTGATCGGCATTTGTGCACGGCTGGTCACTGACCATGTATGGTTCGCGAGTGACTCAGGGGGCTGCGTGGACGGTGCACCACACCAGCCGCGACGTCGCCCGGCCCGCAGAGGTGCTGCCCTGGCTGCGTGACCTGCCCGAAGACCTGACCCCGTGGCTCGACGAGGTCGGCCTTCCTGACGGGCTGCCGTTCCTGCTGTCCCCTCGGTACGAGTACGACGTGGTGCTCAACTCGTACTTCCATCGGGTGAGCCTCATCGACGCGCCGTGGAACAGCAACGCCAACCGGGCCCGGGCGCTCGCTGCCTTCTTGAACTTCCTGCACGGAGCCCGCGGCGGGAAGTCGTGGCGGCAGGCCACCGAGGGCGACCATCTGGCGTTCCATCAGTGGCGCCGCCGGGATCCGGCCGGCCCCAGGGTGGCGGGCGGCACCTGGAGCCAGGAGGTCTCGCACGTCAACCAGTTCTTTGAGTGGGCCGTGCGGCAGAACCAGATTGGCGCGGTCCCGATCCCGCACCGCTCCCGGCGGTCTGCGCCGCCGGGCACACTGCAGGCCGCCCGCGCCGAGAGCACGGTCCCGGCGACCTACGCGCATGACGAGGGCGGCGAGCGCATCGAGTGGCTGCCGCCGGCCTCCTACCGGCTCTGGCGGGACGTGGGATTGCGCGGCTACGGGCCTGACGGCCTGCCCTCGGACCGGTTCAAAGGCCGCTGGCCGGCGCGTAACGCGACGTTCACCGACCTGATGGCCCGCACCGGGATGCGGCTGTCGGAGCAGGCGAGCCTGACCGTGATGGAGATGCCGCTCCAGGTGGGGATGGGCGGCTACCAGCGGTTCTGGCTGCCGGGGGCGATCGCGAAGTACTTCTCCGCGCGCTGGGTCTACGTCCCGCACAGCGTGGTGCGTGAGCTGGCAGCCTATGCGGAACTGGACCGGGCTGAGGTCGTCCAGGACGCCCGCGCCGCCGGACGCTACGACCGCTGGCGCAGGCCGCTGGTCGTCGACGACCCGTCACGGCCTCACTTGGTCCGGGCTGCGGGCAGTATCGAGCGCCGCGCGGTGAACCTGCGCGAGCTGAAGCCGGCGGAACGGCGACGGCTGCTGGTGGAGACCGCGGACGGCCTGGAGCCGGCCATGTTCTGGCTGGGTGAGGACGGTCAGCCGCTGGCGGTGCCGACCTGGAAGAGCGTCTTCGCCGGCGCCAGCCAGCGCTGCCGGGACCAGGGGGTTGCGTTGTCCTGTCATGCCCACCTGCTGCGTCACGGGTTCGCCGTGGTGACCCTCGAACAGCTGCAGCGCGGCCACATCGCGGCGCTGGCTGACCTCAACGCGGCCCAGCGCGGCCACTACACCCGGATCTTCGGGGACCCGCTGGACTGGGTGCGGCGCAGGCTGGGGCACCGGTCAGTCCTGACCACGTCTATTTACCTGAACTCTCGGGAATTGCATCAGACGGGCGAGAAGCCGCTGGTCGCCATGTCAGGGCGGTGCTCTTCCGGGCTTTCGGGGGTTCTCGGCATGGCTGCCTGATCAGGTGATTTGCCAGGGTGATCCCGCTTGGTGCAAGATCTGCCCTTGAAACGGGCTGGATCTTGACGGGCGGAGGACTGGTTGCGGCGGGCGGATCTTGCGGGTGCGGCTCATATGGAGCTGGTCGCGGGTGTGGTGCAGTTGTGTCCGGAGGACGCGATGGTCGAGGCGATGTTGCGGGGCTGGCGTGCGCAGCAGCGGGCGCGCGGGCTGCGGGAGGACACGGTGGTGCCCCGGGAGCGGCTGGTGCGGCGGTTCCTGGAGTTCACCAGCGAGTATCCGTGGGCGTGGTCGCCGGGGCACATGGACGAGTGGTCGCTGTCGCTGACTGCCGAGCAGCACCTGGCGCCGTCGACGATCCGCAGCTACCAGTGCACGCTCCGGCAGTTCAGCGAGTTCCTGATCGATGGCCGTTATGGCTGGGCGGTGGCGTGTGAGCAGGCGTTCGGTCCCGGGCAGCATCCGGTGGCGATCGCTCATGAGTGGAACACGATCGCTCATCTCAACGACTACGAGGGCAATCCCGAGGCCCGGCCGTTCACCCGCGCCGAGCTGCAGCGGTTCCTGGATTACGCCGACGACCAGGTGGAACGGGCGGTGGGGTCCAAGCGGAAGGGCGCGCTGGCTGCCTACCGGGACGCGACCTTGTTCAAGGTGATCTACGGGTGGGGGCTGCGGCGCACCGAGACCTCCAAGCTGGATGTGGTGGACTTCGGCCGGAATCCGGCGGCTCCGGAGTTCGGCCGGTTCGGGATGCTCAACGTCCGGTACGGCAAGGCGAAGAAGGGCCAGCCGCCCCGGCGCCGTAACGTCGCCGCGGTGATGGGCTGGGCGGTCGAGGCGGTCGCCGACTACGCGGAGAACGTGCGGCCCCGGTTCGGCTGCGCCGATCATCCGGCGTTGTGGGTAACCGAGCGCGGCGGGCGGGTGAAGCCGGCGGAGATCAATGCCCGGTTCGTCGCCTACCGCGAGGCCCTCGGCCTCCCGGCCGCCCTGGTCGTCCACAGCCTGAGGCACTCCTACGTCAGCCACCTCACCGAAGATGGCATCGACCGCCGCTTCATCCAGGTCAATGTGGGTCACGAGGCGGATAGCTCGACGGCTGTCTACACGCATGTGAGCAGCGACTTCATGAATGCCGCGCTCCGCAAGGCGCTGGCTCCGGCCTTCGGCTCCGGCCAGGGGGCCGGCCGCGGACGAGAGGGACACTGATGGCAGCCAGGCTCGACTACCGGTGGCACCTGCGCCAGGTGATGGCCACCCGCGGCATGTTCTCCACCACCGACCTGCTCGGCCCGCTGTCCGAACGCGGGATCAAGCTGTCCTCCAGCCAGGTCTACCGGCTGGTCACAGACCGGCCCGAGCGGCTGAGCCTGAAGATCCTCATGGCGCTGCTGGACATCCTGGACTGCGACATGGCCGATCTGATCGAGCCCGTCACCGCGGCCGGGTCTGCCAGGAAGGCCAAGGCAGCCGGCGGCGGGGAAGGCGTCGGAGACCTGCGGCCCAGGCGGGCGCGGATCGCGCCGGCCGGCCAGTGACCGCGCCGGCCGAAGCGGTCGCCGATCCGGTCGGGACCGTCGTATGCCTGGTGACCGCGGCCGACCCGGCCCTCGGGCATGACCTGGTCCGCCGGGTCGTCGAGCAGGTCGGCGGCGGCCGGTCCAAGCGGCGCCGCCTGGCCGCGGAGCTGGCCGGCGACCCGTCGGTGCTGACCACCGGGCAGTCTCCCGCTTCCAAGGTGGCGGGTGATCTCATGCTCGCGCTGCGGGCCGCCGGCGCGACCGGGATCTCGCCGCCATGGTGCGCGGACTGCGGGCGCCGCGTCACCTCGATGCAGCGCCGGGGCGAGCACTGGTACTGCGCGCCCTGCTATGTCCGCCCGGAGGAGTGCGCGGGCTGCGGGAACACGCGTCAGGTCGCGTTCCGCGACCGGCAGGGCCGGCCGCGCTGCAGCAAGTGCCCCGACAAAGACGCCCGCGATCCGCTCCTGGCCCTCGTCGAGGTCATCGTCATGACCGACCCCGGCCTGCCGGCCGAAGCGGCCGCCGCGGCGATCAAGGCAACCGTCACCAAGCAGGCTCACCTGCAGAAACTGGCCTGGCTGCTGCAGGACGAACCCGGGCTGCTCACCGGGGACGGCGCGAAGGCACCGTTCCCGGTGGTGCTGCGGCTCATCGACGCCCTGTGCGAGGCCGGCGCCGCCCGCATCAGGCGCCCCGCCTGCCCGCGCTGCCGGCGCGTGATCGCGCTGAGCAAGCAACGGGACGGGCTGAGGATCTGCCGCAACTGCTGTGCCCGCGCCCGCGCCGTCCCCTGCGCGAAATGCGGAACAACGCGCGAGCCGGCCGCTCGCGACGGCCAGGGCCGCCCGTTGTGCCCGTACTGCCTGGTCAGCGACCCGGTCAACCTCGAAGACTGCGTCCGCTGCCGCCGCCGCCGGCAGGTCAGCACCCGCACGCCCGAAGGGCCGGTCTGCGCCACCTGCAACCCGCCCGGCATCCTGACCTGCAGCAGCTGCGGACGCACCGCCGTTCCCTGCACGGTCTCCAAGGTCACCGGCCAGCCACGGTGCGGAGCATGCGCCCGGTCACGGGCACGGTGCTCACGGTGCGGGCAGCTCGCCCCGGCCCGCGCCGGCACTCGTGACGCGCCGCTGTGCGGAGACTGCGCCGTCCCCGGCCCGGGCTTCTTCAAGACCTGCCCGGCCTGCGCCAGCCCCGGACGCCTGATCGCCGGAGCATGCCGCCGCTGCCATCTCCGCCAGCGGCTCGGCGAGCTGCTCGCCGACGGCACCGGCACCGTCCGCCCCGAGCTGCATGCCCTGCACCAGGCGCTGGCCACTGCCAGCCGGCCCGCCGCTGTCTTGGCCTGGCTCTCCAGCAGCACTCCGCAGGCCATCCTGACCGAACTCGCCGCAGGCCTGCGCCCGCTCACCCATGCCGCGCTCGACGAACTGCCCGCGAGCAAATCACTGGTGCATCTGCGCAGCGTCCTGGTCGCCACCGGAGCGCTGCCCGCCCGCGACGAGCACTTCATCCAGCTCGAACGCTGGACCACGCAGGCCGCCGCCGGCCGGGCCGATCCGCAGGAGAAGGAAATCCTGCACCGCTACGCGGCCTGGCACGTCCTGCGCCGGCTGCGTCACCGGATCCGCGGCACCCACGCCACCCACGGCCAGGCCGGCGTCGCCCGCCGGAACATCACCGCCGCCGTGACATTCCTGAACTGGCTGACCGCACGCGGGCTCACGCTGGCCTCCTGCCCGCAGGGCGATCTCGACGAGTGGACGGCCGCGGCGAGCATCAGCCAGCGCGGCCCTGCCGGGCACTTCATCCGCTGGGCCCGCAACCAGAAGCTGACCAGCCTGAGCTTCCCTGCCACCCGGTGGGCAGGCCCCACCCGCGTCATCGACGCCGAAGGGCGCTGGGCACAAGCCCGGCAGCTGCTGCACGACGGCACCCTCAAGCCCGAGGACCGGGTCGCCGGACTGCTCGTCCTGCTCTACGCCCAGCAGCCCGCCACCATCAGCCGCCTTACCCTCGGTCACGTCCAGTCCAGCGGCGGTGAAGTACACCTGCGGCTCGGCCGGGAACCCGTCGTACTCCCCGAACCGCTCGCCGGTCTCGTCCTTCACCTGGCCGCCACCCGCCAGGGCCACGCCACTACCGGAGACCAGGGCACCTCCCCATGGCTGCTGCCCGGCGGACGCCCCGGCCAGCCGATCAGCCCCGACCGGCTCAACGAACGCCTCCGCCAGATCGGCATCCGCTCCGGCCCAGCCCGCTCCACCGCCCTGTTCCAGCTCGCCACCGAACTCCCCGCCGCCATCCTCGCCCGCATGCTCGGCATCCACATCGACGTCGCCGTCGCCTGGCAACGCGCCTCCGCCGGCGACTGGATGACCTACGCCGCCGACGTCAGCCGCCGCCAGGAAGACTGACCCAATGGCCGAGCTGCCCGAACTGGACATAGCCCGCGTGCGTCGCTGGTGCGAAGAACGCGTCTCCCCGCATGCCCGCGACCAGGTCCGTGTCGAATGCGACGTTGCCCCCCGCCACCTGACGATCGTGGAGAGCAGGCCGCCCTGGCGCGAGGGCACCGGGCCGGAATGGACACGGTTCCCCATCGCCCGGCTCCGTTACACGCAGGCAAACCGGACGTGGTCGTTGTACTGGCGCGACCGTAACCTCCGCTTCCACCGCTACGAGCAGCTCCCGCCGTCACCGCACATCGATGACCTCCTGCAGGAGATCGACCGTGACCCGACGGCGATCTTCTGGGGATAGGACGGCAAGGACGAGGCATTCAGACACTTCTGATATCCGACTGTGCCGTTACACGCCGACCCGGCGCTCAAGGAACACGCGATCGCGCGGACGACACCCCTCGGGGCCAGACCCGGCAGATACCGGCCCCCCGACACGCTTCTGGCCTTCCTCGAGAGCCTCTGATTATGTTGAACACCTGACCGCTGTGACCAGCGCTGAGCAGGGCAAACGCGGCCTGGCGGGCGCGGCTCAACATAACCGCGTCTTGGACATACAACCCGTTATGTGGAATTCCACATAACGGGTTCGGAGGGAGGCTGCGCGGAAAAGGCCGCAGTTCACCACCGGTGAACTGCGGACCTCGCCGCGCAGCCCACCCTGTGCACGAGCACTCCGAAACAGCCCAGATCTACATCCACGCCGACCAGACGATCAAACAGCGGGCCCTCGACCGGACCACGCCCCCGGGCATCCGCCCAGGCCGCTACCGGCCGCCCGACAAGCTGCTCGCCTTCCTCGAGCAGCTGAGCTGACATGCCCCCGGATTATGCCGAGGTTTTCACAGCAGCCACCACCCGCGGCCTGCACCTTGCCCGGCTGCTCGGCATAATCCGGGCCTCGGCATAACGCACCAAGATCGTGCAGTCCCGGACCTCAGGCGCGTTATGTGGGTTGATCTGCGCTACGGCGAGGCAGACGCGCAACGGCGTGTGTGCGGCGATGGTGGCTGCGGTGCGGGTCAAGCAGGCCCGAGTTGTGGGAGGTGACGGCGGACGTGGGCGGCTGGTGGTTCACTTCGCGGACTGGCGTCGTGCGATGATGGGCCATGGGGACTGCGCAGGGATCGGCGTCCGGGTCAGGCCGGTCCGCAAGACCTGGTGCGGGTGGGGTTGTTTCTCGTCCGGGGCTGTTCGGGCGGCTCGGGGCGGCGCGGGTGACGGTGCTGTCGGCGCCGGCGGGGAGCGGGAAGACGGTCCTGCTGCGGTCCTGGATCGGCGAGGCGGCTCTCGCGGAGCGGGCCGCGTGGGTGCCGGTGGCGCGTGGCGAGCGTGATCCGCAGCGGTTCTGGCTGTCGGTGCTCGGGGCGCTGCGCCAGACGGCGCCTGGGTCTGGGCTGGTGCGGGAGCTGACCGCGGCGCCCGATCTGGACGGGTGGGCGATCGTGGAACGCCTGCTGAAGGACCTGGCGGCACTGGAAGACCGGCTCTGGCTGGTGGTCGACGACGTGCACGAGCTGGGCTCGGCCGAGGCGCTGCGGCAGCTGGAGCTGCTGCTGATGCGGGCCCCGCCGGAGCTGCGGTTCGTGCTGGCCACCCGGCACGACGTGCGGCTCGGGTTGCACCGGCTGCGGCTGCAAGGTGAGCTGACCGAGATCCGGGCGGACGATCTGCGGTTCACCCTGGGTGAGGCGCGGGCGCTGTTCCAAGGGGCCGGGGTGGAGCTGCCGGAGCCGGCGCTGGCGTTGCTGCATGAGCGGACCGAGGGGTGGGCGGCGGGGTTGCGGCTGGCGGTCTTGTCGCTGCCCGGACACGGAGCGGTTCGCGGCCGAGTTCTCCGGCAGCGAGCGGACGGTGGCGGAGTACCTGCTGGCCGAGGTGCTGGAGCGGCAGAGCGAGCAGGTGCGGCGGCTGCTGCTGCGGACCTCGGCGCTGGAGCGGGTCAACGGTGAGCTGGCTGACCTGCTGACGGGGCAAGGTGGCGGGGAGCGGGTGTTGCAGGAGCTGGAGGAGGCGAACGCGTTCGTGGTCTCGCTGGACGCAGGGCGGTTCTGGTTCCGCTACCACCAGATGTTCGCCGACCTGCTTCAGCTGGAGTTGCGCCGCACCGCCCCAGGGGAGGTCACCGGGCTGCACCAGGTGGCCGCGCAATGGCTTGCGGGGCACGGCTACCCGGTAGAGGCGATCCGCCACGCCCAGGCGGCGCGGGACTGGGGCCTGGCCGCCCGGCTGCTGTCCGATCACTGGCCCGGCCTGTACCTGGGCGGGCAGGCCGCCACGATACACGCGCTCCTGGCAGGGTTCCCGGCCGGGCCCAAGGCGGCGGATGCCGAGCTGGCGGGGCTGGTCGCGGGCGATGAGCTGGCCCGGGGATCGCTGGAGGCGGCGGAACGGTTTCTGGGGCTGGCCGCGCGGGGATCGGCGTCGGTGCCGGCCGGGCGGCGCGCGCAGTGGCAGGTGCTGCTCGGGGTGGTCCGGCTGCTGCTGGCCCGCCAGCGCGGGAACCTGGAGGCCGTGGCCGAGGAGGCACGGCGCCTGCAAGCCGTCGCCGAGGCCCCCGAGGCGGCGCTGCACGGCCTGG
>WNGR01009411.1_pt1 | contig 10247 bp, 10 predicted proteins | sample 5407581 | NCBI WGS metagenome assembly WNGR01 (sample SAMN13153383, study PRJNA577476) | soil metagenome | isolation source: 80 cm soil or saprolite under Garry oak tree replicate 2 | place: USA:California | collected 2016-06-15
CAACCCCACTCCCGGCACCACGGACCCGACCACCGGCCTGGCCGGCGCGGCGCCCAAGCAACCGCAGAGCCCACTGTTCGGCGACATGTTCTCGGCCGGTGTCGCGGCGGCGTCGGCGGCCGTGTTCGGCCGGTTCGGCTCGCTGATCCCGAAGGTCCCCGCGTTCGCCGGCAAGAAAGGCGCCACCGGTACCAGCACGGACGGCAGCACGCCGAAGCTCGGTGACCGAACGGCGGCCGCGTCGGGCCTTTCCGATGCGAAGCTCGCCGGAGCGGGTGCCGGTGGCGCCGCGCTCGGTGGCCTGAAGGGACTTGGTGGCGGCGGGATCGGCGGCCTGGGTGGCATGGCCGCGTCCGCGCCGTCCGCGAGCCCGTCGATGCTCGGGGCCTCCGGTATGACGAGCGAACTCGCGGCCGCCAGCGGTGCGGCCAGCGGAGCAGCCGCCGCGGGCGCGGGCGGCATGCCGATGATGCCCATGATGCCGATGGGCGGCATGATGGGCGGCGGCGACATGGGTGGCGCCCGGCGTATCCCACCGTGGCTGGTGGAGACCGAGGACGTGTGGGGCGAGTCGTCGTCCGTCTCCCCGACCGTGATCGGTGAGGACTGATGGCCGGCACCGCGTTCAAGGTCACGATCAGCGCGCTGACCGACGCCGCGAATGATCTCAACGGACAGTCCAGCACCCTGTCCACGGTGCACCAGGCACTGACCACCACACTGCCCGCCACCGCGTTCGGCTCGATGCCCCAGTCACAACAGGTCGCGCAAATGCATTCGTCGACCATGACGACGCTGGCGCAGGACGTGGACACCGAAGGAAAGCGGTCCGGCACCCTGGCCACCGGCCTGACCAATTCGGCCGGCAACTACACCCAGGGCGACCAGACCGCCGCCAGCGCCTACAAGTCGTTGATGGACGGCCAGAACGGCACGAAGACCGGCTCGGTCGGCACCGACACCGGCCCGTTCGGCAGCCAGATCGCCAACAACCGGGTCAAGGTGGCGAACGCACTCGGTGTGGAACAGACCAACAACGCGAATTTGAAACAGCAGTTGACCGACCTGCAGGCGCAGGACAGAACCGGCCCGGTGGATGAGTTCGGCCGGACCGGGAACGAGCAGGAAGAAGCGAAGATCACCGACCAGATCACCAAGTCGGACGCGAAGATCGCGCTGTACCAGGACATCATCGCGAACAATCGCCAGATCATCGCCTTCGACCCGTCCGGCAACGGCAAGATCGCGGAGTTGATCGGAAACATCGGCCCCAACACGACGAACGTCGGAGTGCTGGTACCGGGCCTGAACACCAGCATGGCCAACTTCAACGACTACGCGAACGACGCCAAGAGCTTCGTGCAGGCCAACCCCAACGGCAACCTGGCGATGGTCGCGTGGGCCAACGGCTCGTTTCCGCAGACCCTCGGCCAGGCCACCAGCCCCAGCTACTCACAGGCGGACGGCCCGGCACTGGCCGACTTCTCGCACCAGCTGCGCGACCAGATCAACCAGTACGCAGGCCCCGGCAACGACGTCCAGACCACCTACGCCGGCCACAGCTACGGCGGCGCGATCCTCGGCCTGGCCGAACAGAACGGCCTGGACGCGAACCGAGCCCTGTACGTCGAGCCGGCCGGCATGGGCCATGACGTGTGGTCCCCCAGCGACCTGCACGACATGCAGCCCAACGTCCAGCGCTACTCGATGACCGCACCGGGCGACCCGATCGGCGCCATCCAGGGCCTCCAGGTACTCGGCCTGGGCCACGGCGCCGACCCGAACACGTTCCCCGGCACCGTCGATCTGACCACCGGCAACTACGCCAACGGCCAGCCGATCACCGGCCTTGCCGCGCACAACGGCGTACTGACAACGGGTTCGGACTCGTGGAAGAACATGTACGGCGTCTTCACGGGCGGCCCGGTGACGGTCAAGCCACCGGCCCCGCCACCGGACCCGAGCCTGTTCATGCAGTAACGGTCCCTACTCTCGGATCGCGACGACCACCTTGCCCGGAGCGTGCCCTTGCTCCTGATAGCTGATGGCCGCCTGGATCTCATCGAATGCGTAACACTGGTCGACGACCGGAGTGACCTTGCCATCCTCGATGAAGGTGGCCAGCGTCGTCAGGTCATGGCTCTTTTCCGTGTTCGCGACCGCGTCCGCGATCACCACTCGCTGGGACAGCAGCGGCGCCATGGCCACCCCGGCGAACACGTGACCGGCCGGTTGCAACCATCGGCCGGCCCGCCCGCCGACCAGGACGACCGTTCCCTTGGGCGTCATCACCCGCCGGCATGCCGATACCGACTGGCTTCCCGCGATGTCCAGCAGGAGATCGTAGTACTCACCATTGCGGGTGAAGTCCTGCGTGCTGTAGTCGATGACATCATCCGCGCCGATCGATCGGACCAGATCCGCGTTACGCGTGCCGCAGACACCGGTGACCGTGGCACCGAATGCTCGGGCGATCTGCACGGCGAACGTGCCGACACCTCCCGAGGCCCCGTTGACGAGGACCTTCTGGCCGGACTGGAGCCGACCGGCGTCGCGTAAGGCCACCAGGGCGGTGATGGCCGCCATCGGCACGGCCGCGGTCTGTTCGTAGGACAGGTTCTTCGGTTTCGGCGCGACCAGGTCGTCCCGGACGGTGACGTACTCCGCGAAGCCACCCCACTTCAGCAGCGCGAAGACATCGTCGCCGGGCCGGAACCGCGTCACGTCCTTGCCGACCGATTCGACCTGGCCCGCCATGTCGCAGCCCAGGGTGAGCGGCTTCGGGCGACGCAGTCCCGGGCTGCCGGGCATCAGGCGCGCGATGTACGGCTCGCCTCTCAAGTAGTGCCAGTCGTAGGGGTTGACGGAGGTGGCGTGCACCCGGACCAGTACCTCGTTGTCGGCGGGCACGGGCTTGTCGATGTCGGTGAGTTCGGCCGAGCCATAGGACCGCAGGACCAACGCCTTCATGATCTTCTCCCCAGTCTTACGTAGTAAGTTTTACGACGTAAGGTAGCCGTACACCGTAAGATAGTCGTACGACGTAAGGCAGTCAACAGGGGGAGTTGTACGATCATGGGCCAGGAGAGGTTGATGCAGTGGCCACCCAAGCCGAACCAGGATCCGAGCCCCGGACCCCGCTCAGCAGGCAGCGCGTGCTGCGGGCTGCCGTCAGGCTCGCCGACGAACAGGGCATCCAGTCACTCACGATGCGTCGTCTCGCGGACGAACTCGGCGCCGAGGCGATGTCGCTGTACTACCACGTGGCCAGGAAGGAAGACCTCCTCGACGGCATCGTCGATGTCATCGCACAAGAGATCAACGACGTGGTCGACCAGATCGACGCACCCGCCACGGCAGCCGGCTGGAAGAACGCCGTGCGCCGGCGGATCCTGTCCGCCCGCGATGTCTTCCTCCGCCATCCCTGGGCACCCGGCGTGTTCGAGACACGCACCAACACCAGCCTCGCGGTCCTGCGATACTTCGACGCACTACTCGGCCTGATGCGGGCCGGCGGCTTCTCCTACGACCTGGCCCACCACGCGATGCACGCCCTGGGCAGCCGAGCGCTGGGCTTCACCCAGGAGTTGTTCGATCCCAGCAAGGGAGCCGGCGCCGCGGAAGCCACCCCCTCGATGGAGGAAATGGCCGCGCAGCTACCACACCTCGTCGGCATGATGGCCGAGATCGCCCACGACGACCCCGACTCCACATTGGGTTGGTGCGACGACCAGACCGAGTTCGAGTTCGGCCTCGACCTGATCCTCGACGGCCTCGACAAGATGCGCGCAGCGGGTCTGACTTCGAACGACAGAGCCGTCAGCTAGCCTGGACCACAACCACTACTGGTGGGCAACGGAATGGCAAGCTCGACCTCAATAAAGTGCAGGCCAGGGCAAGCACAAATGCTGTAGCGCATGTTTCATTTGGACGACTCCCGCTTTCGTCGGATCCGGCGTCGAGACAAGTTCCAGATACTTCTGCGAACTTCAGCGAGCGGCGCCGAGCATTCCCTACAATCAGTAAGCGAGCTGACACCGTAGGGAGTGAACACGATTGACGAAAACCGGCGACATCGCGGCGAAGCCGCTGGTCCCGCCGATGTTGTACGTGCCTGTGACGGATTACCGGTCCGGGACGGACGACGTGACCATCGACTTTCGCCGGATGGCGGACGGCAGGACCGCGCTGCTGGCGTTCACCGCACTGGACCGGCTGATCGACGGCTGTGGTGCCGCACAGCCCTGGGTATTGCTACCGACCGGTGCGCTCGCCGAGATCGATCAGCACAGTCCGTACGACGTGATCCTGTTGGACGTCACGATTCCGGCAGACGAGCGGCGAACGGCGGGTGATCAGTAGTGGGTGCGGGATTTCAGGCCGATCCGGGCCTGATCGACAATCTGGCGAGAATGCTGCACAACGGTGCGGATTCGCTGAACGGCCTGGCAGGCTCGGTGCCTGCCGTGCCCGACGCCGGTGGCGCGAGTGGGGTGATGGCGGCGCTGATCGCGAAGCAGATGGACGCGGCCGGCGAAATCGCGATCGGCGTCGGCGCGGCGGCCGATGCGGTGGCGCAGGGCGGCAAGGCGTACACCGAGACCGACAATGCCGCGCGGCAAGCGTTGCCGCACGTGAAATAAGGGGAACGGGTGCCGATCAACACCAGGATCGCGGGCAGTCCGACCAGTATCCGCTCGACGGCGACGTGGCTGCGGTCGAGGCTACAGACCGGCGTGCACGACTGCGGTTCGCAGGTGTACAAAGCCCGTACGGACGCCGAAGGCGGCTGGCAGGGTCACGCCAGCTCGGGATTCCAAACCAAGATGGGTGACGGCGGCAAGGTCATCGACGGACTGCATTCCGACGTCGGCACGCTGAGCCAGTCGTTCGACCAGTACGCCGACGGCCTGCACACCGCTCAGGCCGGGATGCAGCGGGCAAGGGACATCGCCCTGCGGGGCGGGCTCACCGTCAACGGCGACACCATCGAGGATCCCGGCTCGGCTCCCACCGCCCCGCAGTCGCTCCCGACGGACGGTTCGACGACGCCCCAGCAGGTGCGGCAGTACAACTCGGCGATGCAGGCCGTCCAGGACCACCAGCTCAAGGTCGCGGCGTTCAACCAGGCCAAGGATGAGGCAGATCGGGCGAACGGAGTCGTCGACAACGCGACGAGAGTGGCCGAGAAGGTCTGGGAAGACCTCAGCGGCAAGAAGTACATCCACGCCACCGAGTTCACCAACGGCTTTGGCGGGCACCTGATCAAGATCCAGAAGAACACGCTGAAAGCGGAGGCAGAGAGCCTGCGGTCGGACGCCGCCAAGTTCGAGGACAACTACCTCAACTCGCCAGGCGGCAGCGATCAGGCGAAACTGAACGAAGAACTGCGGTTCAACAACATGATGAAGGCTTCGGCGGTGGACGGCGAAGTCAGCGACCTGGCGCGGATCGGCGGCAAGGTCCCGGTGGTCGGGCTCGCGATATCGGCTGCCGGGGTGGGCTGGGACATCGCGCACGGCAAGCCGGCCGGCAAGGCGATCTTCTCCGGTGCCCTCGGGACCGCAGCGGCGTTCGGTGCCGAGGCTGGGGTGGCGTCAATGGTCGAGGGCGCCGGGGCCATTGTCGCGGCGGCAACACCGATTGGTGCGGCCATCATGGTTGGTGTGGGGGTTGGCGTGCTCGCCGACTACGCATGGGATCATTGGGTACCCGGTGATGTGAAGAACAAGATCGACGACGGACTCAAAGTCGCGGGCCATGCCGTCGTCAGTGTTGCGAAGTCAGCCGGTCACGATATCGCGAGCGCGGCAAAGTCCGTCGGCAACTTCCTGGGCAGTATTTTCTGAAGAGTGGATGCGAAGCATGAACCCCAGTGACATGCGGGCATGGCACCGATGAACGAAGCCCTACCCTGGCCAGCGCCCTGGCCCATGCCAAAGCGGGCCGGTGGGCTGGTATCGGTGGTGTTCTTTGCCGCAGTGGCAATCGGCGGGGTAGCCGCAGGTGTGTCGCTACTGTTGCCAGGTCCCGCCGATCCACGGGCTCTCATCATCCCCGCGATCATTCCGGCAGCGTGCGGGCTTGCGCTCGCCGCCGGGGCACAGCGGCTGGGAGTTCGGTCGAGATCAACCAGAGCTGTTCGGTCGGTGGACACCGAAGACGCGGGCCGCCGTGCGTTGTCTGTTCCGTTCATGCGGTCGTTGTGGGTCGCACTGTGGCTGATCATCTGGGGAAGCTTGCTGGGTGCTGCGCTGCTTCTCGCGGTCAGTTGGACGGTCGCGTTCACGAGCAGCCCGCTCAACGTCACCGCGTTGCTCTACGGGGTGGTGATGGTGCTGGCCGCCCTACCGCTGGCCGCGCTGGCCATCGACGGGTTGCGGGGCAAAGCACGGCGCGGCGAGTTGGTGATCTCCGCAGAGGGCATCCGGTATCGAACGCTGGCCTATGACGCATGGATGGAATGGGCCGCGTTGCAGAGTGTGTCGATTGTCGGTGGCGACAGCCTGCGCATCGTACTTATGGGGTACGCCAACATGACGCCGTCGGTCCAGGGCCGCTCGTGGTTGATGCGGCCGAGCAAGGCCGTGCTCGCCCAGGCCGCCGAGGCGACCGTCGGCATCAGGGGTGTCTCGCTGTCCGTCGACCCCGCGCTGGCGTTCCATACGTTGCGCTACTACCACGCGAACCCCGAGGCTCGCGCCGAGCTGGGCACCGATGCCGCAGTGCGACGGGTCCGCGCAGGCGCGGTGCTCACCGCGTAGTAACGAACCCCCGCCAAGCGGTCGGCGAGAACGCGAGCGTCGGCCCACTCGTGTTCTTCGAGTCGCGCACGCCGACAGCACTGTCCGCGAACGCAACCTCGACGCAACTGGTGGGATCGCTGCCGCTGCTGTAACTACTCTTCCGCCAGACCTCCTGTGTCACCTTGGGCGTCTCCCTGTCGCTCGTAGCTGCCTGCCATCGCGGCAAGCCGTGCCCTGGATTGTGCGCCATCCAGGGCAACACTAGCGACCCGATTGAGGATGTCCCGATAGGCGTCCATCTCGTAGTCGTTCTCCAGGAACTCGCTGGTGGTCTCGTGTTGCACGTAGACTACGGGCGGGTCCTCCTTGAAGCGGAAGATGTGGAACGAACCGACTGTCATCCCGGGGACGCCAGCGGAAACCGGGATCACTCGAATGGCGCAATGCGCTCGGTCGCCGAGGAACAGCAGGTGTAGCAGTTGCTCGCTCATCGCACCTGGGCCTCCGACAGGCATGCGTAGGGCGTTCTCGTGCACATAGAACACACACTTGGGCGGTTTTGATCGGTCCAGCACGGCATGCCGGCTCATCCTCGCTCGAACATTGTCCTCGATCTCAGCCGGGTTTGCCCGCCCACCTCCCTCGAACAGAGCCCGTGCGTAGTCGGGTGTCTGCATGAAACCCGGAATGTAGATCGGCTCGACCGTGTAGATCTCGGCAGCCGTGGACTCGAAGAAGATCAGTGAGCGCAACCGGTCCACCGGTTGGCCTTGATGCAGCTGGAGCCGGTAGTCGTCAGGCTCTCTGGCAGCCTTCAGAACCTCCTGAACCTCACCGTTGGGCGCGCCGCACATGCCCAGGTAGTAACCGGCGTCCACATCCGTGACCTTCCGCTTGCCGGCCTCGGACCTGGAGATGTGGCTGGGCGTCCAGTCCAGCCGCTCCGCCAGCCGATAAGCCGGCCAACCAAGTTCCTGACGAATCCGCTTGAGCGCAGCGCCCACTTCCCGGCGCCGGCCCGTGGTCTGAATGTCTCCCATGCCCAGCAACTTATGCCGCCCGGGCACGATCCATGAATATCCCCGCCGGTAAGTCACCACAAAGGATGAGTTTGCACAACTTCTTGCGACGACTGCAACTACTCCGTCGACGCTCGAGCGCGGCCAAGGTCCCTGCGCGCCCGGCCCTGCAGTACCGCAGCGTGTTCATCCACCTCGTGCCGTCGAGGTGAGATCAAATCGTCTCAAGCAGGCGTTCATAGTCGGTATGCAACGACAGATCGACCCTGTGACTGACTCGCCGAGCAACCTGGTCAGGCGATTGCAAGACGGCAAGATCAAATGGCACATCAAGGCCGCTCGCGTACGCTCCAATCTCTCTAACAGTAGACAAAGTCAGATCGTCGGGGAGTGGATCATTGCCATGGCAAATAACATATCGATCGGCAAGCTGGCCAGAATAAGCCGCCCACCACCCACCGAAGCTGAATAGCAGAAACGGCACCCGACCTCCGTCAATCAACCATTCTACCTGGCTGGCGTCTCGGTAACGATCCGACAACTCATCCAGTAGTACTGGAACGTGATTAGAAAGTCGTTCGCGTGCTCCGGACTCCCGTGGACCGGCAGCACCCGATGCCAGAGCATAGTTGATCAAGGATTGCGCGGCATCCTCAATTACTGCGCGTACCGTGTCATTGCTACCGACCGCCATCAGCCTGTCGTAGCGGTCACGAGGCATAGTTTTTACATAGATGTTCGAATTATCGCGCGCAGAACCCAGGGTAACCGACCAAACAGGTTCCCCTTGCTCGCCCTCGAAGAATTCCAACCAGCTGGTCGACCACTGGCCAGCCAATTCGACGCACGGAAAGTCAAGCGGCGGATGCTTTGCATCTGGGCTTACGGTCATCTCAGGCACCCCTCCGGCTGGACAAAATCGAGGTATAGAAATTCATCTAGTACAGCTTGTGGATCCGTTTCAAGTCGAACGAATAGGAACATCAGTTCGACCAGCCAGTCCTCGGCCTCGGCAACCAGCAGTCGAACAGATCTACTTTGTTGGCACCTGAACGCGACCAAGGCGCCAACCGCGCGCACGCCCCCGCCGTACGGTGACCGCCCCGACCGCGATCGCCCCAGCCACCAGAACCGCTAGCACCGCTGCGCTCCCCGCCCATCGGTACGGCGACACGACACCAGCCGACCGAGCCGCAGCGGCCACCGACTGAGGCACCACAACAGGTGCCGCATCCGGACCGGCGACATCAGCCGGCAAAGTCGCCGACACCGCCGCGTACGCGTCGACAACACCCCAACCAATGTGGCCGTCATGTCCACCACCGGCGGGCCGGCTCGCGGTCAGGGTCAAACGCGCCGCGACCTGCGCAGGCGAGAGATCCGGCCGATACGACCGCAACAACGCCGCCGCACCTGCAACATAAGCCGCCGCGAACGACGGATCCTGAACCGGCCACGCGTGCCCGAGCTTGCCGCCGGCACCGGCCGACGTACTCACCAAGTTCGCGCCGGGCCCGCCGAGCGCCAGATAAGAACCCGACTCGGTCTGGACCGCGCCGCCGGACTCGTTGACCGCGCCGACGGCCAGCACGCCAGCCAGCGCGGTCGGGTAGCTGCGGACGCCGGCCTGGGTCGCGGCGGCGGGTGACACGACGACATCGCCGGCGGCCAGTGCGTTCGCGACCGCGGCGTCCAAAGCGCCGCTGTCGTTCAACGCGGGTACGCCGACCAGGATCACGTTGGCCGATGCGGCGACGGCGCGGTTGATCGCGGTGGCAAGCGCGTCCGGTGCGCCGCCCTGGTTCACCGTGTCCGTTGTGGACTGGGTGTAGCGGATCGGCAGGATGCGGGCGCCGGGCGCGACGCCGGCGAACGTGGTGGCCGGGTTCGACTGGGCCGCGACGATGCCGGCGGCGAACGTGCCTCGGCCGTCGCAGTCGGGGGCCGCGCTCGGGATGAGGTCGATCGCCGGCAACACAGTGCCCTGGGCGAACTGCGCGTTCGCCGGGTCGACACCGGTGCTGATGACGGCGACCGTTACGCCGGAACCTGTTGCCAGGGGCCAGATCCGGGCCGGGTCGACGAGCTTCTGCGCCCACGGCGTCTGCCCGGCGTACGTTCCTTTCGGTGTGCTGCAACCGGCTGCGGCGGCTGGGCCAGGCCAGATTCCGGCCGCGGCGACCAGAACCAGAATCGCGACCAGTGCCCTCACAGTGGCACCCACAACGTCACGCGGGTGCCACGGCCGGGCGATGACTCCACTGTGGACGTACCGCCGACCTCGGCCAGGCGGGCCATGATCGAGTTGCTGATGCCGAAGCCGGGCGGCCGGTCGGCCTCGTCGAAACCGGTGCCGTGGTCGCGGGCGATCACGGCGACGCCCTGGTCGCGGTGTTCGACGCGCAGCACGACCTCGGTGGTGCCGGCGTGTTTCATGGTGTTGCGCATGGCTTCCCGGACCGCGTCGCGCACGGCCATGCGG
>WNGR01009413.1_pt1 | contig 10246 bp, 3 predicted proteins | sample 5407581 | NCBI WGS metagenome assembly WNGR01 (sample SAMN13153383, study PRJNA577476) | soil metagenome | isolation source: 80 cm soil or saprolite under Garry oak tree replicate 2 | place: USA:California | collected 2016-06-15
TGCTGGAGAGCGAGCCTGGTACTTCCGCATGGACCTTGTTCGTCCACGCATATGCGGTTGCAGCAGAAACTTGGCCGATGAATCTTCTTCTTGAAAGCATGAGGAGTCCTTGTGAATTTCGTTCTGAACCAGCTCCGGCTACCGTTCGTATGGTTGCGATGTCATACCGGGCAATTGTATAGTACGCTCACCAATGAACCACGAGGGACGATCAAGCTTTCTTCATGGCTCGCTGACGTTACGCTGAGAATGGGTATGGAGGCTTTGAGTGGGGTTGCGATCGCTATACCGATTCTGCGCGTTGGTTTTAATCCTGGGTGGGCTGGCCCAAACAACGCTGGCATCCACCGAGTTCAAATACGCGTTCGCTCCGACAGGTCCGTTTGTGCCTGCCCCGGAGCAGCAGTTCCGTCACGATCTTTGCCTGAATGGTTTCTGGCAGTTCCAACCGGTAGCGTTACCGAAAAACTTCCATGAAGGAGTCGATCCGGCTCCCGAATTGTCTTTGCCAGTGTCCTCTGCCTGGGAGACGGTTCCTGTGAAGGTGCCCTCTCCTTGGAACGTCAACAGCTTTGCGAACCGGCGCGGCCTGGGGGGCGACTTCCGTACCTATCCCAGCTATCCCGCAGCGTGGGAATCAGTGGAAATGGGGTGGCTGCGCCGGACCGTCCGGATTCCCGCGGACTGGAAAGGCGATCGGGTTCTGCTGCACTTCGCGGCCGTCGCGGGTGATGTGCGGATCCTGGTCAATGGCAAGGACGCCGGGAAGCAATTCGGTATTTTCTTCCCCTTCGATGTGGACGTCACCGATCTCGTCGCACCAGGCGAGAACGCCGAAATACTGGTGGGTGTGCGCAAGGCTTCTCTCTTCGACGTCAGAGGAAAATACGGCAGGCGAGAATACCAAGCGGGATCATTCTGGGGCCAGCACATCGTTGGTATCTGGCAGGATGTGGACCTGGTGGGAGTGCCTCCGGTCAGAGTTGCCGGCACATTTGTGCAGCCGGACGTTAGTCAGAAGGTTCTCAAGGTAGAGGTTACCTTGCGGAACGACGGTGCGGATGACGCTATGGTCGATCTCACTGGCGAAGTCCACCGCTGGACCTCGCTGGCGGCCAAGGACGGCGTTGCCGCTCCTGAGCCCCTCTGGAAGCTGGAATCCCCCGTCGACCTCCGTCTCAAAGGTGCGCCGGTGCGCGTTCCGGCGCATCAGGAAGTGACTGTGGTGCTGCAGACCTCAGTGGGCGCAAAGCTCGAACTGTGGTCTCCGGAGCACCCAAATCTCTACGGACTCATCGTCGACGCAGAGAGTGGCAATCATGTTATCGACGCGAAGTATCAACGTTTCGGATGGCGTCAGTTTGAACTGAAGGGCTCCAAGATTCTGCTGAACGGCATGCCGGTCGTCCTGAAGGGCGATTCGTGGCACTTTCTTGGAATTCCGCAGATGACCCGAAGGTATGCGTGGGCCTGGTTCAGCGCCCTGCATGACGCTCACGCGAATGCGGTGCGACTGCATGCAGAGCCCTATCCGGAGTTCTACCTGGATGTTGCAGATGAGATGGGCATTATGGTCCTGGACGAGACCGCGGTCTGGGCGAGCGATGGGGGGCCGAAGCTCGACTCCGATGCGTTTTGGCAAGATACGAAGACTCATGTCGCGCAGTTAGTCACGCGTGACCGGAACCATCCCTCGGTGTTCGGGTGGAGCGTTTGCAACGAGGTCAAGCCCGTTGTCACAAACGTCTTTCATGGGCCGCCGGAGATGCTGCGGACGCTCTACGATTACTATTCGATCTGGGCAGGAATCGTGCATCAACTCGATCCTACCCGGCAATGGATTTCGGCCGATGGAGATGGGGATGGCGGTGGACGTCTGCCCGTCAACATGCTTCATTACGGCGGTCCCGATTCCATGATGCAAGCGGAGAAGTTGGGCAAGCCTTGGGGGGTTGGTGAGGCGGGTGGCGCCTACTACGCCACACCAGAACAGGTTGCCAAGACAAACGGGGAGCGCGCTTATGTTTCCTTCGAAGGCCGAATGGAAGGAATAGCGATCGAGGCTTATCAGAACCTGCTCGAACAAAAAGAACATGACGCGGACTACCGGAGCGTGTTCAATCTGGTCTGGTATGGACTGCGTCCATTGCCGCTCGGAATGCCGAATACGTCACGACCGCCGGAGCTTACGGATGGTGTCTTCTTTCCGAAGTTTGAAGAGGGGCAACCCGGAGTTCAGCCGGAACGACTGGGGCCATACTCCACAACACTGAACCCCGGGTATGATCCTGCCCTCAAGCCATACGAGACCTGGCCGCTCTTCGATGCGATTAAGGACGCTTATAACGATCCGGTCGCGAAGCTGCCCGGGACGGATGAACTTGCTAGCTTCGTGCATTCGGAATCGGCGAAGCCGAAGCCGAAGCCCGTCCAAAGCGTCACCATTCTCTCCGGTCCAAACGGAGAGCTGGCACGACAGCTTCTAGCCGCTGGCGTGCCACGAAACCTCCTCCACGGAAGCTTGCCGGATCTGCTGTTCATCGACGGACGCACCCCTCCCGACGCGACCGCGCGTATCGTCATCGATAGCGTGCTTGGCAACGGCGGAAGCGTGGTTGTGTGGGGAGTGGCAGCGAAGACGCTAGCTCAGTTGAATGGGCTTCTTCCGTCGCCGATTGAGTTGACAGATCGGCAGAGCTCGTCGCTTTTGCCTGTTAGCGCCAGTTCCGCGACCGCCGGACTCAAGCCGTCAGACCTCTATTTCTCTGAATCTTCGCCGCAAATTATCCTTGGCGGAGGCCTTTCCGGCCCATTGATGAAACAGGGTACCGTTCTGTTGGAAGCAGCAAATACCGACTGGCTCAAATGGAACAAAGAGGCTGAATACGCGAAGACTGCGATGGTATTGCGATCGGAACGGGAGTCCAAGCCATCTGGCGCGGCCATTGTCGAGGTTAAACAGGGAAGCGGCAGACTACTACTGATCAACATTCCGGCATGGTCCTCGGTCTACAAGGTCCAACTCTTGGACCGACGCTTGCTCGAGAATCTAGGGGTTGATCTAACTGCTCAGGTGGACGTGGGCGAGCCGTTTCTGAAAAACGGAATACTGGTACGAACTTTGGCGGTAGGACATTTCAACACGGCGGGCAATGGCGCAATAAATCCGTATCTAGACCTCGCCGATGCGGCTAAATTCCGTAACAATGAGAGAGTTCTGGATCTCCGCTGGGTGAGTCTCGTGGCGGACTCGACCGGCTTCACTTTCAATGCTCCTCCACTCTCCGGCGCCTCGGACAATTCGGTTACTTATCTGAGCTTCTGGGTGCAAAGCCCGCGTTCTCTCGATAACTTGCTGATTGAGCCGAACGTTCCGAAAGTGGACCTTGCGTTCGAGAGCCAAGATGCACTCGAGTTATTCCTGAACGGTAAGAGCGTCCTTACGCATCCAGCCGGAAGCGAACGCGCCGTCGCTTCCGGGCTGCCTTTACAGCAAGGATGGAATCATTTTCTGGTGAGATTGGTTCATAAAAACGGCGATGACACATTCTCCGCAAAGCTTACCTCCAGTGACCCAGCGTTTCTTGAAGCGCTCCATTCGGCCTTGCAAAAACCTTGAGCAATGACGGAGAGCGTGTCAGTGGAAGCGATAGCTAATAGGTCTAAGGTTGTTCAGTTGGCGGGCTTATCTGTATGAGGCGGAGGCAGCCTAACTCGCAGTGGCGCAGGGTCGCCTTGGTGATACTTGGGCTCGCTGGTGTGTGCGTTGCGATCATGTGCGTGCCGTACGGGGCACGTCCGGTTCTTGTCCACGCCCAGCCCAAGGCTGAATATGTAGATCCCTCCATTTGTGCTCACTGCCATGCAGATATTGCAGCTACGTTTCGACAGACCGGCATGGGGCGGTCGTTTCATCGCGTGAATGCGAGTGATCGAACGGAAAGCTTCACAAACCACAACACTCTATACAACGCGGCTTCGGACCGCTATTACACGATGCTTCAAAGGGACGGGAAGCTGTATGAGCAGCGAGATCAGATCGGATTTGAAGGGCAACAGACCAATCAGACCGAGAAGCAGATCGACTACGTAGTTGGATCGGGTGACCATGCTCGCACGTATCTCCATCGCACAAACGAGGGGAAGCTCATTGAACTCCCTGTGAGCTGGTACAGCGAGTTGGGTGGTTATTGGGGAATGAGCCCAGGGTATGACCGGCCAGACCAATCGGACTTTCGCCGTCCCATCGCGTACCAATGCATGTTCTGCCACAACGCGTACCCGTCGTTCAAGAGCCAGGCTCTCGTCACCGAGGACCATGAATCCTTCGGAGATACGATTCCCGAAGGAATCGACTGCCAACGGTGCCATGGTCCCGGAAGTGCGCATGTCAAAGCTGCCGATGGATCCGATAAGAATCCTGAGGCGATCCGCAACTCCATCGTCAATCCCGGCAGGCTCACGCGTGAACGGCAGATGGATGTCTGTATGCAATGTCACCTGGAGACGTCGAGTTCGCCATTGCCGCACTCGATACTGAGGATCGACCGAGGCGTATTTTCCTATCGGCCCGGTGAGCCGCTACCGGACTACGAGTTGTCCTTTGATCACAAGGCGGGTACGGGCTTTGACGACAGGATGGAGGTTGCGCAGCAAGCCTATCGACTCCGGAAGTCCGCTTGCTTTCTGAAAAGCCGAATGACCTGTATCACCTGTCACGATCCGCACGAGGAACTGACAGGGAGAGAAGCGACCAGGCACTATGTTGCGGTATGCGAAGGGTGTCATTCCACGGCCCATGCCTCTGAGCGTTCTGGCGTGCGAAACCGAATACCCAACTTGGAAGCTGCGCAAACGAACTGCCTTACGTGCCATATGTGGAAGCGCAGGACCGATGATGCAGTACACGTTGTGATGATCGATCACTATATTCAGCGGCTTAAGCCCAGCCGGGACATGCTAGCGCCGATGAAAGAGGCCCCGGTCTACTATCGGGGCGAAGTGGTTCCGTACTATCCAGACTCGCTCTCACAGGTTGCAAACGGCGCTCTCTACCTCGCCCTGGCACAAACCGACGATGCGTCCAACCTTAGGACAGGGATTACGCAGATGGAGCAAGCGCTGAACAATGACAAACCCGGAGATCCCGAGTTCTACTTCGCGCTTGGGGCTGCTTACTCGATAAGCGAACAGTACAAAAAGGCTGTGCCCTGGTATGAAGAAGCGCTGCGGCATCGCGCGGAATATTCCCCGGCTCTGCGGGCTTTGGCAGCGACGCTCGCAGCCGCCGGCGATCTCACGCGTGCGGCAGCAGCCGGAGAAAGAGCGGCGTCTGTGCTTCCTTCTGACACATCTGTACTGACAACTCTGGGAGATGTGTATTTGCGGCAGGGCAACATTGACAAGGCAAAGGTGGTCTTGCAGCATGCTTTGGCCATCAATCCAGATCTGCCTGAAGCGACCGTTTACCTTGGCATTGCTGCCGATCGCGAAGGGAATCTAACTGCCGGCGAGACCTTGTTTCGGTCCGCGATCAATCTTCAACCCGATCTTGCCGCGGCTCATAACGACTTGGCAGGTATCTTGGCGCACCGAGGATTCTATAAAGAGGCGGAGTTTCACTTCGAGAAGGCAGTTGCAATCAACCCGGCCGATGCTCAAGTTCGCCACAACTACGGGATGTTATTGGCAAGGACTGGACCTGCGGACAGAGCACTCCTTGAGTTGAAAGAGGCGGTGCACCTGGCGCCGGAATCCGTTCGCCTCCGTTTGGATCTGGGCAATTTGCTGACAAGCACCGGTGACCGCCTGGAGGCAGAGCGCGAATTTCGAGCGGTGATTGCCCGGGATAGCGAGAATGGTGAGGCTAACCTAGGACTTGGCGCCGTTCTCTCGCGCGACGGCCGAGAGGTTGAGGCGCGGACCCATTACGAGATAGCGGCCCGCTCTTCTGATGCGAAAATTCGCCAAGCGGCCCTTAGCGCACTATCACAGTGAATCTGAGACCGACGAAAGTCTCCGGCAGAGGCGGTGTAGCCGTGGCTTTGGGACTGCTCAACCGGTATGACTTGGGCTTGGATGATTCCACCAGCATTAGGATGTGCTGTCAGACCCAGGATGCCATTGCTGCTGGAAAAATATTCCTTGACACCTGCGCTTGCCGAGGCGTAGCGTTTGGGTCGTTAGAATATGACATCGTTACCATAAAGGTGAAGCCCAGCAGCCTGCCCTCCGAGGGCCCGCTGCGGCGAAGCCGAAAGAAGGAGAAGCCAAATCATGACGCATAAAACAGATCTATCAATCTCCCGCAAAAGCAGAGGATCAGGAGCTCGACTGCAGTCGAGAATATACATAACCGTTGCCCTGCTGTGCCTCTGGTCTTTGACTACGGGGTGGGGACATGCTCAGTCCACAGGGCGAGGGAACCTTACCGGAGTTGTAACGGATCCCAAAGGCGCGATGATTGTGGGCGCCAAAATCACAGTCACCAACACCGTGACGAATGTCACTTCGGTTTCCGTTTCCAACGGAACGGGCTATTTTGAGATCGACAGTCTCGATGCTGGTATTTACAGCGTTACAGTTGCCGCAACAGGGTTCCAGGGGCTGGTTCAGAGCGGAATCGAACTGAGAGCCAGCTCGGTTGTGAGCCTTCCCTTGTCGCTAAAAATCGGTGGTGCCACGGAGTTCGTGACGGTGACGACAGGAGTGCCGCTCATCGATACGCAATCCGCCCTTACCGGACAGTCACTTTCCACCAAGGAAATCGAGTCGCTTCCGGCCGCGGACAACAACCCCATGGAGTTCGTCGAGATCGCTCCGGGAGTGCAGTCGCCTGCCGGAATTACACAGGCCTACTCGATCGAAGGAGCCATCAACTGGAATGGTGTTTCCAAATTTGGCACTGCCGGCGTCAGTAACGTGAACGAGTTCAACCTGGATGGCGCGCCCAATATAGGCAACACGCGCGGCAATGCCCTCGTCATAAATATGGATATGGTCGATGAAGTCAGAATAGATACCACGGCCTTCGATCCGACCCTCGGCCATACATATGGCATCACCGAGACGCAGACGACCAAGACCGGAACCAATAAGCTGCACGGAAGTGCCACTGAAGCGTACGGCAACCGCCGCTGGGACGCGATGAACCGCTTTCAGTCTCTGACCTACCAGCATCAGCAAAGTATCGACGGCTGCACCAATGGCCCAGCCACCTCGTCCCAGTGCTACAAAGACGAAAACACACTTGGCTGGCCGGGTGTGCATGAGAATCTGACGACATTCGGGATCGGCGGACCGGTCTTCATCCCGAAGCTCTTTGACGGCCGGAACAAGGTCTTCTGGTTTTTTGGCGGAACCAACGACAGCCTGACCGACGCAAACTATGCTCAGGCAGCGATCCCCACGGTTCAGGAGCGGAGCGGAGACTTCAGCGATATGCCCACGAGTACCCCTCCCGCAACTTACGCCGCAGCATTCGCCGCGGCGTGTCCCGCCGGCACTCCTTTTTATGGCCAGTATCAGATTTACGATCCGTATGCGGTCACCGTCGTGGGAGGGCATCCCGTTCGTCGGCCTCTTTGCGGAAATAAGATTCCAGCGAGTCACTTGCGGAACACTACGATGGCCGCACTGGTGAACTCGTGGTTGCCAACACCGACCAGCTCGGTTGTCACTGGCAATAACTTTTCCTATACGGCGCCTTCACCGGCGCATTTTATGCAATTCACGGAGCGCGTAGACTACGCCATCTCGCAGAATGACCGCGTATTCTTTCGCTTCACCCGAAACACCTTTACTCAGGCTCTCCCTGGCCTCGCACCCGGCGGCATCGATACGCGGCAGGGACCGAAGTGGGTGGAAGTCGCGGCATTGGGTTGGAATCACGTGTTCAACGCATCGACAAACCTGGATGTCACCTTCGCGGGCAGTAACATGGAGACCTCGTATAACAACTACCCCGGATACAAGGCGTTTCCGCCCACTTCGGTCGGTCTGCCAGGATATCTACAGGATTATGCGGGAGCCACGGCAACCTTCCCGGAACTCGTGTTTGGCGGCAATGCCTATGTACAAGGCACGTCCGGAGCGAATATCTCGCTCTTTGGCAACGCGCCCAACTCTCCGTCGTTCTATCGCACAGGCACTGTCCGAGCCAATCTGACGCACGTGTTTGGTGCGCATTCGTTTCGGGTTGGCGGCGAGTGGCGCGCACAAAATTACGCTCGCAGCAACATAGGTACCAGCTCCGGCGTGTTCAACTTCGACACCAGCTTTACCCGTGAGGACGACGGCACGACTAATGTCGTGCCCGCACCCGCCAATAACGGGCTTTCGTATGCCGCCTTTCTCATGGGCGTTCAGTCGACCGCGACGGCAACGAAACAAGCGACCGTTTCGCTTTCGACTCCTTATTACTCGGCCTATGTCGGCGATACCTGGCGCGTCACTCCCAAGCTGACTCTCATGCCGGGTGTCCGTTTCGAAGAGGAGTACGGCCCGGCGGAAAAGCACAACTTCATGGTCTCTTCGTTCGATCCGAACCAGTCGCTGGCCATCGCTGCTCCGGCGATAGCGGCGTACGCAAGCGCGTTTGCGGGTGCAACCGCGGCTCAACAGGCCGTGATGCCCTCTACCATCGCAGTTGCCGGCGGTCCTCTTTACGCGGGGGTCAATGGCGCGCCGGTGCGGCAATGGAGAGCTGATTTTCGCGTTCTGCCCCGAATTGGCGCATCGTACCGTCTTGGGCAGGATAGCGTGATTCATGCCGGTTACGGCCTCTTCTTCGATACGTTGAACGCACTGGAATCCTCAGGCGGCTCCCCGTTCCCGGACCAGACCAACTTTACGGCTTCGACATCCGTTTCGACGGGGAGCAGCATCTACGGCCCGCTGGGTTTCGGCGAAAACCTCTCGCTGGCCAATCCCACGCCGATCTCGAACCCATTTCCGGTGCAAAATGGAACCAATTTTGTAGCGGCGGTCGGTGCTGGAGCCGGCAATCTTAGCTACCTCGGCGCCAACCCGACATTCTTCCCCCGCAACTTCGCACCGGCTCGTGCTCAGCGTGTGGAGATCGGCGTGCAGCATCAGTTCGGCAGGTCTCTCATGGTCGATGTGTCATGGCTCGGATCCTGGAGTTCCCATATGTCCAATCTGTCGTCCGGTCTCGTAAATGCCGGTGGAGGCGGAGCTACCGGGAACCGAAACCTCGCCGCACTTCCTGCACAGTTCTATACCGGCGGCACCCAGCCAAATTCCGCGATGAACTCCCTATTGGCAACGAAGGTCACGAATCCCTTTGCCCTCGCCAATTTCAGCGCGTTGCAAAGTAGTAACCCGGCGGCCTATAACCAAATGGCACACAGCGGCATTTACACCGCCGCCACAGTACCGATCAGCAACCTTGTTCGGCCCTATCCGCAGATGGGTGGTCTAAGCGAGATGAATCCGATCGGGACGTCGAATTTTCAGGAACTCCAGGTCACGGCTGTAAAGCGCATGTCGCACGGTATGGATTTCACGGTCGCTTACCAGAAGAACTACCAATACGACCGCGACTACTACGCGAATCCGTTCGATACGGTCATGACCTCGGAGCCTAGCAACACCAGCCTTCCGTATCGCCTCACCGTGGAAGGCTTGTACGAACTGCCTTTTGGTCACGGCAAGATGTTCGCCCACTCGGGTTTGATGTCCACGGTATTCGGGGGCTTCAGCGTGAGCGGAACGTATGAATTGAACCCTGGTCAATTGATTGAGTTTCCCGCCAACTTTTTCTACATAGGGACTCCCAAAGCTTCTGACATCATGCTGAAAAAACCCGTCTACAGCAATACGTTCGGCACTGGCACCGCTCCCTACGTGCAATGGCTGAATCCGGCAAACATGGCGACCGCCACGCAGTCTGGCGGCGTCTGCACTTACACCGGAAACGGCTTTGTCAACGCCAGCCCCGCTGGTCTCCCTAGCACTACCTGCACTCCGCTACTGAATCTGAGGCCATTCCCGCAGCGCATCAATGGCGTTCGTACGCAGACCATTAACAATGTAATGGGGAGTATAAAAAAATCAATCACGATCAAAGAAGGGGTTGCGCTCGAGTTGCGCGCTGATGCTGCTAACCTCTTCAACCGTCAGATGCTCGGGACACCGAATACGACCGTTACCAATTCTCAATTCGGCCAAATCTCGGGCACACAGGATAATGCGCGCTTCATCACGATTGACGGTCACATTCGTT
>WNGR01014674.1_pt1 | contig 10246 bp, 10 predicted proteins | sample 5407581 | NCBI WGS metagenome assembly WNGR01 (sample SAMN13153383, study PRJNA577476) | soil metagenome | isolation source: 80 cm soil or saprolite under Garry oak tree replicate 2 | place: USA:California | collected 2016-06-15
TGCCGAACCTGATCAGCCCGCTGATGGTGGAGGCCGGGCTGCGGCTCACCTACTCGATCGTCATCATGGCCGGGCTGTCGTTCCTCGGCTTCGGCCAGCAGCCGCCCGCGGCTAACTGGGGCCTGATGATCAACGAGAACCGCATCGGCCTGCCGCTCAACCCGTGGGCAGTGATCGTGCCGGCGGCGCTGATCGCGCTGCTGACCATCGGCACCAACACCTTCACCGACGCGGTCGCGCGGGTGACGCTGGGCGTGGACCGCCCTCCCGAGGAGGCAGCTCTCACTGACGACCTCGGCCTCGGCCTCGGGCGGACCCCGTGACGGCGGGCTCCCCGGCGGCCGACGCCGGCGCCCCGCCGGCCCAGCCCGCCGGCGTGGTCAGGCTGGAGGTAAGGGACCTGCAGATCCGGATCGGCAAGTCCGGCCCCGACGTCGTGGCCGACATTAGCTTCGCCGTGCCGGCCGGCGAGGTGCTCGGCCTGGTCGGCGAGTCCGGGTCGGGCAAGACAACAGTCGCGCTCGCCCTGCTCGGCCACACTCGGCGTGGCCTGCGCATCAGCTCCGGGGAAGTCAGGCTCGACGGCGTCGACCTGCTCACGCTCCGCCGTGGCGACCTGCGGGCCGCGCGCGGCGCCCGAGTCGCGTACGTCCCGCAGGATCCGGCCGCCGCGCTCAACCCGGCGCTCCGGGTGGGAACGCAGCTGAAAGAGGCATTGCGCGTGCACCCCGGAGCGGTCGATGACCCGGACGGCCGTGTCCTTGAGGTCATGCGGGAGGCTCGGCTGGACACCACCCCCGAGATGACCCGCCGCTACCCGCACCAGCTGTCGGGCGGTCAGCAGCAGCGCGTCGGCCTGGCCATGGCTTTCTGCTGCCGGCCGTCGCTGATCGTGCTCGACGAGCCTACGACCGGCCTCGACGTCACAACTCAGCGCCACATACTGGACACTGTCCGCAGCCTCTGCCGCTCCTACGGCGTGGCCGCGGTGTACGTGAGCCACGATCTCGCGGTAGTGGGCGGGCTGGTCGCCGAGGTCGCGGTCATGTACGCCGGGCGGATCGTCGAGATCGGCCCGACCGCCAAGGTGTTCGGCGATCCGGTCCATCCCTATACCCGCGGCCTGCTTGCCGCCGTGCCGTCGCCGGGCCGTGCGGAGATACTGGCCGGCATCGAGGGCCAGCCGCCGCGGCCCGGAGGGCGCGGGCGCGGCTGCACTTTCGCGCCGCGGTGCGGTTTCGTGGTCAGCGAATGCCGCGCCGAGGCACCGGAACCCGTCCTCATCGACAGCCGCCGGGTGCGGTGCATCCGCGCGGCGCAGGTCCGGTCGGCGGCCGCCACGCGACCAACTGCGGTGAGCGCCCCGACCGGCGGCGGCAGCTCACCGGCTCTGTCGCTGCGCACCGTCTCGGCCGAGTACGGGCGGACTCAGGTGCTGTCCGACGTCGAGCTCGACGTGCCGCAGGAATGGTGCGTGGCCGTCGTGGGCGAGTCCGGCTCGGGCAAGACTACGCTCGCCCGCTGCATCGTCGGCCTGCACGGCAACTGGACGGGTGAGATCACCTTCCAGGGCGCACGGCTGGCGCCCAGGCTGCGGGAGCGGCCGAAAGACGTGCTGCGGCGGATCCAGTACATTTTCCAGAACCCCTACACCTCGCTCAACCCAAGGAAAACTGTCGGCCAGATCGTCGCGCAGCCGCTGGAAGAGCTGCTCGGCCTGCCGCTGCGCGAGCGGTCCGAGCGCGCCGTCCGGGCGCTCGAGGACGTCTCACTGAGCGGCGACTTCGTGTCCCGTTACCCGGACCAGCTGTCCGGCGGGGAACGGCAGCGCGTCGCGATCGCGCGTGCCCTGGTGGTCGAGCCTGACTTGCTCATCTGCGACGAGGTGACCTCTGCGCTTGACGTATCCGTGCAGGCGGTGATCGTCGAAGAGCTTCGCAGGCTCCAGCGGGAACGCCACCTGGCCATGCTCTTCATCACCCACAACCTGGCCCTCGTGCGGTCCATTGCCCAGCACGCCGTCGTGCTGCGCGATGGCGCCGTCGTCGAGTCCGGCCCGGTCGAGCAGGTACTCGAGCACCCGAAGGATCCCTACACCGTCAGGCTGATGGAGGACGTGCCCAGGCTCTGACGCGGGCCGGCGCGGCTGACGCGGGCCGGCGCGGCCGGTGCGGCTGGCGGAAGAGCCGGGCCCGGTCAGCGGGGCGGAAAGGCCGACGCCCAGAAATCCGCGATGTCGATCCGGCGCATGAAGGCAACATCCGGCTGGCCGAGCGCGTACTCGACGAAGTCGCGCAGCGCCGCCGCCCGGCCGGGCTGGCCGCTCCAGCGGGCGTGCACGCCGACCGACATCAGCCGGCCGCCGAGGCCGGCGCCTCGGCGTCGAGTACGACGGCGGGATCAGGTAGCGGACGTCGTTGTGCACCTTCGTATAGGGCACGACGAGGAACGGGCGGCCGAGCGTGGTCACGAAGTACGGAAGCTCGTCGTTGCTGGCGTCCGAGTCGTACCGGAAGCCGCCGTCGGCGGCCAGCAGCTCCCTGGTGTGCACGGTGGCGAAGGACCGCACCATCCAGCCGCGCAACCGCTGGCCGGTCGTCCGCTGCACGGACTCGACCGCCATCGCGATCTCGGTCCGCTCCTGCTCGCGCGTCATGTCCGGTCCAGGCCCGGCGTCCGGGCCGTACCAGCGGTAGCCGTGTCCCAGCACGTCGTGCTCGCGGTCCCGCAGCCAGTCGCAGAGCGGCGGGTTCCGTTCCAGCGCGCGGGCGCAGGCGCTGAACGTCGCAGCGATCTCGCAGCGGTCGATCAGACGGCACAGCCGCCATATCCCGACCCGGCTGCCGTACTCCATGTGCGTCTCGGTGCCGAGGTCGCGTATCTCGGGACCGTACTGGAACGAGTACTCGCCCCAGCTGTCGTTGACGCCGTCGTCGCCGAGCGAGTACTCGCCTCCCTCCTCGTAGTTGACCACGAGGTTGATCGCCACCAGCGCGCCGCCGGGCCACCGCACGCGGGGAGGCTCGGGGCCGTAGCCCACGAAATCGCGTTCCGGGCCCGCGACCTGGCTGGCACTCGAGTCGGTCATGGCGCCGATCCTGACAGCGGGCCCAGCCCGGGGCAAACGCCCCGGCCGTATGCTCGGTTCATGGGCGTTGCGTTCGTGGCACATTGCATGCTTAATCAGAACTCCAAGGTCGGCGACGGCGCCCACTGCGCCGGGATCTACTCCCCGGTCGTCGACGTGCTGCGGGAGAAGGGCTGGCGGATCGAGCAGATGCCCTGCCCGGAGCTCGCGTTCGCTGGCCTGAACCGGTTCTGGGCGGTACGCGAGCAGTACGACACCGCCGCCTTCCGGCGGCACTGCGCGCGGATCGCCACCGCCGTCGCCGATGTGATCGCGTTGCGCGTGGAGCAGGGCACCGATGTCGTGCTGGTCGGCGTCGAGGGCAGCCCGTCCATGGGGGTGACCATCACCAGCTCCGATCCGGAGCGCGGCGGTCGCCCCGAGTGGCCCGACGGTACATCAGAGCTGGTCAGCGGCGAGGGCATCTTCGTGGAGGAGTTGCGGCGGGAGCTGCGCGGCCGTGGCATCGGCTTCCCCCGCGTGGCCGGGGAGACGCACGCGATCCCCGGGCATGACGAAGCCGTTCAGAGAGCAGGGGTAGAGTCCGCGCTCGACGGCTGAGCAGGCCAGTCACCGCGTTCGGCGTCGCGCCGCAGCGCAGCAGGGCCGATCACAGGAGGGCGGATGGGGCGTGACGACCGCTCGTTCCGGGTCGCGCTGATGGCCGACGTGTACGTAAACCCGCCGCCGGGCGGTGTCGACGGCATCGCCGCGGCCGCGCAGGCTGGCTGGGGCGTGGTCCAGCTGCCCGCCGACGACTACCCGGCCGCGGTCGCGCGGCGGCTCCTTGTCGAGGTTGCCGAGCAGGCCGAGGAGTTCTCCCGGCACGGCTACGACCTCGTGCTCGTCGGCCAGCGCGACGGGCTGGCCGAGGCACTGGCCAGAGTCGGGCTCGGCCTGCCGGACGAGATCATCCCGGACAGCACCGTTGCGCTCAGGGAATTTCTCGGCGGGCGGCCGAGTCCGCAGGCACTCCGCGCACCCGGCCAGCCCGCCGGCTGAACACCCCTGGCCTGGCTACAGCTGGCCGCCGACGAGCTCAAGCCCGGTCGCGTCCGTCTCGACCCGCCAGAAGGAGCCGGTGCGCTCCGACGCCTCGATGTCGGGGGTGCGAGTGGCGGTCACATAGAGCGCCGAGCCGTCGAAGACGCAGTTCGTCGCGTGCTCACCGAGATCGATCTCGGTCAGTACCGCTCCGTCCGGCGAGAGCACAGTGACCCCGCCGAAGGTCGTGTTGGCGACGAAGAGCCGGCCGTCGGCCGCGAATGCCATGCCGTCCGGCACATGGGTGTCAGGCAGCTGGCAGAAGGTGACCGCCTCCCCGCCGTCCAGCCGGCAGACCCGGTGCACCTTCGACTCGCTCCAGTAGAGCCGCCCCTGCGCGTCGAAGGAGAGCCCGTTGGGGTAGCAGCCGGGGCGCTCGAGCAGCATCTCGCCGGCGCCGGACGCGTCGACCACGAAGAGCCTGCCCGGGCTGGCGACCTCGACGCGGGGGTCAAGCTCCGTGCCCGAGTCGGTGATGTACAGGCGGCCATCCGGCCCGAACGCCGACTGGTTCGGGCCGGCCAGCGTGTAGCCGGCCACCTCGGAGAACAGGAACTCCACCGCCCCGTCCTGGCTCACCCGCTGGATCCCGGGGACGGCGCTGAAGTCCCCGCTGCCGGGAACGTCGCCGCCCTGGTTCACGTACAGGGCGCCGTCGGTGCCGAGATAGGTGCCCCACGGCGACCCGCCGGTGCGGGCGAACAACGACAGTTTGCCGTCTTGGTACGCCAGCAACTCGCCGGTGTTGGCGTCGCAGAGCACGATCCGGCCGTCGCCCAGCACGGTCGGGCCCTCAGGGAAGCCGAGGCCGGAGGCCAGCAGGCTCGATTGCATCGCTGCGGTCCTTTCGCCGGTCAGACGAACGAGTAGTGCTCGAAGTCGAAGTCGGACAGCGGCTGGCCGACCCTGGCGGCCGAGTAGCCGGTGATCTTGGTGCTGTACGCGTCCAGGGCGTCGATGAAGGCCGGGATGATGTACCCGCCCTGGTTGAAGTCGATCGACTGCATCTCGTGCTCGATCTGCTTGCGGGTGGCCGCGTCCGCGGTGGCGTTCGCCTGGTGATAGAGGCTGATGCTCTTCGGCAGACTCCAATGCGTCTCGTTGAACGGGGACGTCGGCAGCAGCGACTGCGCGACCTGGGCCAGGTACGGCGAGTAGTTGTAGAAGTCCTGGGAGAAGGTCCAGTGCAGGTAGTTCGGGCCGAAGAAGGTGGTCGGATCGACCATCTTGAGGTTGATGGTGACGCCCGCGGCCTTGGCTTGCTGCTGCAGCACCGTCGCCATCGCGACCGTGCCCGTCGCCACGGCCGAGGTCACCAGCTGAACGGTGAGGTTCTCCTGCCCGGCCTTCTTCAGCAGGTGCTTCGCCTGGGCGATGTCGGCGTCCCGGTGCAGCGAGGTGTCGTAGTCAGGGTCATAAGGGGACGACACGTCGGCGCCGACGACCGCGTACCCGTTGAGCGCCGAGTTGATCAGCTGCTGACGGTCGACCAGCAGCCGCATGGCCTGCCTGACCCGCACGTCGTTGAACGGCGCCTGGTCGACCCGCATCGTAAACGGCGTGATCGCGCCGGTGTGCGAGACGACGGTCTGCACGCCAGGGCTCGACTTGAGCGCGGTGATCTGCGGGCCTTCCAGCGCGCCAGCGCCGTGGATCACGCCGGTCGCCAGGGCGTTCTGCAGCGATGCGCTGTCACTGAAGTCGATGATCGTCAGCGTGTCCACGTGCGGCAGTCCTGACTTCCAGTAGCTGCCGTTTCTGACGAACACGCTGCGCTGGCCGGGGGTGAAGCTCCGGTACTTGAACGGACCGGTCCCGACAGGCTGCTTCGGGTCGAAGCCGACCGGCACGACGTACAGGTAATACCAGTAGGACAGCTGGTCGAGGAAGCTGCCGTAAGGGCTGGTCATGGGCACCAGGACGGTGTGCTTGTCGAGAGCCTTCAGCCCCTTCACATCGACCGGGCCAAGCGGCGTGGAGCCGGTCAGCTTCTGGGTCAGGATCCGCCGGAGCGTGAAGATGACGTCCGCGGCGGTCAGCGGCTTGCCGTCGTGGAAGGTGACGCCCGGCCGGAGACGGATCACCCACTCAGATGTTGAGCCGTGCGGGCTGATCTCCTCGGCCAGCACGAACTCGGTCTGAGCCTTGGTGTTCAGCTGGAGCAGCGGCTGGTACAGGGCCTGAGCGCGAGCGGTGTCGAGGTAGGTGAGGCCCTTGTGCGGGTCGAGGGTGTCCGAACCTGAGCCGCCGGTGAGGCCTACCTTCAGGCTGCCGCCCCGACGTGGCGCACCGGTCGCCGACGGGGAGGCCGAAGGGCCGGGCGAGCCGGAACCGCCGGAGGAGCACGCCGACAGCAGGCCTCCCGCTCCCGTCAGCGCCCCCGCCGCGGCCAGGCCCTGCAAGAACTGACGCCGGCCCGGAGGGTCGGGCAGGTCACGGGTTCCGTCCGATCTGGCGCGGCGCTCAATGTCATTCATCAGCTTTCGCCCTTTCATTCACCTGAGTCGGGCAAGTCGGCCCAGCGCTGCACCGAACGCCTGCGGCTCGAACTGGCCCAAGAAGCTATCCACATACGCTGCGGGCGACTGTGATCGAGAACCAAGCCCCCAAGAAGCGCCCAATTCCTGCAAGGATGCGATGCACGACCCACGATAGACGTTACATGCCATATGTGGCTACGATTGGGACGGAAGCGTGCCGGCCGCCAGCCTTGGCCTGGACCGGACGACTCGCCTGCTACGGCCTGGACCGGACGGCCCGCCTGCTACGCGGTGGCGTCGCGTGCGGGCATTAGAGTTTGCTATCGCGGCGCCGGAACGGGTCGCCGTGAGAGCCGCGCCTTTCGGTACCTGGCCGGCGAGGCGGGGATCCGCCAGTTCCTGGATATCGGCACCGACCTGCCAAGCGCGAACAACGTGCATGAGGTCGCGCAGGCCGTCGCGCCGGAGTCCCGCGTGGTCTATGTGGACAATGACCCGATCGTGCTCGCTCACGCCCGGGCGCTGCTCAGCAGCGCCCCGGAAGGCCGTACCGCGTTTATGGATGCTGGGGCGGACTCGAGCGCACCTACCGGCAAGGCGGCATCGCAAGCCCGGCCGCGGGCCCGCGTAACCGCCGTCCCCTATGGCCCCCAGGCGTAGACGCCGGTTCCGTTCGCGGTGAACAGCCAGCCGCCGGCGAAGACACTCTGGGCGAAGTCGTTGCTACCGGTGATCAGCGTGCGCAGAACATGGCCGGTCCGCGCATTGACCAGGTACACGGCGTTGGGCGTGGCGGCGGCGCCGTAGGTCCCCACCGCGATCACGCCGGCACCGTCCAGGCTCGGCGTGCCCAGGACGCCGTTCGGCAGCCCGGTCTGCCACAGCACCCGGCCGGTCGCCGGGTCGAGCCGGCGGATCGAGCCCGGGAAGGTTTTCCCGCCGATCACCGTCGCGGTGGCGGCGACGTACAGGGACTTGCCGTCGTAGGCGGACGACGCGATGCACTGAGCCTTGCCGGTGCCGCCCGGGCTCACCGCCACTCTGCGCTGCCAGGCGAGCGTCATGCTCGGCACGTGCAGCGCGTAGAAGAGGCCGTTCTTGTTGCAGGCGCCGATCAGCGACCCGAACCGCGCGGGCGAAGCGCCGAAGTCGGCGTCGAACAGGCGCTGGGACCGCGGCGGCCGGAACGCCGCGACGCGGGCCAGGGTGCCCGCCCGCAGCTCGACCACCGAGACCGTGTCGTACAGGTGCCGGGCACCGGTCACTCCGTTGCCAGTCGAGACGAAAACATACCGGCGGCCCGCCGCGACGCTGGACCAGACCGAACCGCCGACCACCCCCTTGGGCACGTCGTGGTACCTGGCGACGACCCTGCCCGTCGACTGGACGTAGCCGATCACGCCGCCGCGGACCAGCGGGTTGTCGCAGTGCGAGGACACCCCGATGTAGATCCGGCCGCCGGAGACCGTCGGCGATGACCACTGGAAGTAGTCGCTGACGGTCGCGGACGGGATCGCGATCACCGAACGCCACTTGCGCGACAGGTCGGAGGCCCGCAACGCGTACAGGTAACCATCCGGCGCACCGACGTAGACCGTGTCCTGGCCATCTGCCGGGTCCCTGGCGACCGTGGCGGTCGCGATGATGCCCCCGGCCGTGCAGGTCTCGTGCGGCTGGAAGCCGATGAACACCTTGGCCATCACCTTGCCGGTACGCTCGTTCAGCTTGTAGAACCAGCCGGTCCGCGAGCCGATGAACACGGCGCCGTCCGCCACGGTCGGGCTGGCGTTGAACGTCGGGCCCGGCTGGCCGGGCTGAGTCGGCTGGTCGCCGACGAAATGCCACTTCTGGACTAGCGCCCCGGCATTGCCCGGCGTGATCGCGACCTGCGCCGTGTTATCGGAGGTATGCGACGGACCCGCCAGGTACGCGGGCCAGTCCGCCGGCCCGACCGCCCCGGGCCCGGCCGCACCCGCCGCCGGTGTCACCCCGCCCAGAGCCGAAACCGCCACCAGCACGCATCCCGCCACCGCACCGCGCCGCAACACGCCCATCGCCATCACATCCCGCTTCCGAATCGCCAGCCGTGGGACCCACCAAGCTCCCGCCCATTCGACGCGCTCCATGCCCGCCCGGTTGACCTCAGCGGGCTTATTTCGGGTCGATCCAGCAGTTCGGCGAACCGGTCCCACTGCCTGTAGTCGTGTGGAGAAATCCGCTGCCTGAGTCACCAGGCACCGCACGGGCTGACTTCCGCACACCGCGGTCGCGGTGATCCGCCGGCGACGGCCTGATCATGCCGACCGCTTGCGACGAAGCATGCCATGCGCCATATTGGGCAGTACGTGGGCAGTACGTCGATCACGAAACAGCAAGAAGCAGCCTGGGATAACGCAATGCAGCCATTCCGTCGCCGCGGCGCCCAATCCCGCAGCGTCCGACTGAGGGGCCCAACGAGCCCGTCGCCCCGCCATCCTGCGTCACGAGCTAGCGCCAACTCGGTGCGGCTCATGCAACGTCGGCCATACCGTTACGCCCTCGCTCTTGTTCTAGCCTGCGCTAGCCTTGTCGCACTGATACTCCTTTACGCTGACCGCTCCATTCCCATCAAAGACAAAGCCACGCAAGTCGGCGCAGGGCTTGCGGCATCGATTATCTTCGCGGTTATCTATACAATATTCGCTAACCGGGAGTACGCCGAACTGATCAGATCGGAAATAGCGGACCAGCTCGCGGATCATTTAAATAACATCCTGCATCACATCAGGCAATTGGATCAGCTTTTCCTGCCAACCGATCAGTATCCTGCCACGCAGGAATTCGACTCGCGTTTCAATAGGGACTTAACTCAAGATCTATGCAGCTCGAGTTTCTACTTCTTTCGCGGCACCAGTGCCAAGTACGTGCCCGCGAGACTCCGCATCGCCGATCATCACCTTGAAGTCTGCCAGGTGATCCTCCTGGATCCCCGGGACAGCGCGACCATCGAGGCGCGCGCGATAGATCGGCGCCGCCGACCGGAGTCTGAAGGCAAGACCCTCCCCGAGATAGAGAACGAAATACAAGGCGAGATCCTCCTCGCGCTTGTTGCGCTCTTCGACTGTCGGGATCAATGTGATGTCGAGGTTGGATTCTCGACCAGCACGTCACCGGTTCGTATCGAAGTCTTTGACAACGCGATCTACACATCCCTCTATAGATCGCCCGATTCTGAGCGCAACACCCATCCCGAGACTGCGCGGTTTAGTAAGGACAGCCAGACTTATCTGATATTCAGGGACGAGTGCCGACGCCAGATGCAGCTAGCGTCCTCGCGCAAACACTTCACCACTGGCGAGTCGGATCTAAATCTCTGCCAGTACGTAGCTACGCTTGGCTTCACCGGTATCGGCCTTGCAGAACTTCAAGCCCAGAGAATCGAGTACTCCAATTTTATAGCGCCGTTTAGAGGCGCCCTGGCTATGGGAGCGACAACATGACCGCAAAAAGGCGCTGGGAGTCAAATGTCATAGCGGGTGCCGCGACAGTGCATAACAGCCAGTTCCTGCTTCTCAAACGAAGCGGCCGCGAGTCGTTCCTGCCCAATGTCTGGGGG
>WNGR01011922.1_pt1 | contig 10245 bp, 11 predicted proteins | sample 5407581 | NCBI WGS metagenome assembly WNGR01 (sample SAMN13153383, study PRJNA577476) | soil metagenome | isolation source: 80 cm soil or saprolite under Garry oak tree replicate 2 | place: USA:California | collected 2016-06-15
GCACAGTTTCAAACACACGTTCGCGCGCGTATACCGCTGGTCGTCTTCTCTCCAGAAGGTTGCTCCTTCGATTCTACTCTTTTTCATGCGGAGTGGTGCGCCTGCGGGCGCATGACGTTTCAAACTTGCGTAAGATCCAGTATATGTAAGAGGCCAATCTGCTGAAAGCGCCTCTCAAGCCAATATGCGCAAGTTATCTGAGAGAAACGCGCCATGAATTAGAATAAACGACAAGGTCCTATGCCAACGAAATCATCCGCTAGGATATGCTCAAGGAAAGCGGTATCCCCGCGCAATTCGGCAGTGGCCCAGGCGTCTGCCAGACGCACCACCTCTTGTTCAGCAGGTTCCGTATTTATTGTGTGACTCCTTTCCGTCGCACCTGGTTTTTCCTTGACATCAATGTTAGCCTGCTCTATTATATAGGCAGTCTATCCAAATTTTTTGGATATGCATACTATACAATGAATTTTGAAAGGTGTCAAGTCCCGATGAGTCCTCGCCCATACCGACTTGGTCAACGCCAGGCGGCTAGTGAACAGACGCGCACGCGCATCATCAGAGCTGCCCGGGAACTACTCTTGTCAGTTGAAGGCTTTGCTGGATTCTCCATCGACGCCGTTGCCCGCCAGGCCGATGTCGCCCGCATGACCGTCTATCATCAGTTTGGTTCCAAAATTGGGCTACTCGAAGCCCTGTGTGACTCCCTGGCGATCTATGGGGGGATGGAGCAGTTGGTCGCTTCCTTCCGTCAACCAGGGCCGCTCGACGCCCTGGACGAGTACATCAGCGTCTTTGGTCGCTTCTGGCAGTCCGATCGGCGCGTTTTGCGTCGGCTTCGCGGCCTAGCCGCACTCGATCTGGACTTCGAGCAGGTGATACGAGCACGCGATGACCGGAGGCGACAGGGCTTGCGTGTCATTTTCCAGCGACTCGTCGAACAGCATGGCCGCCCTGAATCTCCAGCCCTCGACGAGGTGATCACTGTCCTCTACACCTTGACCGGCTTCGAGTGTTTCGATACCCTCGCTGGCCCCACTCGTAGCACTGAGGAAGTTGTGCCTGTGGTGCAGCAGCTTGCCCATGCGGTACTTGGTCTGAACGAAGGGTCATCTGCCAGGGGTCAGCATACCTCAACCTGACCCTACAAACAGGAGGTACATGAAGGAGCCTCGTATGACGCAAACGAAGATGCAGCCACTGGAAATTCTCTCTTCGCTTGGAATCAACGGGCTGCACACCGTCATCCCTGTGCAGGGTGGGTTTGACATGGCGATGTGGAAGGTTGAGTACGAAGGTCAGACCTATGCTCTGCGCGTGTTTCCACCAGGGAGGCACTCGGCGCTGCTCATCACCTGGCTGGCCGGGCGCATGGTCGCCGACGAACTGCGTGCGCGACCATGGCATGTGTGGCGGTTGGGGATTGAATTTGGCCGCATGCAGGCGGCGATCCATGCAGTGCCAGCTCCTGATCTGCTCCGTCAACAGCCAGAGGCATGGATTGCCTGGAAATGCGAAGGGGAACAGACAGTGCAAGATCGCTTGCGTCACCTGCCTTCTAAAGAGGTGGCTTTGCTGCATCTCGACTATCACCCGCGTAACGTGCTGACCGATGGCAAGCAGATCACAGGGATTGTGGATTGGACGAACGCGCATGCAGGCGACCCACGGGCAGATGCCGCGCGCACGCTGTCGATCCTGCGGGTCGATCCTGCGGCCCGCAAGCCTCTTCTGCGGCGGCCTGGCCTGCGCATCTTTGAGCTGGCCTGGCGCATCGGGTATCAACGCGAGCGAGGACGCCCCAAAGAGATGTCACTCTTCTATGCCTGGGCGGGGACCGTCATCCAGCGCGATCTGGCACACCGCTACGAACACGTACCACAGGAACTGACCCCTGCGCGCCGCTGGACCAACACATGGAAGGCACGGGCCGGATGCCAGGGGTTGAAAGGTGAGTTTGGGAAGTCTTAGCGGGGAAAACTGTACGAAAAAATGTTATGACCTTCCTTCAAGAAGATCACCGACTTTTGCATCACCCTCGAGAGCATTCTGCTATGACCAGAGCCACTCTTTCTCCTTCCCAGGCTGAACTTTCTCCTCACCAAACGAGTCGGAGAGCCAGCATGTTATGACGAGGTCTCAAACATGTGCTCTTGCGCTCTCTCCACGCTCAGATACAGCGACAATAATCCTGGCAAACGCGATTACAATCCTAACAAATGACAATAAACTGACCTCAGACGAGGCTAGCTCCGTCTTTCGGGAGGTCAATTCCTCTCCGAAGCTCATCCTTCGGGAGATGCTTCAATGGGTAAGGTAAACCAGAAGGTCACACCATGACCAGGAGCGCTCTGGACCCCCACCTGCCCCTGGTGCTGCTCGACGATGGCCCTGGCGATGGCTAATCCCAGTCCCAGGCCTCCATCTGGCCCCTGGTGCCCGGGCGTTGCCACTTGGTAAAAGCGCTCCCACACCCGCTGTTGCTGCTCGGGCGTCAACCCCGGCCCCTGGTCACGCACCGACACCCGCACGCTGCTTGCCTCCACGTCCAGGTGTACCGATACTGGCTGATCGCCCGGGGCGTACTTGAGCGCATTGGTCAGATAGTTGCTGAGCACCTGCCCGATGCGGCCAGCGTCGGCGAGCACCGGCACCACCTCCTCTGGGGGCAAGACCAGCTCGATCTGGCGCGTGCGTGCAGTCTGCTGCTGGTTGGCGACCGTCTCCTGCACAATCGTAACGAGATTCTCCGGGTGTACCGACAACTCGAATGTGTGCAGTTCCAGCCGGGATACCTCCAGCAGTTCCTCCACCAGGCGCGTCTCGATCTCCACCTGTCCATCGGCCCGATTGAGCACCTTCTCGAGCCTGACAAGTAGGCCTTCTGCCTCGGGTGAAAGCTCCCTGGGGCGGAGCTCAATCTGCATGAGCGCCAGCTCAATCAAGCCCATAATGGAGGTGAGCGGGGTCCGTAGTTCATGGCTCACCATGTTCAGGAATTCCTGCTTGCGCTGCTCCGCCGCTTTGCGGTCTGTGATGTCCAGAATGACCCCCAGCCCGAGACGGCGCTTTTGATCCAGCAGCGTTGCCGCCGTCAGGACAGGGAAGCGACTGCCGTCTTTGCGCAGGTATTCCCCCTCCTGGGGAGGCACAACTCCTGTCGAGAGAAGCGTCCTGGTCATCTGTGCCTGTGCCTCCGAGCACCTGGGGGTACCAGGTGCTGCCAATTGAAGGTCTTGGAGAGCAGTTCGTCTTGGCTGTAGCCAACCATGTGCGCGACCCGCTCATTGATTTCGTAGACGCGCCCGTCGACATCGGCCACGACCACTCCGAGAATATTCGACTCGACCAACGAACGCAGCTTCTGCTCGCTGTACTGGAGTTGCTGCTCTAACCTACGTCGCTCGGTCATATCACGAAAGACCATGACGCCACCTACCACCTGGCCTGCGGCATCGTGAATGGGCGCACCACTGACATTGAGGATGATATCTGCCCCCTTGCGGGTGCGGCACAGGAAGTCCATGGCATGTGTGCCTGAGAAGCGTTCGTCCCGCAGCACCCGTTGCGACGCGAGCTGTTCTCTAGGCAGTGGCATTCCCTCCATATCACGCAAGGCCATCCACTCTAAGCGAGTGTCGAGGTGGAGCAGGGAGGGATCGGCGTCCTCCTCAAGCTCCAGCAGAGAACGATAGGCGGCATTGGTGTAGCGAAAATCACCCCTGGCATCGCAGATAATCACGCCCTCGGTCATGGCCTCAAAGATCGCGGCCAGCTCTGCGGCTCGTGCCTCGGCTTCCCGCTGCGCCTGGAGTGAGGCTTCCTTCTCCGCCTCGAGCTGGCGGTTCAGTTCCTCGACGCGACGGCGTGCCTGCACCTGTTCGGTCACCTCCACGCCATGAATCAAAATCCCATCGATATCCCCTTGCGTCGTGCGCAGGGGTTGACAGACGACGTTGTAATACACGACTTCCAGCACGCCGTCCCTACGGCGGTCGACCCGGACAGGGAACTCGGTACCAACGAAGGGTGTGCCGGTGGTGTAGACGTGATCCAGGAAGGAAAGTGCGCCTTGCTCAACGAGTTCAGGCCACACTTCATCGAAGGTCCTGCCCACCAGATCAGCCAGTCCCCTGGGCTGGCGGACGAGTGGATTGGCAAACTCGAGGCGATGCTCCGGGCCACGCAGGATCATCATGGTGGCGGGGGCCTGTATGAAGAGATCGTACAGGTGGGCTCGTGCCGCCTCGGCCTCTACTCGCGCTGCTTGCTCATGCGCAAGCAAGCGGTGGCGTTCTTCAACGGCCTGTTTGCGCTCCGTCGTGTCGCGGAAGTTGACCACCATCGCCTCGACCGTTGGATCATCAAGCAGGTTGGTCACCGTTCCCTCCATCCAACGAAAGGCGCCATCTTTGTGACAGATACGATACTCTACGGGGAGGAAGTGACCGGGTTGGTCAAGCAGAGCGCTGAACTGCTGCCGCACCTCTTCCAGGTCCTCGGGATGCAGCAGCGCAAAGCCGTTCCTGCCCACCAGTTCTGCGGCAGTGTAGCCGGTGACTCGCTCAGTGGAAGGACTGGCGTAGGTCACGGTGCCATCGGGGGTGAGGAGGGCGATAGCATCACTGCTGTGTTCGATGAGCGCGCGGAAGCGCTGGTCGCTGTCCATAGATACGTCTCGTGACATATGTCTCTTCCCTTATACGTTTCCTACTATGCCTCCTGCCGCCCACAGCTTCTGAGAGAGAGAGGAGAACGAATGCGTACACTTCATAGGACACGAGCAAACGGTCGACCTGTGAGCAGGAAGCTGCCCCGGAAATAGGCTTGTGGACTGATGCTCCAGAACAGGACGTGTTCAATCGATGCAATAACCCCTTTCTTCTCTCCTCTGAGAAGCTCGTGCCGCACTTGTTTCCCTGCGAGTCTTTAGCCTCAAAGTGCCCTCCTCTCTTCCACTAGAGCACTGCTTCCTCACCAACAGCCATTGCCCGGCGATCAGCAGCGGGCAGTGTAAAGCAAAAACGACTCCCTTCCCCTGCCTTCCCAGTACTCTCTACCCATATCCGTCCTCCCATCGCCTCCACTAAGTATTTACTGATGTACAACCCGAGCCCACTTCCTCGCTCTTTCCCCCCCACATCTCGCTTGAGGCGCACAAATTGCCCAAAGAGCAGGGGCATTTCGTCCTCTGGAATACCAGGGCCGTCATCCTTCACACAAATACACACTTGCGATGGGGAGTCTGCCTGCTGAGCAAGAGCTGTGTTGAAGGCAGCACTTACAACCACATCAGTATCGGCTGGTGTATACTTGAACGCATTGGAGAGCAGGTGACGCAGGACGTGGCGGACGCAGTGTATATTCGCCCACACGGTGAGGTGTTCAGGGATGCCCAGGTGGATAGGATGAACCCCCCGCTCCGCTGCCTCGATGTCTGTGAGCACCTCGTCAACCACCTCAGCCACCGAACATTCCTCGATGGTGAGCTGCCCTTCATCGCTGCCAAGCTTGAGGGTATCCAGCACGTTGGTGACTAATGACCGCAGTTCATCGCAGGTGAGAAGAGCCTTCTCGAGATACGGCCCATGTGCTCTCCGATCAAGGTGCCCCTGTTGATCCAGGACTACTTGGAGTAATTCGAGATAGCCCATGAGGGCGGTCAGCGGGGTGCGTAACTCGTGGTTCACGCTCACGATGAATTGATTTTTGATCTGGTTGAGCTGGCGCTGCTGCTCAAAGGCGAGCGCGGTTTGCTGGTGTGCTTGCTCTGCTTGGAGACGGGCTGCATCCGCTGAGTCCACCAAGCCGCGCAATGTGCTCACGATGAGGCCGATGAGCAACAAAACGAACGCGCCACCCCAAAAGAAGAGAGCCTCTTCAGGAGGCCACCACAGGGTCCCGAGTCTGAGCGTGTGATGGACCACCAGCACGACCAGACTGACGGTGAAACAGAGGAAGAGCCCTTGTTTCTTGAAAATCCAGGCGGAGACGCCGATGGGAATGGCTAACAGACTGCCGTTGTGAGAGAGAGGAGAGGCCAAGATATACAGGCCTACGCACAGCACACTACAGGAGGTCACGATGCCCAGGTGTATGCTCAAAGGCAAGGTGAGCAGGAAGCGAGGCCACTCTTTCAAAGACCGCACCACGTTTGTCTCCTGTACCACAACTCACAAGAACGATCAGCACTGGTTCCATAGGTATGTGATGCGTTGCATCAAGCTACAAGCAGTCCTATTATAGCATGCACATGTCTGGATGAACTACTTCTTACTCCATTGAGGGAAATGAAGCAGAACACTGCTCGTCTGGTGACTGTGAGTGGAATGAGCAGGAGCAGACGTTCCGTGCAACGAGAACAGCCCACACTCTCAATGGTGGGAACCAAGGCGAAAGGGCTATGTCCATCTTATCACAGTTCTTGTAGCGCTTTATCATATACTTCAGTAGAGGGACTGGCCTACCCATCGCTCTCACTCTCTGCCAGCGGGTACCAGTTGGGTACCCGCTTTGTTGTACCTTTGAGCATGGATAGCGTTGGAACTACGTATCACGCAATAGCTATTGCCACTCTTCATTCCACTCCTAGCTAAAACCTCTCAAAAAGGCATGTCAGAACCAAAATATTCTCCGACGCGCCACAAAGCCAGCAACCAACAACGAACATCAACTTAACCGTTACTAAAATCTACTGTTAGTTACTGTTAGCGTCAGTTTTCGTTCGCCTTAGCCACAGAGCCGAAGCATGATGGGGGTGGCATACGACGAGCGAAGACGGACCGATAAACGCCAACCATTGCAGTAGATCCTTCCTGATGCGATCAGGTGACCCCGAGGGGCCAGCGGCGGTAACCGTAGCGCCGCCCGCGTCCCCATGTAGGAGACGGGTTGAACAGAGCTGTGGAGAATGGAAGGATGCACCACTTTGCCCGTGGTTTGGGCGTGCCTGCACAGTGCTGCGCCCAGGCGCGCAATATTCAAGGAGGCCGCGTAGTCTCTGGAGCCATTCCACAGACATTTGGGATTGGAGCAGCAGAGCCAGGCTCCCCAGTCAATGACTTTGGAACGATGGGAAGGCGAGGCATACGTGTTTGCCGATTCACCGCACTGTGGACAGACATGAGAGGTGTGACCTGGGTGTTGCCATTCCAGGCGAACCCCGGCAAGAAAACATTTGTAGCGTAAGATTCGCCACAAGGCTCCCCGCACCTGGGCGTTGATGCGCCAATTTCTCCACCGCCCCTTTGCTCCTCGCCCGCGTCCCGCCGACTTCATCGACTTGAGGGACTCACCCGCGATGAGCTTGCACTCAAAGGCGGTGGCCAGCACTAACAGCATGTTGGCTGCCAGATGCCCCAGATCGTTGTTTCTGGCCTCATACTTGCGCCAACATCGGCTGATCTCTTGGTGCAACACAGGCAAGGCTTCCTCGGCGGGGGTGCGCCTCAGATCGCCGACCGGGAAGCGATCGCGCTACTTTTCCAGGTGCGCCACTTTGGCTTTGAGCTGGTCAATCTGGCGACGCAGCCGGGCCTGCCTCCCATCGAAAGGGCCGGTGTCCAAAAAGAACGGACGCCCGACCTGATGCCCATCGAGATCGACCACACTGGCAGTCACGAGCACTCGAATCCCCCAGTCAAAGCCAAGAACGGTGTGCATCTCCTCAAAGGTGGCCTGCTTTTCTACCGGAACCTCGATAATGAAATCGAGCACCGCGTAGCGCCTCCCATCAGCCTCGACGATCTCCCGCAAGCTGGGAGCCAGTGGCTTTCCGGCCCGCGCGCGGGCGACAACGATGTCGGGCAAGGACATCTGGATCGTGTTCTCTCGCCACGTGCGTGTCCACGTCCCCTGCTCATCGGGCGTGCGCAGAGCGAGCGTGAGCGTCTTCTGATCCAGATCGATCCAGAGACGATAGGTCTGGCCCATGCGATGCCCGTCGTCGCCAGCATACGGTAAGAGGCCAGCTTTGAGGAGGGGAACGCCCTGCATGTCTTCGTAGGTGTCCGGGAAACAGCCGTGTTGGAGGTAAAAGTTGCATGCCTGTTCGATCAAACTTTGCAACTCGACCGCATTGCCTCCATCCGAATTGGCCTCGCGTAAATCAGCAAGGGTTTGCTTGATGGCCTTGCGGTTCTTGCCTGCTCGTTTTGTGTCAGTTTTCGGCTGGATCATCCCTTGTTCAAGCAGGGGAACGATCAGGGCGAAGTGCTGTTTGCGCTCCGCTTGCCCGCGAAGGATTCTTCCCGCTTGCTCTGCTTCGCAGCGCCATTGACGATGACCGTGAACCAGAGGCGGGGCAATCATTTCCTCGACCTGTTTGTAGGCGTGGGTGGTGGTGCGCGTGGCAAACTCGTCGAGCCGATCCCACAAGGCGGTGACCGTGAGGTTAATCACCTCTCGGGAGGCATCCAGCAACCGCAGCGCGTCCGCCTGGATCTCCTCCGGCAAGCGCAACGGATAGCTCAAGGATTGTTGATCACGGCCTGTGCGCACTTCAAAAGTTCCATCTGTTTATGAGATCGCATGCCATAGAGCCTGCCAGAAAACGAGGCCAGTAACGCGAGCATATCGTCGGTCAATTCTTGTTCGACGGTTTTGTTTTCCCCTGGATCAAGAACGGTCAGCATGACACCAAAGCTGTCAAAAAGCGCCTGAAGGTATTCCTGCCCAAAGCGCGTTAACCGATCAGGATAGGTCACGACGATTTCGGCGACCTGATCCTCTCGCACCAACCGGAGCAGTCGTTGCAAGTGACGACGAGTGGCAGAGAGCCCAGACCCGATGTCCGAGAGTACCAACGTCTGTTTCCCTGCTCGTTCGCGCGAGGCCCAGGCTTGGAGTCGTTCGAGTTGCGTCTCCAGATCGCTCTTTTGCCCTTGCCCACTGACCCGCCCATACAGGACGATCAGACGCCCAGCCGTTTTCCCTGCCAGCCGCTCAATCTCGGAGCGGGGCACTCGTGCTTCGTTTCCCACCCGGATCGCCTGGATCTTGCCAGCCTTGATCCATTTGCGCACGGTAAACGGGTGTAAGCCTAACTCGTGGGCGGCTTTACTGATCCGCAACAGCTTCGGTTCGTCTGCTTTCACCTGAAGAGAAACCGCCTATAGATATTTGTAGATAGCATAATATATCTACAGATTTTCTGCAACTATTAGCAACCCTATAGTTCGTTTTCACAGGCGTGGAGCCGTCTGAAAATGAGATGGATACGGGAGGAGACTATAGGACTTTTGTGAACGAGGTCATCTCTCTGAAGCCTGTTCCTCTTTCCTATCGTGATATAATACAGTTTATTTCCTCCTTCACCGAAATACCGGATCATCACCAGATACCCGATGAAGAAGAGGAAACGAAGCGACACGTACGCAAAGAGATAGGTTTGGTTCCTGTGGGGGGAGCATATGGCAAAGCTAGTATTAGTCATTGATGATCTATGTATCATGCTCGATTTAGTGGAATACATGTTGCAGATGGCAGGCTACGAGGTCATGATTGTCAGCGATGCACTCACCGCTTTAGCACAGATTGAGACGATCTCTCCCGACCTTATTTTGCTGGATGTGATGATGCCGACCATGAACGGATATCAATTTATTGAAGAGTTGCACCACCGCCACCAGGCTATCCCTATCGTCTTGCTCACCGTGAAGGAGCATACGCCAGAAGAAGTAGAACAGCTTGGTGTTGCTGGCTATCTGCGGAAACCGTTTCATCAGAGTGAACTCCTCAGCCTCCTTCATCAACTCCTCAGTGATCCACAGAACAGTCACGCTCACTTCTAGTGTTCATCAAAGTGGGGACTGGATACACGTTTGAAGATGAAAAAGAAAGAGCATACAGCGAGAATGTGAGAGAAGGATGCGGTATAGCACACGAGTTACCGAGGAGGAAATACATCCTTTCCTCTCAAAAATGAGGGTAACATTGAAACTCCACTTTTCTATACATAGAAGAGTAGCTTATGGTACAATGCAACAGGAACAACTCTTCTTGAGAGCCATGTTACCCAGTATTCAGTCAACTCATATATACTACCAAGCAGACCAGTCTACTCGTGCTCCTATGCGACCACAAAAAGACGTGTGCCCTCTCAGTCCTACTCCTCCCAGCGCAGGCGGGAGCGTAAAGGCAAGCGTTGGAACACAGTTGGCACAACGCATTCTCATTCGGTATACGCATGTTTTGGGGACAGGCGATGCTCATGAGCCGTGCGCCCTTCTTGCTTTATTGCAACAA
>WNGR01009416.1_pt1 | contig 10243 bp, 12 predicted proteins | sample 5407581 | NCBI WGS metagenome assembly WNGR01 (sample SAMN13153383, study PRJNA577476) | soil metagenome | isolation source: 80 cm soil or saprolite under Garry oak tree replicate 2 | place: USA:California | collected 2016-06-15
AGCGGTGAGTATGGAACACCTAAATGCCACGAACCGCTGGGCTCTCTTGCAGTACCTCTGTGCGAAGGGTGGCGCCTACAGCGCGATGCCTGTGAGCCTGGTGTACTGGACCTCCAACCCATAGCGCGGGCCCCTTGGCGTACGAGATTCCACAGGGCGAACGGAGTCCGGGTACTCGAGCAATATTAGGAGACTAGATAAGGCGGACTAACTCAAAGCTGCTGACCCGTCCAGCCCTCCTCGATCGTCCGCCGTCGACGAGGTACCGCCCGTCTGGACGGGTCAGCGTTTCCTATCGCTAATCAGCTCTCCTTTGTTAGAGCCTTGAGTCCCTTCAGGATTTCTTGTCGTAGCTCAGGTGGGGCCTTGTTGTTGTGAAACCCGAAGTACATAAGGTGACGCATAGCATCATTCGCGTGAACCCACTTTGTCTTTGGCCGTATGAGCATACCGCATGCCTGAAGCTTATCGTCTGAGGCCCAGCCCTTCTTTTTGTCCTGCCCCGGTTTGATGCTGCGGCTCTGGAGTACCAGCTGGACACCGTAAGTTTGCTGAAAGAACTTGATGACGCCAATGTATTCTACGCTATCCAGCTTGGCAACTCCTGATACATGGTCGAAGCGCTCGCAGACGATAACCATGTTACGATCAGCCCACTCGTTTTTATGCTGACAGTGGGTCTGTGCGCACAGAAAGTCGAACAGCTTCTTGTGATGGTCGCCCTCGAGGTGACCATAGTCGAGTACACCTTCCTGCCAAGCAGCCCACCCGCTCGTGCCACCAGGGTCGATACTAACTATCCTCATGTTTGCTCCTAGTCCCAAGTTGCATCGTCAGCTGCTGCCAGGTTGATATTGCAGTCAGGACAGTCCTTTATCGATCGGACGGTTCAGTGTGATACGGACTTGCTTACCATGGTTCCTCCGTGGTGACCCCCTATCTTTAGACCAGAGTGGTTTCTCGTCTGCAGCGTCGTACTTCTTCTTCATGTTTTCGAGGTGGTCGGCAAACGCACGTGCCGACCTTACAATTGCCGCGATGTCTTCGTCTCGTCGCAGGTCACAGCGTACGTAGCCGAAGAACCCTGTTGCGACAACGTCTGGACCGCTCTGTGATGACATGACGGCCATCTCGGGCTTGTTCCATCGGGACCGCCAGGTGAACGCTGCGAACTGCTCAATCGTTACTTTGTCTTCGTCCTCTGGATCGGCTGGTGGTGTCCAGCCTAGTTGAGTTAGCGTTTGTACTGTTTCATCGTCGAGGTAGACATCCATGTCACCCGCGACTTCGATCTGGGGAATGTCTGCGTGAAGCGTAACCTTTGATATGTCGTTAGCGTCGAGCTCAACTACCGCTCTAGATATCATCCAGATAGGTTTCCCGTTCAGCAGGATATCTCGTACGACCCCGTTCACACAATTAATGTACAGGTGGTCCAACTTTGGCATGTTCTAATACCTCCTCTAACAATCCGTGACAGAGCTAACAGACTTAGTTAGACGATCAGAGCGCCTCTTGCTCATCGAGCTATTGTTGAACCGCTTTTGCCATGGCATATGAATGTCTGTTTAAGTCTAACTAAGGGATTTAAAGCACTTTGACAGCAAGATCCTCGAGCTGAGAATCAGGTGTCCAGTGGAGGCATAACCCAGCCTTTGGTGCAGAGGTCGAACTGCTTAGCTGTCCACCTTCTAGGCCAAGGTAGGTGTCCAGAGCCTAGGTCGATAGCGACTAGGGCCTCACTCAGATTTAGCTGGCGACGTTCTGGATAGGTTTCGAGAAGGCGTCCCGATCTTACCCACTCAGCTGCAGGTCGTACATACCCGACACGTAGATTCTGAGCATCGTTTAGGATACCGGCATCGATAAGTTTGAGCGCCCGCTGTTGCAGCACTAGTACGGCTGCTTCTGCCGAACGCCCTTTTCGGTATGCCTTCATATACTTTTTATGCGCTTTGGTCTCCGCCATCGTTGATCCTTCTTCGGTAGTCTGTTGCAGCGTCTTCTAGTTTGGTAATTCGCTCCTCGTACTCTTTGAATACACTCTCTGCGAGCGTAACGAAAGCGGCAGCAAGTGCGTTAAGGAGAAGGTGATGGTACAGCCTCTGAACCTCTTTGTTCCATGCGTCTCTAGCACCTTCAGTTTTCGCCATCTGTAAGCCCTTTCTGGTAAGCTTTGAGCCGCTCGGCCTGATCTACTGCCCGTTCGAGAACGTCTCTAAGTGGCGTCTGACCCTCATGACGTGATTGTGCGTCCGTGCCGAGATAGATTGCTTCTAGCTTGTCGAACTCCCGTCCAACCTTTTTGACAGCCGCATTCATAGCAAGCTTAGTCTCTTCGTCAAGAGCCTCCATCTGTTTGTTGACCTCGGCAGTAATGCGACGCTGAATGATCATCGGAACACACTGCTGGGCCTTCTTGACTTCAGCTCGCAGGTCCTTAAGCAGTCCACGCGCTTCTCGGATTAGTAGCGGGAACTCTTGTGCTAGTCGCTCGATCTTTTCGATGTCTGTAGAGGCGATCTTGAACAAACGTTCCTCTGTCTGGTCCATATTAGGTTCTGCCTGGACACCTACACGCCCTGTGGAACCTTCAGTCATAGGGACCGCGAGCGCTGCCGAGGAAGGAACGTGATTCTGGGGAAGCGTTTTGCGCCGTGACTTTCCTCTGCCCATCTATCGCTCCTGTTGTAGGTACTCGAGTTCGGCTTCGAGTTCGCGGATTCTGTCCTCGATTACGGCTATTCGTGCTCTCGGGCTCTTCTTGTCGCCCCGCTTACGAAGTTCGAGCATATCGAATGTGATAGGCGGCTTATGACCGTTTTTAAAGGTAACGTACTCTCCCGGGAGTAGTTCCCGTCCGAGGTGCTTCTCCATGACGAGGACGTGGCTTCCTTTCCAGCCCGTCTTAGTCCTGACGTACTCGTAGCCTAGCTTGTTTACTGTTTTGTCACCTACTTTGGCTTTTTGTCCCCTAGGAATTTCAACCACCTCCTTTCTCTAATTATACATGGGCACACTTGGAATGTCAGGGCTCTTTTTACAGGCAGCCTAAGGTATCTTTTCCAACGTGCCCCAATTGTATCCAACGGAGAAGTCAGCTCCGAATTTGACGTAGTCTCCGACAACTCGTCGTGCTGCCTCTACCATGTGGTACCGCATTAGTTCTCTGACTTCACCTACTCTATTCTCGGGACATTCTGTCAGGATACTGTCGTGAACGAGGTTCCTGACATACCCGATGCCCTTGAGATCTGGCCGTAGATGAATAAATGCATCTAGGCAGATATCGGATGCGATACTCTGAGGCTTGAACGAAAGTGCATTGTTGAGTACGTCCTTCTTGTTCTTGTTTGTAATCAGCCAGAAGCGACGATGTCTACCGAACGGCGTAATAAGGTCCTGTCCGTTAAGGACTTGTTGTTTGATTTGTTCTTGCCACTTGACCGTGGCGGGAATGGTCCTGAGGAATGCGTTCATGCCACGTTCAGCTTCGGCGACAGGTATGTTATGTTCTAGGGCTACGCTGAAAGCTGTTCGTCCGTACCCGGTACCATAAAAATAGGCCTTGACGCGTACGCGAAGCTCCTTTGCTGCGTCTTCGTTAAGTCCTGACACGTCGCCGTATAGCGGCGGTGTTAGTTCGTCGAATAGGTCACGAGTTGGATCATTAAAGATTTTCCGCAAAAACTCATCCTGTGCTAGCCAGCATAGGACGCGACCTTCGTTCTGCTTGAAGTCTGCTTCTACGAAGACGTTGCCAGGAATAGCGGGAATCGCTTGTCGACGGACAACATGACCGCGCGTGTTACCACATACTAGGGCGAGCTTGTTCCTCCTGACCACTAGTGCGCCTGTTGGTACTTGTGCACAGTAGACTACGTTGTTGTAGTCTTCTTCCGTAGTGTACAGGTAGCCGAAGTTTCTATTTACCTTAGGGTGAAAGTTGACGGTGCTTCGATGTTCGGACTGCTCGTACCAGCTGGTGCTCATTCCTGCGAGCATAGCTGCTGCTTGGACTACATCAAGTGATAGTATTCTGTCGTGATGTTGAAGGTAAGTAGCATGCTTAGTGAAGTCGCCGTCCCACTTGTGAATTTCTCCGATGAAGAATTTTAGGTCCTCTGCACCCAGTTCTAGGATGCGCTCCGGTTTAAAGTTTTTGTCCGGCCAAGTTAGCCATTGTGCCTCTGGGTCAGTCTCGTTAATCCAGACGTACTCGCGCGGTGCACCATCGGGTTTGATGTAGGTCTTTACATTGCTATACAGTTCTCTGAGTTGTGCACGTTTACGTTCTGAATTCAGTGACAACTTGATGTGATTCGGCCATGCGCTTGAGTAATGTCCCTCTGCCTGAATAGCAACAGCTCTTGCTAGTTCGAGTCGTTCAGCACCTGATAGCTCACGAATCCCTTTTGCATATCCACCCCGAATGAACTTGCGACTAGGGTTTTGTCCTTTGTACCAGCGAAGATACGTGGACGCAGGTTCTATTTGCAGGTTACCGTCCACAGCTCCAGGACCACGAGTGAGTGAGAACATTCTGTGCGACGGTGTTACTAGCAGGTCGGTTCCGCAAGATTTTATGTGAATCATCTTACCCGTATAAGGCTGCTTAGTGAGCTTCGTTGGCACTGTAAAGTCAATTGTGCCGTCTTGATGCCATTGTGCGACCTTGTCTATTTCTGTTAGGTCCTTAAACAGCTTCCAACCACGATGTGTTAGGACTTCAGTGTCATTGCTATAACACCAGTTCTGTAGGTTAGGGTTCCTACAGCTTAGACGACCAGAAGTAGTTCCATGGAGGAGATAAGTTGGGTATACACGACCGCGGTAGACTCGTTTCCTAATACCCTTCACGTACGTACTGAAGGTCTTGCTCTCTTTACGATGTTCGAGCATGCGCCGGAGGAATTCTTCCGACGGCCTGTCGAGATTGCGCTCTAGCAAGTTCATGAGCGCCTCTGCATTAGTTGTCTCGGCATATTCCCTTTTTTGGTTTAGCTGCATAGGTAGGCGCAGACCAAAAACGTCTTTGACAACTTCCTTGACCTGCTTGGGTGATCGTGGATTGAATGTGCCATGTCGCCACCCAAACCGCTCGGCGACTTTGTCGTGGCTGGGTATTGCAGTGGCGATGCGCGTCTCGAGCAAGTCTAGGCTAGCAGTATACTGGATCGACAGTTCACTGTTGTATTTCAGATCGATGCCGATCCCATTAAGCTCCACGTACTGTAGCGCGTTGCTGGCGCGTACGAGGAAGTTGTGAAGCTTCTTCTGGTCGTTTCCCATTTGCCTAGTGAGAACTTCGTCGACTAGATCGGTGGCATGAACGTCAAAGGCATTGTACTTGTAGAGTACGGGTCTAGGAACTACTGCGTATGACTCCTTAGGGCCTCTGTACCTATCGATAACACTCTTCCAGAAGGGCGTGCCTAGTTTTTCAACGCCAAGCGTTTCTAGGTCATGTATGCCAGCTCTTTCGTCCAAGCAGTTGTGTGTTAGAAACCCCTCTGCGATGAAAGTTCCTTCTGTTGTTTCGATGCCTATGACTTCTTGTTCTCCTATGGGTTCAATGTCGTCGATGTCAACGACATTAAACTTCCGTTTTCCTTGCCATATGTCACTGGCATGTGCGAGCCAGCGTTCGGGTCTGAAGGTTCCTAGCGTACGTAGGGCGCCTCTGTACCCGTAGGCGATTGCGTCTTGAATGCACGTTTTGTCCTTTGGTGCACTATTGTTGTTAAGAGCTATTCCTTTATCCTTTAGGTGTCGCCGTATTCGATCTCGAACCGGTCCAGGATTTTGCGCGTAGGACAGTTGCCAAGAGCTACCTTCGGTATTGTTTAGCGAGCCTTCTCCGTCTAGGAATCCTGCTATGTATCCACCTTCGCGAGTGTTATCCACCTCCCATGGGTCGATAAAGTGCATCAATTGTGTACGTCTACCTCCGCCGTACGTTGAGTTTCCTGTTCGTACTTGTCCTGTTTTTTTGAGTAGATTGTATATATGTCCTATCGAACAGTTAGCACGCCTGGCTAGTGTAGCTCCTGATTCTCCTGCGTCGTATCTACTTCTAATAATTTCCGCGACGTTAGACGCTTGGATATCAATAGGTGTTAGATCGTACGGCGTAATTCGATGCAGTCTTAGGTGTCTTTGGTATAGTTGCTCAGTTGTTTTCCAGACAGTTTTTCCTTGTCCGTGAACTTTAACGGGCCAGATGTGGTTTGCACTACAAACGATAGTGTGAGGTTCTACGTGACCGTGGTAGTTGTCCGTTATTTGTGTTGTGATCTTGAAGCATTGTGCTTTTTGCCTTTTTGTATTGAGGACCCTTGACGGTTTTAGTGTTGTTCCCCGGTTAAATTGTTCGGTGAAGGCTATTACTTCGTCGCCGGTCTTAATTTCGCTCGCTTGAACCCATGTTAGGTCCGTCTTGATTATTCTAGTTTCAGGTGAGACGCAGTACGATTTAAGCAGTGTGTCCGTAGCTAGCTTGAGCGCTTGCCCTTCGGGTATAAACTTACGTAGTTTGGTGTACAGACCCTTGAGGTCGAACTTTCCGTTTTGTGCCTTGATAGGCCTGCCGAGTAGGTAGTGAGTGAGCGCTTCTCTAACTTCGTCGAATCGCAATGCAGTCTCGCCTATAATAGCTACGCGCCCACGTTGGAAACCCAAGCCTACGCACAGCAGCGTGTGTCGAGCCGGAGTTTCGAACGAGTTGTGTGTCAGATACCCCTCTGCTATGAGTGTTTTCGTCGTTGTCTCGATCGCTACTGTTTCGCGTTCTCCGACGTATTCGATAGATTCGATGAGGTCCACAAAATGCCTGCGCGTACCTTGCCAGATCTTGCTTGCCTTCTCGAGTAGTCGGACTGGCCGATAGACTCCTAGCATACGTAGCATTTGGTCCTTGCTTGCTACCTGTGCGCGTTTTGGCGAACTCAGATCGTTTGGGTCGGCGTGAAATATTTGAAGTTCGAATCCTGCACGCTGCAGAACTTCGACTACCCTATCGAAAACGGGGCCGTCGTTCTGCGAGACGTTGAGGTAGTAGCCGTATCCTGCCTTTCTTCCCGAAAGACAACCTTCACCGTCTAGTATTCCTGCTAGCCATCCACCATCTTTTGTGGTGTCTTCTTCCCAGGGGAATGCTAGCCAAGGTAGGTAGAATTCTGCCAGTACATTGCGCGTATTAGTCCTACCTAGTCGGTCGTGCAAGAAACGTGTGGGACGCCAAGTATATCCCGCAGCAAGGCACGTTTTGACAGGCCACATGTGGTTGACGCTGCATACAATGGATGTTCGTTTTGTCGTTACGCGGTAGCAGGGCTGAGTGATTCTTTTGGTAGCAGTAACGATTGCTGGCTGCATCTGACTAATTCTATCTTGATCGAACGCTATTAGTTCGTCTCCGACAGCGAGACTACCAATGGGCACCCAGGTCAGGTCTTTCTTGAGAACACTTGTTTCTGGTGCTAGGCACATGTCCTTCTCAATTGCGCTCTCAATATCGATTGTTACAGGTTCGATTGGAAGCTTTTCTAGCTCAGCCAGTGCTGCTAGTGCCTCTGCTGGGTACTCGTAGGCTTGCCATTTTGGTTCGTACCATTGTGAGTAATATCCCCGGAGCTTCCCAAAGTCACTCACTATCGACGGGAAATAGTCGGGCTGTCTCAAAGCCGCGGCTGGATGAAAAGTTGTCACGACCTCTAGGCCAGGGAACTCCGAGGTCGTTCGACCTGGTCCTAGGCGTAGCTTGGTGATTCCTGTCTTAGTTTGTAGGATCGATTGTGCTGCGCTGTTACCTAGTGCGACGACTTGTGTGACTTCTCTGTCTTTGAGTTCTGCTACTAGTCGAGGTCTGCAAGCCTGGATGGCTGCCTGTGTTGGCGTTGCACCATCTGATCTGCGACAACTGGCTGCGTTTGTTCTTAGGACTTCATGCTTGTTGATGCCGTAAGCACTTAGGATCTTGGTGAGCAGCTTCCCCGACTCACCAACGAAGGGCTCACCTACCTTGGCTTCGTACGCCCCTGGGGCTTCGCCACAAACTGCGAGCTTTGTCTTTTCGGGACCAGCGCTTGGAACGTACTCGCCATCGAGCAAAAGGGGGCACGATTCACAATTTGCTGCTGGATGCTTTCTGACTCGTTGTATGGCGCCACCTAGGATCTGCTCTGCGTCCCCGATAGACTCAGTCACTCTTTCTCCTACGGAACCTCAGGACTATCATGGGGACAAGGGCAATGTAGACAGCCTCTTTGCTCCAGTAGACGCCAATCCAGCAGTCTCTAGGCTCGAAGAGTAGATACGGACGCTTCACTTTTGCCAACCGCGACTCTCGATGAACGCCGTCCAGTCGGCGGGGAAAACGTGTCGGTAGTCGTTAGGACTTGGCGCCTTCGCTCCCGCTTTGTCGTAGGCATAGGCTGCGAGCGACGAACAGACAACGTGTCCTGGAACTAGACCGTTGATCTTCTCTTTCCAGATGTCTTTGAGTCCTAGACCGAGAAGCGTATCTTCGAAAATTGCTCTCCAGTCGTACGGGGTCCCGTTTAGAAGCTTAACGGTACTGACGACTTGGTTTTGCTGGCTCCATTCGAGCGGCTGCTCGAAGTTACAGATTGAACGAGGATTACGAATATAGCGAGTCAGATCTGCATCGCCGACGCCACCGGGACGTCCCTCCTTGCCCCACCACGTGCTTGCTGCGTCCTGGTGGGTAACGACTGCTATGTGAGAAGCCGAAGGGAGTTCTCGAAGAACAGATCCGACTTCGATAAGCTTACTGACCCAAGATGTGCCACGTACAACTATAATCATACCTGGCTTCAGTAGCGTCTTGTCAATCATTATAGTTCCCTTCTGGCTTGTGTATGATTTTCTCCCCGTCGTGGAACATTCGCGACTCGGGTCCTTGTTCTCCTACGTAGAGTGCTCGTGTGATTGTTTCGCCATCAACAGGGCTACTCGTGAGGAGATAGGGCTGGTCGCTGGAACTGATGTGCGCCCATGCGTCGAGTAGATCTATGTTGCCCTTGACTAGCTCGGGATCAGGGGGGGTAGACGTCATAGCTTCACGTAGGTCGAGTTCGCGATCGCGTGGTATTTGTTTGTGTTCGCCTAGTGACCAGCCTGCCGCTGCGACAACGAACGGCATCGAGGTGTCCATGCTGCGCGCACCGCGTAGCGCGGCTTGCAGTGTCTCGCCATGACTGTTGTAGCCGAGGAGGTGAACGTCGAAGGCACCCTCGTACCTCTCCTGGATGTATCGCAGAAGAGTAATTCGGATTTCCGCCCAGCTTGTTGTCTCTACGAGACACTTGGGTAGGCCGAACGTCTTTATAGCGTTACCCGCTGCGATAGCTGCGACGCGATCTACAAAGGCGTAGCACTCTTCGACGCTACGCCCTTGTACGGGAACCATAATGTGGAAGTTGCGCTTATGCGCTCGTGACGGATGCTTCCGATAGGACAGCAACTTTGTAAGCTTCTTGTAGGAGGCAACAGCGTCGCCCATTGTGTCCGGCGAGATAACTTCGTCGGCTCGCAAGTCGTGTGCGAGATTTAGGAGTTCGCTGCCTCCGAGGGCTTCGCCTTCATAGGCGCCACAGTCTAGCATGGTATGTACTACTGGCGCCAGAATCGAGGTGCGTTCGTAGTAGTAGCGGTAGTAATTAGAGTCCTTTAGGTAAACTGGCAGGACCATGTGGTACTCGCGGTTCTTGACGTAGTCAAGCAGCGATGGCGGAGCGATTAGAGCGATTTCCATACTAGATCGGCTTCCTCATCTTCGTGACCGAATCAGTAGAATAAAAGCCGTCCTTCATGGAGGACTCCTGTATGGCCTGGATCTGTAGCTTGAGCAGCTCTAGCTTGGCGAAGGTGAACCTTGCATAGTTGGCTAGGTCGATAATCTCCTCCTGAGCCATTTGAATCGTCGGCATAGACAAAAATGTTAGGTGGCCGTACTTATTCCGACCGGCCTTGTATCGTTCCTCGCAGAGCTGGTCGAATAGTGTATCAGCCGTACGAAGAGCTTCGACTACCTCGGGCGACAGATCTGGTCCCGGCAGATCTGTCGGAACCTCTTGAAAGGCTGCTTGAGGATCTACTTGTGCGCCGTATCGCATAGGGTCGTTAGTCACTGCTGGATCCTCCAAATCGTTCTTCGTTGAGTTCTCTCTTTTGCTTGTACGTCTGTTCTAGGTCTATTCGTAGCATACCAGCTATGTTC
>WNGR01010597.1_pt1 | contig 10243 bp, 8 predicted proteins | sample 5407581 | NCBI WGS metagenome assembly WNGR01 (sample SAMN13153383, study PRJNA577476) | soil metagenome | isolation source: 80 cm soil or saprolite under Garry oak tree replicate 2 | place: USA:California | collected 2016-06-15
TCAGTGTTTCGCTGAGTTGGGCTCCCGAGTCCATTGCACAGGCCTCGGAGTCGTCCGATTCATCGGAATACTTGATTAAGGCTGGCTTTATCTACAATTTCGCCAAATTCGTGGAATGGCCGGCGGCCGCTTTTGCCCAGCCGGATTCCCCAATTGTAATCGGCATTCTTGGGACAGATCCGTTCGGAAACCTCATCGACCGAATCGTCGAAAACAAGAAAATCGGTGCTCGGGGACTTGTCGTCAAACGGCTGAAGTGGGGCACGGATCTCAAGGATCTCAAGGATTGTAAGATCCTGTTTGTGGGCGCATCAGAAAAAGCGCATCTGGATGACTTGGTGCAGATTGTAAAGAGCCTGCCAATCCTGACAGTCGGCGAAACGCCTGGGTTTGCGGAGCGTGGCGGCGTGATTCGATTTGTCCTGGAAGACAACAGAGTTCGCTTTGAGATCAACGTCGAGGCAGCTCATCAAGCAGACCTAACGATCAGTTCCAGATTGCTTACCCTGGCAAGAATCGTCCAACAAGCCACGACAGACGCGAGGAAGCCAGGATGATCCTCCAGAATCTATCCATCAAGCGGAAACTCACGCTGATAACGATGCTAACGAGCAGCATCGCTCTGATCCTTTCCTCGGTTAGCTTTCTTATCTTCGATCTCATTTCATTTCGTCACTTGCTGAGCCAGGATTTAATGACCCAGGCTGAGATTATCGGGTACAACAGCGCGGGAGCCATGGAGTTCAAGGACGAGCCCGCTGCAACCGCAACATTGTCTGCTCTCACGGCAAAAGAAGACATTGTCACCGCTGTCTTATACAAGCCCGACGGAAAGATCTTTGCCCACTATTTTCGAAGCAACACGGCGCTCCCAGGGTTTCTTCCTTCCCATTTGCAAGAGAAAGGCTACCGTTTTGAATCGGGATACCTGGAGGTCTTCCAGGAAGTCACCATCAACGGGGAACAATTACGCCGTCCGGGCAGTCAAAACGTATAGCGACGAAATTGGCAGATTGATCGATGGCTTTAACACCATGCTGTCCGAAATCCAGCAGCGGGACACCGCGCTGCAGAGCACGAATGGTGAGTTGAAGACTAGAACGCAGGAACTGGAAGAAGAAGTATTTCAACGTAAACAGGCACAGGAAGAACTTCTCAACGCAAAACACGCTGCCGAGGAAGCCAATCGCGCTAAGAGCACATTTCTCGCGAATATGAGCCACGAGTTGCGCACGCCGCTCAACGCCATCATCGGGTATAGCGAAATGCTGGAGGAAGAAACCCGAGACACGGGGAAGGTTGAGAATGTTCACGACCTCAAAAAAATTCAAACGGCTGGCAAACACTTATTAGCGCTGATCAATGACGTGCTTGACCTTTCGAAGATCGAAGCCGGGAAAATGGGGCTCCACTTAGAGACCTTCGACGTGCCACAAGTGATCGAGGAGATGGTCACAACTCTCCAGCCAGCGGTAGCAAAGAACGCCAATTCAATTCACGTCCATCTGGCGGAGAACGTGAGCGTGATGCGCGCGGATATTACAAAAGTCCGGCAGATCTTATTCAACCTCCTCAGTAACGCCTGCAAATTTACGGATCATGGCACCATCTCCGTGGACGTGGATCAAATCAAGGTAGAGGAGAGAGTGTGGATTCAATTCCGGGTCAGCGACACGGGGATTGGAATCTCCGCCAAGCAAAAGGAGAACCTTTTTCACGAGTTTGCCCAGGCGGATGCCTCGATTGCCCGCAAGTATGGTGGGACCGGCCTGGGACTCGCCATTACTCATCGGTTCGTTCAGTTGATGAAAGGGCAGATCAACGTCGAGAGCGAGCCTGGGCAGGGCGCCATCTTTACGGTGCAATTGCCGGCTCAAGTCGTTATCGAGACAAATGAATCCGCACCGTCAGAGGGAACTGGCGATGCTTCGGCGACAATCTCAGCGACCAAAACGAACCTAGATACGATTCTGGTGATAGACGACGACCCATCAGTTCGCGACCTGATGTCGCGCTTTCTAACGAAACTGGATTTCCAAGTGGTTGCTGCCGCGAATGGAGAAGAAGGCTTCCGCCTTGCCAAGCAAATTCGCCCGCTACTTATTACCCTCGATGTAGTCATGCCTGAATGCGATGGATGGACCGTTCTGAATAGGCTCAAGAGTGATTCTGAATTGGCGGAAATTCCGGTGATTATGGTTACCGTCGTGGACAACGAGGCCAGGGGCTTGGACTTGGGCGCCTCCAATTATCTCATCAAGCCGGTCGAGCGGGACCGCCTTGCAGTTCTTGTAGAAAAGCACCGGGTCGCTCGTTCTTCCACTATCACGGACGCCAATGCCGTCCCCTTTTCTTATGTAGCAGAGGGTCCGGCAGGCCGTAAGACAGCCGGAACCAGAGTTTCCAGGACTAGGAGAAACTAGAATGCCGAAAATCTTGCTAGTCGAAGACAACGAAATGAATAGGGACATGCTGTCCAGACGGCTTCAGCGCAAGGGTTATAGTGTCGTCACCGCGGAAGATGGCGAGAAGGGTCTCTTGCTGGCGCGTTCGGAAGCACCTGACCTCATTCTCATGGACATAAGTCTTCCAGTCATGGGCGGTTGGGAAGTAACTCGCCTCCTCAAGGCTAACGAGTCTACTCGCCACATCCCCATCATTGCGCTGACCGCGCACGCCTGGGTAACGGATCGCCAGAAAGCGATTGAGGCAGGCTGCGATGACTACGATACCAAACCGGTTGAACTTGGACGTCTCAGCGAAAAGATCGAAAGCTTGCTCACGGTGAAGAAATGACAATGAATGCGCGGCCGAGCCGGGTGCTCATCGTAGATGACAATGAAATGAACCGGGACATGCTCGCCCGTCGGCTGACGCGCAAAGGCTATGTCATCGGACTGGCGGGGAACGCCAAAGAATTGCTGGAACGTGTCAAACAAGACGCCGTGGATCTGGTGTTGTTGGACATTGAGATGCCGGAAATCAGCGGCCTTGACGCCTTGAAAACTCTGCGCGAGCACTATTCTCCGGACGAACTGCCGATCATCATGGTCACGGCAAAAACACAGAGCGACGACATTGTTACGGCGCTGGATTTAGGGGCCAACGATTACTTGACGAAGCCGATCGATTTTCCTGTCGCGGTGGCTCGGATAGGTACTCAGCTGTCACACAAACAAGCGCAGGAAGCATTGAAGGAAAGCGAAGAGCGATATGCCCTGGCGGCTCGTGGCTCCAACGATGGCCTGTGGGACTGGAGCCTTTCGGCCAACGTTGTGCATTTCTCCCCTCGTTGGAAGGCCATGTTGGGCTATGAAGAAGGAGAAATCGGGGACAGACCTGGAGAATGGTTTGACCGGATCCATGACGCGGACCGAGAACGAGTCAAACAGGAGATTGCCGCCCATCAAAAGGGATTGACTCCTCATTTCGAGAGCGAGCACCGCGTGCTGCATAAAGAAGGCAGCTTTCGTTGGATGCTGAGCCGCGGGGTCGCCGTCCATGACGCTTCCGGAAAAGTGTTGCGCATGGCCGGATCACAGACCGACATCACCGAAGGAAAAGTCTCCGACCCACTGACGGGCTTACCCAATCGGCTGCTGTTCATTGACCGGGTGGGTCGGCTAGTCAAGCATACGAAGCGCCACAAAGACCATTTGTTTGCGGTTCTCTTTATGGATCTTGATGGGTTCAAGATGATCAACGACAGCATGGGCCACCTGGTTGGGGATCAACTCCTGCTTGGAGTAGCCAACCGTTTGGAGAAGTGCTTGCGGTCATCGGATACGGTGGCGCGTCTAGGGGAAACCTTCACCGTCGCGCGGCTAGGGGGAGACGAATTTACCGTCTTGCTCGACCATATTAAAGATCCGAGCGATGCCAAGCGCGCCGCGGATCGCATGATGAAGGCTCTGGCGCCGCCCTTCATTCTGGGTGGGAAAGAGGTGTTCACCTCCGTGAGCATCGGAATTGCGTTAAGCAACTCAGCCTACGGGCAACCAGAAGATATCCTGCGTGATGCCGACACCGCAATGTATCGGGCCAAGTCTCTGGGCAAGGCCCGTTATGAGGTGTTCGACGCGGATATGCGAGCCAGTGTGATGGCTCGATTGCAGCTGGAGACTGATCTGCGGCACGCCCTCGACCGGGGAGAATTTCGCAATTTCTATCAACCGATTGTTGCTCTTGCTTCAGGAGAAATTGCCGGCTTCGAGGCTTTGTTGCGATGGCAGCATCCGACTCGCGGCCTGCTCGGGCCAATCGAATTTATCCCAGTTGCTGAAGAAACCGGCCTTATACGCGAGCTGGGCTGGTGGAATTTGCGGGAGGCCTGCCGACAAATCAGTGTATGGAGAGCAACTTTAATTGCCCATTCTTATCTAACAATCAGCGTCAACTTGTCCGCCAAGCAGTTTCTACAACCGAACCTGGTCGAAGACATTCGAAAGTTGCTGGGTGAACTCGCCCTTCCTCCGGAAGCTTTGAGGCTGGAGATCACGGAAAGCACGGTGATGGCAGACCCTTCGACAGCCGTGGAGATGTTGCAGCAAATCAAATCCTTGGGCATCCACCTGGCTATCGATGATTTCGGTACGGGCTATTCCTCATTGAGCTACCTGCACCGTTTTCCTCTCGACACACTGAAGATTGATCGCTCCTTCATCAGCGGCATGGGGGACGATGGAGAAGGTATGGAGATTGCACGGACCATTTTGCCCATGGCCAATAATCTCCGGTTGGATGTAGTTGCCGAGGGGGTAGAGACAGTTCAACAGGTTGCCTTGCTGAAGAAACTCCAATGCAAATATGGCCAGGGATATTACTTTTCCAGACCGCTGTCCGCCGAGGGAACGGCGGCATTATTGGCAGGAGACCTGACGTGGCAAGCGTGCCAGCAAACCAAGTAGCTCAACAGATGTCAGCACAGGGAGAACATGAACGGAGAGTGCCGCTCGGCCGCAGCGCAAAAGCCTTAGCCGCTGAGCTGTATAACGTACTCTCCGCTCTCCAAATTTGTCGATAGATAAGCTCTTATGAAACTCGCTTGGCAAAACATCATTCACGATCGGGCCCGCTTCTCTGTAACCGTGCTTGGAGTGTCTTTTGCGGTATTTCTGATGGTGTTTCAGGGGAGTCTCTTGGTCGGTTTCCTGCGGGCAGCGTCCAGGCTTATCGATGCCAGCGACTCAGATATTTGGATCACAGCGAGAGGAGTGCAGGCTTTCGAATTTGGAACGACTTTGGAAAGCCGGGTGAGGGAGATGGCGGCTGGTGTTCCAGGAGTACTGGAAACTGAACGTGTGTGCATGGCGTTTGCGGTCTATCGTACCCCGAATGGAAAGCAACAGGTCGTTGCCCTAGTCGGAGCGGACCCTAATGTAGGAAAGCGCTTCCCAGTTCCCGATGTGCCTGAACTGGCTGGAGAGATATCTCCTGACGCGGTTTTCTACGACGTGAGTGACCGGGACCTGATTGCGGTACGGACATTGCCGACTGAAGTTGAAATCAATCGTCACCGCGCCAGTATCGAGCGCCAGATCGAGGGTTATGGAGCATTCCTCGGAGTCCCTTTTTTGTTTACTTCGTATCGAAACGCGATCCGGTACCTGGGTTTCGGACCTGACGATGCCATGTACATCGTCTTGCGAGTCAGCAAAGGCTCCTCCGTTTCGGATGTTAAACAAAGCCTGCAGGGACGGCTCCCGGAGGTGGACGTACTCACTCGGGACGAATTTGCTCACAAGTCTCGACTGTATTGGACGATAAAAACGGGGGCTGGCGGCGCGATTCTGACCGCCGCGGTTTTGGCTTTTTTGATCGGGCTGGTTGTTGTTTCTCAAACCATTTATGCGAACACGATGGAGAACATCGAGGAATACGCGACATTGAAAGCCTTAGGAGCGCCCAAGTCGCTCGTGGCGCGCATCGTCCTCACCCAGGCCTTGCTCTGTGGTGCCGTCGGCAGCGTTCTGGGGCTCTTCACGGTGATTCCGGTTATCGATCACGCGAAGTCGCTGATTCCTTGGATCTATATGCCCTGGTGGTTGCCGGCCGTCATGGTCCTGCCAAGCATGACCATGTGTTCATTGGCATCCATCGCTTCGGTTCGGAACGCTCTTACCGTAGAGCCTGGGAGGGTATTCCGTGCCTAAAAGTCGCCTCATGAATACCGTCTGTGAGGACTCAGCGGAACTTGCTTCGAATGCAGTCGAGGTAGATCTGCTGAAAGGCCCCGCCAATTCCACGGCTTTAGCCGCTGAGGATCAGTTAGAACCTGGTCTCACCGTCCATGACGTAGGTTCTAGTCATTTTCTAGGCGTCGAGGGTGCGAGCGTCTCGTTCGGCAAAGGGAGCGCGCGCGTTTTTGCATTGCGCGACGTTTCACTCATGTTCGAGCGCGGAACCCTTTCCTTGGTCATGGGTCCTTCGGGGAGCGGGAAGACGACGTTGCTGTCCATGCTTGGCTGCTTGTTGTCGCCCGACGAAGGATCGGTGTTCGTGGATGATGTCGCAGTGAACCAGCTAGCCGAAACAGGAAAGACCGCCATTCGCCAAAAGAAAATTGGCTTCGTGTTTCAGGCATTCCGCCTCTTCCACTCACTCTCGGCGATCGACAACGTTGCGATTGGTTTCGAACTTCGCGACCCGAAGCAGTCTCAGAGATTGGAAATGGCGCGACACCTGCTGAATCAATTCGGTCTCGGTGATAAATGCAACCAAGAGCCCAATGAACTCAGTCCAGGAGAAAGGCAGCGGGTCGCCGTTGCAAGAGCGCTCGCGGGTAATCCTCCGATTCTTCTCGCGGATGAGCCGACCGCATCTTTGGATGCTCAAGCCGGAAGGAATATCTGTCAAATTCTTCGGAATCAAGTTGACGAGCATGGAAAAACTGTTGTGGTCGTGAGCCACGATCCACGCTGGCGCGAATTCGCCGATCGCACAATCACTCTATGCGATGGCCAAGTAGAACATCAGGAGAGGAATCTATGACCGCCCGCAGCAGATGGGGCATTGGCGGCTCCGCAATTTTCTTGGTCATTGTAGCTGTCGCGTTCCTGGGAAGTACACGGAGCAGGAATTCGGTGCAAGCTCTTGGGATACCTTCCGATAGTGCTACCGCGACTGTTGCATTTGCCTCCCCTGGAAGGGTCGAGGGAGCTTCGGAAACGACACAGGTAGGGGCTGCTGCGGATGGCATCCTGAAGGCCGTCTACGTGAAGGAAGATCAGTTCGTAAAAAGAGGAACTCTGCTTGGCGAGATCGCCTGTGATGATTTGCAAGCGAGTTTACAAACTGCGGCAGCCGAAGCCGATGGCGCACGCCAGACAAGAACCCGGCTTCTGCGGGGTGCGCGTGATGAGGAGAAGAAAATAGCGACTGAAAAAACGGCGGCCGCCCGCGCGACATTTGAAGAGGCCAAGTCGCGACTGGAGATGCAGCGCGCTCTTTATCAAAGGGAGCAGGTCTCTCGCGCCTCTTTTGAACAATCTGTCCGTGATCTCGGGGTCGCAGATGCCAACCTCCGGGCCGCGGTTCGAACCGAGGAGCTACTTGCCGCGCCTCCCCTAGAGGAAGACAAAGCCCGGGCGGATGCAGAGGTGCTTGCAGCGGAGGGTCGCGTTCGCACAGCCCAGGAGCGCATCGGGAAGTGCTCCATTGTTGCCCCGATTGATGGAACCATATTGAGGGTCTACGCCAGGCGCGGCGAATCCTTCAGCACAGTCACTCCCCGCCCATTGTTCAGTCTCGCGGATACTTCCTCTCGGCACATTAAGGCAGAGATAGACGAAAGAGATGTAGATAAAGTGTCGATCGGGCAAAAGGTAGTTATCCAGGCAGACGCTCTTGACGGAAAGAGGCTCAATGGGTCGGTCGTGAGAATATCTGCGATGATGGGTAGGAAGAGCATCTCCACGGGCGATCCATCTGACAAGAGCGACCGCGATATTCTGGAGGCGGTGATCGGCTTGGAGGACAACACTCGATCACTGCCAATAGGTCTTAGAGTTACAGTGCAGTTTTTGACTGCCAGCCCGTTGAAAAAATAAGAAGAACTGTGGCGAATGACCTAGCAGTGCTGCTGGCTGCATCCTTCTGGATCACCACATAAAGCCGATCGCGACCGAGACCCACTTGTTGAAATAGCGCTTGCAGCTTCTGGACATCAGCCACTGGCTCTCGAAACGCGCGCGAGAACGCTGCGGGGCAAAAGTAATGTCAATACACTGGCCGTAATGCCGCTTGTGGCGTGCGCGACGCCAAGCACAGCCCATCGCGCGTTGTGCTCTCGCTCAAGGTAAGACTCTGTTGCAGGTTTGCGGCTGCGAACTCTCTGCGGCGTTCTATGGGCGGCCAAACGAACGGGTCCTCCTGGTACTGGTACCAGCGCCCCTGTTCTAATTCCGTTCCTAAGAACAGTTTACAGCGTCGTGCAATTCCGCAATCCTGGGACCAATCCGGGGGGGGACATTGCGAGCTTCCAGCTCCATGTAATTCTCCATTGCACAAGGAGTGAAGTACGATGCGTTTCTCTTCTTCGCTACGCACTGCCGTCTTGTTCGGTTTGGTCGCGCTTGCGCTGATGGCCAACGGGAAAAAGTCCATTGCCGCGGCGCAACTGGCGCCGCCAGCGTCCCCGAGCGTCGCTCTGAGCGCCTCGCCGGCTTCCGTCCAAGCGGGCCAACCGGTCACGCTCACGTGGTCGTCGACGAACGCCACATCCGTCACATTGGAGCCCTCGGTGGCCCGCGTCGCCGCGCAGGGTTCTACGACAGTGAGGCCTTCTCAATCAACGACTTACACCGTCACCGCCACGGGTCCGGGCGGCTCGGCCCATGCTAGTGCCCAAGTCATTATCACACCCGCGCCCCCTCAGGCTGCGGTCCGGAAGCCTTCCCAGGAAGAGATCCCGTCCGACCAACGGCAGATGAGGGGCCTCGACGAACAGATCCAGGAGATCAAGTCAGACGCCCTCCGCATGTCGGCGGAGCTGAGCCAGCTGGAGGAGAAACTGCTGTACCCGTCAGGAACACAGGTCGCGATCTTCGTCGCGCTGGCCAAGGGCGACACAATACGCCTCGACGCCGTGCGGCTCCAGATCGACGGCCAACTCGTTGCGCGCTACATCTACAGCGCCAAAGAGCTACAGGCCCTGCGCAAAGGCGGCGTGCAACGGATCTACGTCGGCAACGTGGCGACCGGGGATCACAAGCTGGACGTGCTTGTCGACGGCAAGCTTGAGGACGGCGCGGACTTCAGCCGCACAGGTGAGTTTACTTTCCGCAAGGAAGTGAAACCAAAGCTGGTCGGACTGACTCTGGCCGGACCGCGTTCCGGCAACACTCCGATCGCGCTTGGGGAATGGTAATCGATGCAAGCGACTCGCCAACTCATCGGACTCAGCCTGGCCCTGGGACTTGCCGCCTGTCCGGCCACGGGCGGGGACTTGAGGGACCTCTATTTCGGCGAGGCGCTCTATCACGCCTACCAAGGACAGTATTTCGATGCACTCCAACGGCTCGACACGGAGCTCGCGCAGTACCACGTTCTGGACGAACCCGAACTCGATACGCTTCACTATCACATCAACGACGCCGAATTCTCGGTCGGCGACTTCGAACTCGACTACCGCATGCACCAACGCGCAGGGCGCGCCATCAAGGCGGTGCTCGAAGGTGCCGTCGATGAGGCGGTACGAAACGAGGCCGCGTTCAGGCTCGCCCGCATCCACTTCCAGAAGGGTCAGCTCGATGATGCGCTGCAGGCGCTGGCGCGGATCAAAGGTACAGTGCCCGAGGAGATCAGGGGCGACGTCGAGTTCTTGCGGGCGAACGTCTATATGGCGAAAGGCCAGCCGAGCGAGGCCGTTAAGGTGCTCGCGCAGCTAAAGAGCAATGAGAGCCTGGCCGGGTTTGTTGCCTACAACCTTGCCATCGCGCGGTTGCAGGACGGTCGAACACAGGAAGCGATCGAGCAACTGGACAAGGCCGGGCAGCTGCCGGCCAGTGATCCCGCCGGTCTCGCGATCCGCGACAAGTCGAACCTGGTGCTGGGCACCATGCTGTTCGAATCGGGCAATTTTGAGCGGGCCAGACAGTCACTGGACCGCGTCCATCTCGAAGGACCGCTCTCGAACCAGGCTCTGCTGCGGGCAGGCTGGGCCGAGGACTCGGCCCACCAGTATGACCGTGCGCTCGTGCCGTGGAACATCCTGGTGGATCGTGAGCCGACGGATGCCGCGGTT
>WNGR01011737.1_pt1 | contig 10243 bp, 10 predicted proteins | sample 5407581 | NCBI WGS metagenome assembly WNGR01 (sample SAMN13153383, study PRJNA577476) | soil metagenome | isolation source: 80 cm soil or saprolite under Garry oak tree replicate 2 | place: USA:California | collected 2016-06-15
CGCGCGGCTGACCGCCCGCAAGGCCGTCCGGGTGCTCGCCGCCGAGGGCCTGGTCGAGGTCGTGCCCGGCAGGGGCGCCTTCGTGGCCGAGCGCTAGGCCACCATCGTGCGTCAGCCGTGCGTCACGAGCGCGCGTCGCGGTGGGGGATGCTGGGGAGTAAACGCGCTGGTCAGGCAGCGGACACCCTGCTGGCCTGCGGGGTTGCCATCCCTGATAAGGATGAGGTCGATGGTTCAAGTCCATCTGACCCCACGATGGCATCAGCCCAGGTCAGCAGACCTGGGCTCAGTTGTGTCGGCACCGTCTTGCCCGCCGCATGCCACATTCGTGCCAGATGCATCCTGATTGGGTGCCCGCTCACCCATTGCGGACTCAATAAGAATAAGCGTGCCCAGTGTGTCCGCGAGCACGCGCTGCCGTGCAGCGCTGGCAGCTCCGGCAAGCCGTCTTGTTCGGACACATGCTGAACGACCCAGCGCTGAAGGAGGCCACGCATGACTTGGCAGGCCGCGCGCTTCGCGGCGACGTGAAATTGGGACGCGGCCTCCACCTCTTGAGCTGGGTCGTGGTCGCCGAGGCAGCCGCCATGATTGCCATCGGGAATTTTCTTTTCATCCGTTTCTCCAGCCCTGCAGGCATAATACCCGTGCTGCTCGGAATTTGGTTCGCAGTCAAGGGAGCGGTCGTGCTAAGGGCGATGCGTCGCGGTCCAGGGCGGGCATACCGGCTCAACGGATAAACGATTATTAGTTTAGCCAAGCTTTGACACTTAAGAGTCAAGGCCGCCATATGCAGCAGAAAAGTGCAGCAACCACGTCGTCGCAGAGCGGTCGCAACCGAACCAACGGCCACTCATGGCATCAGCCATCGCGGGCCGGAGTACCGGGCTCCCGCCAGACATGATCAAGAGGCCCGGCGCGCAGCATCTTGCCTGTCACGTCGAACTCTTCCAACAGCCCCGTTGCCACCAACGCATCGTCTAGTGCCCCGTCCAACTGCGTGATTGCTGCCAGCGGCTTTGCCGCGAACAGTCGCGGCCACCGTGACGCGGTTGTACGGGTGCGACGACACCCTAAACGACAAGTCAGACATCTCATCGCCAAAGGCTGCATACAGCGCACGAGTAAGCGACTCGTATGCGTGGCTCGGAAGCGAACCACCCGCGTACACGATCTCTATTTCCGCATGGTACCCACGGCGACCGCGCCGAAGCGGCTTCACGATCTCAGCCTAGAGCGTTGCGCAGCGCGGACCCGTAACTACGGACGACGGAACCGCTCACACTTTGAGAGCCTGTCCTTCGAACAGGTAGCCGAATGGCTTCGGGCCCCGCATGTAGTAGTTCTCCACCCCAGCGAGACGGCGCTGGAGCGGGGTCAGCCGGTCCTGCCAGCGGGCCACCCCGGGATCGGGGGAACGGCCGTGCTCCACGAAATGCAGCAAGCCGCCGGCGCGCAGCACCCGGCGGATCTCGCTGAGGGCGCGCCCGACGTCGGGAATCGTGCACAGGGTCCAGGTCGTCAGAACGTGGTCGACGCTGGCGGAATCCACGGGCAGGGCCTGTGCATCCAGCCCGATGTATTCGACCGGCACCCGGCTTGCCGCCACGCGGCTGGCCGCTAGCTTGCGGCCCAGAGTGGCCGGGTCAACCGCCCGGACCCGCGCAACAGCGGCAGGGTAGTGCGGCACGTTCAGGCCCGAGCCGAAGCCGATTTCGAGCACTTCTCCCTGCAGCGCCGCGGTGACCCGGGCCCGGATCCCTGCGAACTCTGTGTTGTTCATGACCGCGTCTGTCAGGCGAGGAAGGATCCGGTCCTGGTATATCCCCATCGCCCTAGTATTGCGAGGACACCGTGCCGGGTGGTAGGCGAGCAGCCGCTGGTGATGACTTTGGCGAAGGTGCACGCTTCTCTTGGGCGGTGTTACCGTCCCCGGCCACGTAACCAGAGATCGATCGCCACGTAGACGGCGGCCCCGACGAGCAGGATCACCCCACGTGCGCGCCATGCCACCTTCCCTGCACCGTCTGCCGTCGCCTTCGCCGCCCGGTTGACAGTCTCTGCGCGCCGCCACCGGGCCCAGTAGTACCCGGTCATCAACGCGAGCGAGATGGCAATCACAGCCGCGCCTTTGGTCATGTCCTGAGTGTCTACCGGCCCCGGCTGGAAGGCTAGAGCGAGCCATCAAAACCGGCCACCCCAAGCGGTTGCCCGGTCAGGGTTCGGGTGCCTTCGGGGGGCCCGCCGTCTGCGGTGGCGAGTGCTCATGCCGGTACAGGACTGCCGCGGACGCGATCTGAGTGGTGCCGAGTCCCACAAATATGATCGTGGCCGTCTCCCACGAGGGCAGGCCCGCTACCAGCGCCAGGCTCAGAAACGCCAGGCCGAGCAGGATATAGCAGCCTCCCAGGATGAACCCCTGGCGGGGTGTTCGCGCCATCTGCCACCACGGGTTCCTGTTCCGCTGGGTGGTCTCGCCGGCGTCGCGGGCGAGGGCTTCCTCGATGAAGACAGGGGTGGCGGTCATGCTCGCGGTGGAATGCCCCGCGCCATCGCGGAGATCCTGTGACCAACCGCGTGCCGTGCCCGGCTCTGTGCTCGCTTGAGTCGGCCCGTCCCCGGCCATCACACTGCGCCGCCGCCGGCCTCGACCCGGCGCGCGTAAAGGCGCAGGAGGACAGGGACTATCACGAGTATGGTGAGAAGCGATGCCATGGCCTGCTCATCTCATCTCGTCATGGGGTAAGGAACCCGCATACCCGTGAAATGGCTTCCGAAACAACCGCAGGTCCCGTCCGCAGGTGGCGCGTAACTCTGGTTTAAATGGCCACACTCCCGTCTCGGGGCTTTACATTTGCCACCCCCGTAAACGACGTCAGCTCCAGATCGTCACGTACACGGGCGGGCGGAACCGCGACGGCGGGACCCCCTCGGTTGGGGAGCGCATGAGCTGCATCGCCTCAGGCGTTCCCAGGAAGCGGCGAAGGGAACTCACGGCCGGCCGCAGCTGCGGGCGGGGCAGCGTCATTGCGTACCAGCAGGAACTCATGGGGGTGCCCGAAACCTCGGCAACCGCCAGTTCTCCCCGGCGAAGCTGGTGCGCGACCAGATGGGCGGCAGCCGGCGCGACGCCGGCTCCCTTCGCCGCGGCCGCCCAGGCCGCGGTCTGGTTGGGGAAGACACGGATTCGCGGCTCCGGCACGCGGGCGCGGCGCAACAGCCGTGCCACGTCACTGCCGGGGTCAGTCGCCGACGGGTCCACCAGCCACAGCCACTGGTGGGCTGGGCCACGGGGCCCGGCGCCACGCTTGGCCACCACAATCAGCTGGTAACGAAACACCGGCTCGGTGACGACTTCCGGGTCTGGTGCGCCGCTGGGGCCAAGCGCCACATCCGCGAGCCGGTGTGCCACCAGCACCGGCATCTCGGCGCTCGCCGCCACGCCCGAGGACACCTCGACACCCCCCGCGAAACGCCTGGTGAACGAATCCGTCAGCGGGCTCACCACAAACTCCGCGATGGTGGATGTCGCCACCACCCGCACCTGCTCCGCCGCTCCTTGCGCCGCGCGGACAGCGGCGTGCGCTTCCGCACCGAGAGCGACGATCTGGGAGGCGGTTGCCAGCAACCGGGAACCACCAGGGGTGAGCGTCATGCGGCCCGAGCCGCGGGTCACTAATGGATCACCGAGGTGCTGCCGGAGCGCTGTCAGGGCTTGCGAAACCGCCGGCTCGCTGACACCGAGGGCACCGGCTGCCGCCGTTACCGAGCCGAGCCGTGCCACCAGCACGAAGGCGTTGAGCTGCGTGAGCGTCATGAGGCTGCCCTTCGCTGCCGGGCGGTGCCAGCGTCCTCCCAGTGCCGGCGCGCCGCCGGGCGGGTGCGCGCAATTACGCGGCTCGCCAGCTCGCCCACCAGGTGCCATAGCCCAAGACCTGGAACCAAGACCTGGAACGCCCTTTCCCGCATCATAAGCGTCTCCTTAACTGTCGATTGCATAGCTCCGGGCCGGGCGCGAGGATCACGCTTAGTAGCGAACCCGATCCAGCTCTGGCCGCGCGCTGCGCCGGGCCGGGCGAAGGAGGGCGCATGCAAGTTCCGGCGAACTTCGAATACGAGCGGGCGACCAGCGTCGAGCACGCCCTCACCCTGCTGGCCGCCTCCGGGCCGGACGCCCTGGTGCTGGCCGGCGGTCACAGCCTCATCCCGATGATGAAGCTCCGGCTCGCCCAGCCCGAGATCCTGATCGACATCAACGACCTCACCGACCTCGCCTACCTCCTGGTCGACGGGGATGAGCTGCGGATCGGAGCCCTGACCAGGCACGCCGAGCTCCTCGGCTCCGCCGCGGCGGGCGAACTGTTCCCCGTTCTGCACGACGCGGAGCGGGTGATCGCCGACCCCGTCGTGCGCAACCGTGGCACCATCGGCGGGTCGCTGTGCCAGGCCGACCCGTCCGAGGACCTGTCGGCGGCGTTCGCCGCACTGAAAGCGATCATGGTTGTGCAGGGCGGAGCGGGAACCAGGACGGTGCCGGCCCGGGAGTTCCACACCGGCCCGTACGAGACCGTGGTCGAGCCCGGTGAGCTGCTCACCGAGATCCGGATCCCCATCCGGCCCGGCGGCAGCAGCGCTTACCAGAAGGTCGAACGGCGGGTGGGCGACTGGCCGGTCGGTGCGGCCGGCGCGGCGATCTGGCTGGACGGTGACACCATTGCCGATGCCGGAATTGGCCTGACCGCGCTGGGCGCGAATCATTTCGCCGCCCCGGAGGCGGAAGAGTTCCTGCGCGGTCAGCCCGCCACCGATGCCACCTTCACCGAGGCCGGGAACATCGCGGCTGCCCACTGCAACCCGGCGACCGATCAGCGCGGCCCGGCCGCCTACAAGAAGCACCTGGCGGCAGAACTCACCACCCGTGCCCTGCGCCGGGCGCTGGCGCGGGCCCGCGGGCAGGAGGCCTGACATGCAGATCACGGTCACAGTCAACGGCACGCAGTACCGCAGGGACGTGGAGCCCCGGTTGCTGCTCATTCACCTCCTGCGCGACGAACTCGGCCTCACCGGCTCCCACTGGGGCTGCGACACCTCCAATTGCGGCGCCTGCGTGGTCTTGCTCGACGGGACACCGGTGAAGTCGTGCACGGTGCTCGCGCCGATGGCGGACGGCCACGAGGTCGCCACCGTCGAAGGGCTCGAAACCGGCGGCACCCTGGACCCCATCCAGGAGGGCTTCAGCGAGTGCCACGGGCTCCAGTGCGGATTCTGCACCCCGGGCATGATGATGACCTCCCGGTGGCTTCTTGACCACAACCCCGACCCGACGCCGGCAGAGATCCGCGAGGCCCTCTCCGGCCAGATCTGCCGGTGCACCGGTTACGAGAACATCGTCCGCGCGGTTCGCTGGGCCGCCGATCACGCTGGCGTGGCGCGCGGGCATCCCACCGGGGCCCCAGAGCACACCGCTCCGGAGTACACCGGTTCCGGTGGCGGCGAAACCGGCGCCGCACCGTCCGCGACGGAGGAGGTCCCGGCATGACGGCCACCGCTGAGGAGCACACGAAGGGCGCCTACGGGCCCATCCGGCGCAAGGAAGACGCCCGGTTCATCCGCGGCCGGGGCAACTACGTGGACGACATCGCGCTGCAGGGGATGCTGCACGGCGCCGTCCTGCGCAGCCCGCTCGCCCACGCCAGGATCGTCTCCATCGACACCTCGGCAGCCGACGCCCATCCCAAGGTCAAGGCGGTGATCACCGGGGAAACCCTGGCCGGCCTCAACCTCGCCTGGATGCCGACCCTGTCGCAGGACGTGCAGGCCGTGCTGGCCACCGACAAGGTCCGGTTCCAGGGCCAGGAAGTCGCCTTCGTGGTCGCCGAGGACCGCTACGCCGCCCGCGACGCGCTCGAACTGATCAACGTCAGCTACGAGCAGCTCCCCCCGGTCGTCGACGCGAAGCGCGCGCTCGACCCGGACGCCCCCGTGATCCGCGACGATCTTGACGGCAAAACGGATAACCACATCTTCGACTGGGAATCCGGCGACAAGGCCCGTACCGATGAGGTCTTCGAGAGCGCCGACGTGGTGGTCGCGGAGGACATCCTGTACCCGCGCAGCCACCCGGCCCCGCTGGAGACATGTGGCTGCGTTGCCGACTACGACAAGGTGACCGGTCACCTCACGATGTGGTCAACCACGCAGGCCCCGCACGCCCACCGCACCCTGTACGCGCTGGTGGCCGGGCTGCCCGAGCACAAGATCCGGGTGATCTCCCCCGACATCGGCGGCGGGTTCGGCAACAAGGTCGGCATCTACCCCGGCTATGTGTGCTCGATCGTCGGCTCCATCGTCACCGGCCACCCGGTGAAGTGGATGGAGGACCGGTCAGAGAACCTGATGAGCACCTCCTTCGCCCGCGACTACCACATGCACGGGGAGATCGCCGCGGCCCGCGACGGCACCATCCTGGGGCTGCGCGTCAAGGTGCTGGCCGACCACGGTGCCTTCAACGGCACCGCGCAGCCGACCAAGTACCCTGCCGGGTTCTTCCACGTCTTCACCGGCTCCTACGATCTCCGGGCCGCGCACTGCGAGGTCACCGGGGTGTACACCAACAAGGCGCCCGGTGGTGTCGCCTACGCCTGCTCGTTCCGCGTCACCGAGGCTGTTTACCTGGTCGAGCGCATGGTGGACCTGCTCGCCGGCGAACTCGGCGCCGACCCGGCCGAACTGCGGATGCGCAACCTGCTGCGCCCCGAGCAGTTCCCCTACACCACCCCCACTGGCTGGGAGTACGACTCCGGGGACTACGCCCGGACCCTGCGGATGGCGCTTGACCTGGCCGGCTACGACGACCTGCGGCGTGAGCAGGCTGCCAAGCGCGACCAGGCTGCCAAGCGCGACCAGGCTGCCCAGCTGGTGCGGGGCGGTCACGGGAGCCCGGGTGAGCGCGGGACGCTGATGGGGATCGGCGTCAGCTTCTTCACCGAGGCCGTGGGGGCTGGCCCGCGCAAGCACATGGACATCCTTGGCCTGGGCATGGCCGACGGTGCTGACCTGCGCGTCCACCCCACCGGCAAGGCCGTTCTCGGCATCTCCGTGCAGTCCCAGGGCCAGGGGCACGAGACCACATTCGCCCAGATCGTGGCCCAGGAATTGGGCATGTCCCCCGATGACGTTGAGGTCGTGCACGGGGATACCGACCGGACACCGTTTGGCCTGGGAACTTATGGGTCAAGGTCGACGCCGGTCTCCGGTGCCGCCGCGGCGGTGGTGGCACGCAAGGTCAGAGAACGGGCCCGGATCGTGGCCGGCGCCATGCTCGAAGCGTCACCCGATGACCTGGAATGGGCCGACGGGAAATGGCAGGTGCGCGGCGACCCCGAGCACGGCAAGACCATCGCCGAGATCGCGATGGCCGCGCATTCCTCGCTGGAACTGCCGGAAGGAGTGGAAGGCCACCTGGACGCCGAGACCGTGTACAACCCGCCCAACCTCACCTACCCTTACGGTGCCTATATCTGTGTGGTGGATGTGGACCCGGGCACCGGGGTGGTGAAGCTGCGCAGGTTCATCGCCGTGGACGACTGTGGGGTGCGGATCAACCCGATGATCGTGGAAGGGCAGATTCACGGCGGGCTCGCCGACGGGGTCGGCATGGCGCTGATGCAGGCCATCAGCTTTGACTCCGACGGCAACTGCCTGGGCGGCTCGTTCATGGATTACCTGCTGCCGACCGCCGTGGAATGCCCGTCGTGGGAGCTTGGCGCGACCGTCACCCCATCCCCGCACCACCCGATCGGGGCCAAGGGGGTCGGTGAGTCGGCCACCGTGGGCTCGCCGGCCGCCGTCGTCAACGCGGTGATGGACGCGTTGCGGCCGTATGGGGTGAAGCATGCTGACATGCCGCTGACCCCGGCCAACGTGTGGTCCGCCATCCAGGGCACCCGGCTGCGCACCGATCTGGCGTTCACGTGAGCGGGAACGGCTGTGTGCCCGGCTGACCAGGGTGGGTTGCCCGCGCCTGCGAGGGCGGGGCGCTCAGCCGGGGACGTGCTGCGGTCGCGTGCGGATGCCCTCCGCGCCGGGCGGACCCCCTTCGTGGAGGCCACCGTGGTGCGCGCGGTCAGGCCCACCAGCGCCAAGGCCGGCGACCGGGCACTGGTGCTGCCCGACGGCACCATCGAAGGATTCGTGGGCGGCTCCTGCGCCGAATCGTCGGTGCGGCTGCACAGCCTGCGGGTGCTGCGGGCTCGCGAACCGGTCATGCTGCGGATCATCCCGGAAGCGCCGGAGCGGGAAGGCGCGGGCGCGGGGGCGCGGGAAGGAGTGGGTGCGGGGGCGCGGGAAGGAGTGGGTGCGGGGGAAGGCGCGGGCGCGCGGGATGACAGGACGTGCGCCCAGGACCCCGGCCCGGGCGCGGGAACCGGCGACACCGCGGCGGCCGAGGGCCTGGTGACCGTCGCCAACCCGTGCGCCTCGGGCGGGATGCTGGAGATCTTCCTGGCGGGCGTTTTCCCGCCACCGCTCGTCGAGGTCCGCGGCGACGCCCCGATCGCCCGGGCGCTGCGCACCGTCGGCGAGGCACTGGGATATGAGATCCGTACGGTGGGCGGGCCCGGCGAACTGGTCGCGCCCGATGCCGCGGCGGTGATCGTCGCCTCCCACGGCCGCGACGAGGAACCGCTGCTCACCGCGGCGCTGTTGGCCGGCGTCCCGTACGTGGGCCTGGTCGCCAGCCGGCGCCGGGGCGCCCAGGTGGTGGCGGCACTGGACGTGCCTTCCCCCGACAGGGACCGCCTGCACACCCCCGCGGGGCTGGACATTGGTGCCAGAACGCCTGGCGAAATCGCATTGTCGATCTTCGCAGAAATTATCGCCAAACGGCAGCAGCCTTCCCCAGCCCCTCCTCCACCCGCTAATGCCGTCGTGGGTTCCGCACCCAGCGAAACGACCGACCCGGTGTGCGGGATGACGGTGGCCGTGACCAGGGCAACCCCGCAGATGACGCATGATGGGCGCATGTGGTTTTTCTGCGGCCCCGGGTGCCGGCAGGCATTCGCCGACGATCCCGCGCGTTACCAGGGATGAGCGTCCTCGCGGAGCGGATCCCGGATGTGGCGTCGCTGCGTGCTGCCCTCGACGCGACCGGGTACCTGGCCGATGAGCCGCTCGCCACGGCGCTGTTCCTGGCAGCGCGGATGGGGCAGCCGATCCTGCTCGAGGGCGAGCCCGGGGTCGGAAAGACCGAGGCCGCCAAAGCCCTCGCCGAGGCGCTCGACACGCCACTGCTTCGGCTGCAGTGCTACGAGGGCCTGACCTCGTCAGAGGCCCTGTATGAGTGGAACTACCCGCGGCAACTGCTCGCCATCCGGCTGGCCGAGGCGCGCGGCGAAACCCTGCGGGACGCGGACCTGTTCAGCGAGGAGTACCTGCTCGCCCGGCCACTGCTGGCCGCGCTGGATCACCCCGGTCCCTGGCCGGCCGTGCTGCTGATCGACGAAGTGGACCGGGGCGACGACGAGTTCGAGGCGTTCCTGTTCGAGTTGCTCGCGGAGGCCTCGGTCACCATCCCGGAACTGGGAACACGGCGCGCGCAGTTCCCCCCGGTCGTGGTGCTGACCTCCAACCGCACCCGCGATCTGCATGATGCCCTGAAACGGCGCTGCCTCTACCACTGGATCTCCTACCCGGACACCCACCGGGTGGCGGCGATCATCCGCCGCCGGGTGCCCGCCGTGCGTGACGGGCTAGCCACCCAGGTGGCGCGCGGGGTTTCCCGGCTGCGGGGCTTCGACCTGGCCAAACCTCCTGGCGTGGCGGAAGCCATCAGCTGGGCGGAAGCCCTCGGGGTGATGGGCGCGGACAGCCTCGACGGCGTGGCCGCCGAGCAGACAGCCGGGGCAGTGCTGAAGTACTCCGAAGACCTGGAGGCCGTACGCGTGGCTGGCTTCGCCGCCCTGACGACCGATGACTGATGATCTTGCGCTGGCGGCGGCACGGCTGGGGGCGGCCCTGCGCTCGGCTGGGGTTCCCGCCGACCCTGGGCGATGCCAGCGTTTTGCCCGTGCGGTTACGGTCGCCCGCCCCAGCACTCCGCGTGCTCTCTACTTGTGTGCCCAGGCCACCCTGACCGCCAGCCAGGAGCACAGCGAGATCTTGCGGCGGGTGTTCGGCGCCGTCGCGGACGGTTTCGCCGACCCGGACGCCCAGCGCGGCGACCAGCACACTCCCGCGCTGCCCG
>WNGR01024420.1_pt1 | contig 10243 bp, 5 predicted proteins | sample 5407581 | NCBI WGS metagenome assembly WNGR01 (sample SAMN13153383, study PRJNA577476) | soil metagenome | isolation source: 80 cm soil or saprolite under Garry oak tree replicate 2 | place: USA:California | collected 2016-06-15
CGACTTGGAGCGCGCCCGAAAATGTTTGACGCACCCGATCCTCTTCGACGGTCGAAACCTGTTCGACCCGGAAGAGATGGAAAGACTGGGATTCATCTACAAGAGCATCGGGCGCTGACGTAGTGTCTCATAGCGTCAACCTGCCCGGCTTCCACCCTACTTCACGGGCGAATAAGCCGTCGGCACCATATAGATCGATTGCTCCGACGCGCCGCCGGAGCCTTGCGCGCCGGCCAAAGCCGGATCCTGTTGGATCGATTTCCAGGCCGCGAACGCGATTTCACGGTCCTTGTGCGCCAGGATGCAGATCAGCGTGTCGTCGGCCCCTTTGTCTTTGTCGGCCGGGGCAAAGTACCCCATTTGCCCGATGCCGTAGCGGCGGAAGAGCGGCAGATAAGTCTCGCTGACCCGCGCGTGCAGATCGTTGGACCGGCCGGGCGCGGATTTGAAGGTGTGCAACTCGAACAATCGGGGGGCGCTGGCGGCGGAAGTGCCGACTGCCGGCGTGAAATCGGTGGCGTTCAGATAGACCGAATCCACCTTCGCCACCAATTTGCCGTTGGCTTCAGAGGCCTTTTGCGCGGCCTGCCATGCCGGATCGGCCAGGAAATCCTTCCATGACTTTTCGCGCGCGTCGCGACTCGGATAGGCCAGCAGATAGATGAGTTGATTGGCCGGATTGCTGTTGGTCGGATTGCTGTTGGTCGGATGGCCCGACGGCACCCAGTAGCCGAGGTTGCTCATGCCGTGCTTCTCAAACAGCTTCATCGTGTGGTCACGAAAGCGGGCGTGGAGTTCGTCGAGTTTGCCGGGCGCCGCGTTATAGGTGCGCAGCTCGAAAAAGCGCTTGTCCGCGGCGGCGCCGGCGAAGGCGGAGGCCAGCAGCGCCACGGTGATGAGCGAAACAATTCTTTTCATAAAGCGGGTTTTCTGGGTGTCGTGGCGCAAGAATGACTTGGCCGATTGCGGTGAAGCGCTCGCGAGGCTCTGTCTTGAATGCATGCCGAAACGCTATCCGCCGCCGCGCAAAGGGCAAGCAGTGTTTCCGTGGCTCGGCCTCACATGGCCTGGACGAGCGCTTGCGGTGTCGGTCCAGACTCTCGTTGGCTCGGGAATACTTGCTACGCCAACTTAATCCGAAGTGGTTACGTCGAGCGCGGGAGCCATCACGATAGAAGTCCGGCTTGACTCGGGGATGAAAGGCGAAGCCGGCGGCGCAGGCGTTGGCGCGGGTGCCACAGTGGCGGTGGCAGCCGGCGATTCTTCCGCCCAAGCGGGACGCGTCGGCATTCGCGTCTGACCGGCGCCGGCCCGAACCTTTGTCAATCCGAACTTTCTCATTTTCGAGGCGAGGGTGGTCGGCCTCAGACCAAGCAAGTCGGCCGCGCCGTCCGGCCCGTAGATTTTCCAGCGCGTCTGTTCGAGCGCGCGCACAAGGATATCGCGTTCGCGGACTTTGAGGCCGCGCAGAGAAAGTTCACCCTCCCGCGCGTGACTTTCCGGGGTCTTGTCCTCGGCGCCGGCGGCGCGGCCCATCCTCGGCTCAAATCGAAGTGCGCCGGTGCTCCGCCAGAGAATCACCGCCCGTTCAATCACGATCTTCAGCTCGCGCAGGTTGCCCGGCCAGTCATAAACTTCAAGATCACGTACTTGGGTCTTGGTCAGGCCTCGCGCGGGCAGGCCCAGGCGCGCGGTGGACAGCCCGAGGAAATGTTCGGCCAGCGGGCCGATGTCCTCGGGCCGCTCCCGCAACGGCGGCAGCTCTATCGGAAAGACACTGAGCCGGTGGTAGAGATCGAGGCGGAATTTACCCGCCCTGGCTTCGGCCGCCACATCGCGGCTGGTCGCGGCGATAAACCGGGCGGTCAGAGCGCGTGGATGGTCCTCGCCAAGTCTCCTGAATTGGCCGTTCTGCAGGACATTCAGCAGTTTAGCCTGGAAAGCGAGCGGAATGGCTCCGATCTCGTCGAGGAAAAGTGTCCCGCCTTCGGCCAGCTCCAAGAGTCCGACCCGCTCGGCAACGGCCCCGCTGAAGGCGCCGCGAGCGTGGCCGAAAAACTGGCTTTCGACGAGGTCCCTCGGGAGCGTCCGGCAATTCACGCGCACCAGCAGCCTGCCTCTGCGGTCGCTAAGCTCGTGAATGGCACGGGTCACCAGGTCTTTGCCCGTGCCAGCTTCACCAAGGATTAATGCACTCGCCCCGGTTGAGGCGACGACTTTGATCTGCTCCAAAACCTTTTTCATCGCATGGCTCTGGCCAACGATCAGGCCGGAATTCAATTCGGCGCGGAGTTCATCCCGCAAATATTCATTTTCGCGCTCGATCCGCTTGCGTCGCTGGGTGCAGTTCACGGCGCCGATGAGGCCGATGACTTTGCCCTGGCGGTTGAGCCAGGGAAGGGACCGAACCTGCACCCACCGCGCGCTGCCATTTTTCCGCAGCATCTCGCGCTCATGCTCCTCCGACGGGCCCAAGGGCTGCTTCTTCAGCCGCTTTTCCATGGCCGGCCAGTCCTCTTTGCGAATGAGCAGTTGGCCGCACGCTTTACCGATCAGCTCGTTTTGGGGATAGCCGGTGAGCTCGGCGAGGCGAACATTGGCATAGATTATCCGGCCATCAGCGTCCGCGATCAGCAATCCTTCGGAAAGACTTTCCAGGATCGCCTGGTAGAATGGCTCCCGCTCCCGGAGATTGCCGCCCGATTGTTTCATCTCCTCGATCAGCCGTCCCAAACTGCCGAAAGGGCCGGCCGTCGCCGCCGGTTCCCGTGAATGCCTTAACAGGGTTGCCACGCGGGAATGGATTTAAGGAGATGGGCGTCGCAGAATCAACTAAAAACTGTGATTGCACAACGATATTACGTTGTTAAACGAAACTTCGTTTCCGACTTGGGAGCTTGGCCGAAATCTTCGCCAGCCTTTAATTGCCGTCGGCAGCCTCTTTTAAGCGCCATCGTCAGCCCCGAAACTGCTAGCAAACGGCGACAAATCTGTCGGAAAAGCTTACAAATCCTATCTTGATTTGCAACATATTGATCCCAAGTAACTTAGGTGTTGTTTTGTCAAATTCCGGGGGGTAAATCGTCGGCAGGGTTTACATCCGACAGAGAGATGAACGCAAATGACCAGCGGCATCGGAGGCGGAAGATGGAGTACAAGTAGTTCATGGCAAAACAGTTACGTGCGCGTTCCCGAGTTATAATACATCCGCAGTTTGTTGGCAGCAGGATTGCTATAGTGATCTGGAACCGTGCGAAATAATATTAGAAGTACAATGAAGACAAACATCGTTAGAACATCGGCGACTTTGGCCTGCGTAGCGACCCTGCTGTTGGCAGGGGGGGCCAAAGCGACTCTCGTTACAGTCGATCAGGTCATTTATGAGGATGGCGGATCCGGGGTGAACCCCGGGCTCCTAAGTGGGACTGTTGACGTGACCTCCTCTGGAAGCCAGATCACCATCCTGCTGCAGAACACCTCGCCAAACACCTCTTTCGCCAACGGGAGCCAACCCGGGAGCATGATCCTTAGCGGTATCGGGTTGCAGCTAGGCGCGGTCAACATTATCGGGGGGACGGTCATGGTCAACTCTGGATCGACCGCCGTGAACTTTGACATCGGGCAAACCATCCCCGACATCTCAAATCAGTGGGGATATGGGAACGGCGCTGCCGGAGCATTTGGGGGTACTCCCGGAGTTCTCGCTGTCAGTCACAGTATTTCCTCGCTCCATGCAGAGGGACCTACTCGTTTCGCTGGACCCCCGCCTTCGAGTATTGATGGACCGAGCTATGGAGCGATTAGCGCCGCTCTGGTCGCGAGCGGCAAATTCGGTACGTCACAAGCGGCGGTAATGGATACCATCAAGATCGTGCTTAATTTGGATGGCACGGCTCCCAGCGTGGCCGCCATCGACGCGGGTAATATCGTCCTGGGTTTCGGGTCGCCTGAATTGGCGGCAGCTCCGGTTCCGGACGGTGGCACGACGCTGGTTCTGTTGGGAATGAGCCTTGCCGGCATCGCCAGCTTTGCTGGCCGCCGCAAACTGGCCAAAATCGCCTGAGACAAATTCTGGCTCAAGCCAGGTAATTGAAGCGGCACCCGCAGCGGGTGCCGCTTTTTTGATTTTTGTCGGGGGGAAATCTGCCTTCGCAGAGGCGATCCCGGCCGCAGTGGCCCGGGGTCTGACACCGCTTTTAATCGCTTGGAATTACTGCTGGACTCGGAAACAGCCCCGGGGCTACAGTGCCGCTGGTTCTCTCCAATGAGATTTGGAGCCTGACGTGGACATTTTTGACCGAATTCTGACCCGAAAACAAATGCGGCGGTGGCTCCAAGCGCTGCTTGTCTTCGGGGCGATCGCTTTCCTGGGCTGTGGATGTACCAAGGCAGCTCGGCAAGCGCGCCACCTTGAGCGGGCCAATGGCTATTTTGAAGGTGGGCAGTATCAGGCGGCCGAGATCGAGTACCTTAACGCGCTTCGCCTCGATGCCCAGAGTCCAGTCGCGAATCGGCGGCTGGGAACGATTTACTACGATCAAGGCCGGTTTCAAGCGGCTTTCCTCTACTTGCAAAGGGCCAAAGAGCTGGCTCCGGACGACCTGGATGCCCGCGCTAAATTGGCGGCCATCATTTCCTCCGCCGGCCAGCCAGCGCAAGCCCGCGAAGAATTACTCCGCGTCCTGGCCAAGGATCCCGCCCACCCCGAAGCCTTGGAGTTCCTGGCTCAGAGCGCCACCGCCGCGGCAGACATTAAAGACACTCGCGAGCGTCTCCAGCGACTGCGGCAGCAAGGTGGTGACAAGGCAGTCTATCACCTGGCCGAGGGGATTCTCTACCTCCAGGAAAGCAATTCGCCGTCCGCCGACCAGGCTTTTCGCCAGGCCTTGGCGCTCGATGCGAAGATGGCCAGCGCTTACATCTTCCTCGGCACGCTTTCCTGGCGAGAGAATGATCTCGCCCAAGCCGAAAGCATGTTCAAGACCGCCGCTGAATTATCCCCGGCCCGTTCTACCCGCCAACTGCACTGGCCCGATCTGAAGGCGGGCACTGGCGCCACGGCCGAGGCGCGATCCTTTCTGGAGGAGTTGGTCAAGAAAGCCCCCGATTTCCTGCCGGCCCTTAATCGGCTGGCCCAGTTGGACCTGGCGGAGAGCAGGACGAATGAATGCTCGCGGTGGATTACCAAAGTTCTGGCGATCGATCCCGCGAATTACGATGGCCGGGTCCTGCTGGCGCGGCTCAAGCTCAGGCAGGGGCAGGCCACCCAGGCGGTCGAACAGTTGGAGCGCTTGAAATCGTCGTATCCACGGGCGGCGGAAGTGCACTATCAGTTGGGCCTGGCCCATCTCTTCGCCAACGACCTCGCCAAGGCCGTGGGGAGCCTGGAACAGGCCGCCGCGTTGGATCCTAATCTGACGCCGGTGGTCCTGTTGCTGGCGGAACTCAAGACTCGACAGGGTGATGCGGCCGCCGCAATCGGCTGGTTGACCGGCCTGCTGCAAAGAAACCCCAACCTTCAAGAGGGCTATTTTCTTTTGGCCAATGCTTATCGGCTCCGTGGAACTTTGGACGACGCGGTGAGGGTGTATCGTGGCATCATCAAGGCTGATCCGAAGAATCCCACCGCTCCGTTGCTGATGGGCATCGTTCTGCGCGAGCAGAAGAAAAATAAGGAGGCCCGCCAGGCCTTCGAAAAAGCAGCGGAATTGGGGCCGGATTCTGTTCCAGTCTTGCAGCAGTTGGTCGAACTGGATTTGGAGACTAAGAATTATCCCGCGGCCCAGCAACGGGTGCAAAAGGCGATCGAAAAGCATCCAACGATCGCCGCCCTCCAATTCATTAAGGCTCAGGTTCATTCGGCCAAACGCGAAACCAATGAAGCCGAGGCGGCGCTGCAACAGAGCATTGCGCTCGACCCAAACTTCCGGGACGCCTACCTGGCTTTGGCGCAGATTTACATCGGGTCAAAAAAACCTCAGCAGGCGCTCGAAAAACTGCAAGGCATCGTGACGCGCAACCCTAAAGATATCGCGGGTCCCGCGCTGAATAATCTCGCCTATCTGTACGCGGTGCGCTTAAAGCAGCCAGCCAAGGGCTTTGAGTTGGCGCAGAAGGGGAGGCGCTTGCTTCCCAACGATCCAACGATCGCCGACACGTTGGGTTGGACCCTTTACCTGCGCGGCGACTATGCGGGCGCGCTCCCATTGTTCCAGGAAAGCGCTGGAAAGTTGTTGGACGAACCGGAGATTCAGTACCACCTGGGGATGGCCCATTACATGATGGGTAACGAGGAACCCGCGCGGGCGGCTCTCCAACGGGCGGCGCAAGCGGGCAAGAAATTCGTGGGCAAGGACGAAGCAAAGCAAAAACTGCTTAACCTGCGCGCCGACGCCGGCAAGCCGGCGCCGGAAATCATGCAAAGCTTGGAGAAGGCAGCGGCCCAGAGTCCGAACGACGTTGTGCTGCTACAGCGGCTTGGCTCGCTTTACGAGCAGAGCGGCATGATGGAGAAAGCGAGGGACGTTTCCGAGAGAGTTCTAAAGATCAATCCGAAAGCGGTTCGCCCTATGTTGCTGCTCGCCCGTGTCTATGGGGCTCGAACCGACGGTGGCCAACGGGCGTTGGAATACGCCAAGATGGCCCGGGCGGCGGCCCCGGACGACGCCCAAACGGCCTACGCCGCCGGTTGCGCCGCTTTTCGGGCCGGCCAGCACGATTGGGCTTACGACATCCTGCAAGACAGCAGCCGCAGGCTGGCGGGCAACGCGGACGTTTTGTATGATTTGGCCTGGGCGGCGTATAGCGTCGGACGTGTCGCCGAAGCGGAGAGCGCGATGCAAGCCGCGCTCCGTACTGGGACCAACTTCTCCAAGGCAGGGTCGGCGAGGCAATTTCTCCAGCTCGCGAGCCTGACCAGCAATCCCGCAACGATTTCTCAGGCGGCCCCGAAAATCAAGGAAGCCCTCCGCGCCGATAGCAGTTACGTGCCGGCCCTGTTCGCTGGCGCGCTGGTCTGGGAACAAAGCGGGAATTACCCGGAGGCGAAGAAGCTTTACGAACAGGCGCTCGAACGATATCCCCGGTTCGCGCCGGCAACCAGGAATCTGGCCATCCTGTATGCCAACCATCTGGACGACGCGCGAACAGGCTACCGCCTGGCGACCGAGGCCCGGCGCACGCTGCCCGAGGACGTCGAACTGGCGAAGGCGCTCGGTAAGCTCGCCTACTGGCGTGGCGAGTATCCGTACGCGGCGCAAGTGCTCAAAGAAGCCCTGCAACAGAAGGGCGCGGACGCGGAAGCGTATTATTACCTCGGGATGAGTCAGCATCGGCTCAAGCAGAAGGCGGATAGCGCGGCCAGTTTGCACCAGGCGCTGGCGCTGAATCTCGAAGCCAAGCAGGTGGAAGAAGCCGAGCGCGTCTTGGCCGAGCTTAAGTGAGCCGCGTCGCTAATTGCGGGAACATTCTGTTCACGATGAGATGATCGCGGCTCCGACCGAAATGGGGCGTCGCCGCGGTTTGCGTGGTCAATCCCGCTTTATGCCAAGCCTTTCCAACAGCTCGTAAAACGTCGGGCGGCTGATGCCCAAATCGGCTGCCGCCGCGCTTACTTTTCCCTCATGCCTCTGAAGCGCTCTGAGGATGAAGTCGCGCTCCAGGGCTTCGCGGGCTTCTTTAAGACTCAGGCCTGGCGGTGGCGCCGCGGCGTCGCTCAGCTCCAGGTCCGCGGGAGTAACGCGCGGACCCTCGGCCATAATCACCACGCGCTTGACCCGATTTTCGAGCTCGCGAATGTTTCCCGGCCAGTCGTGCTGCTTGAGCGCCTGGAGCGCCTCCGCGTTAAATTTGAGCGTTTCCCGCCCATTTTCGCGGGCGAACTTGCGCAGAAACGCGCTGGCCAGGAATTGAACATCCTTTTCCCGGTCCCGCAGCGGGGGTAGCGCGAGCACGACCACTGCCAGGCGGTAGTACAGGTCCTCCCGAAATCCTCCATTGCCAATCGCCTTCTTGAGGTCGCTGTTCGTGGCGGCAATCACCCGGGCATCGATCTGGATTGCCTGCCGCCCCCCGACCCTTTGAATGCTCTTTTCCTGAAGGAACCGGAGCAACTTGACCTGCAGGGGCGGTGAAAGCTCGCCGATTTCGTCCAGGAACAGCGTTCCCCCGGCCGCGGTCTCGAAGCGGCCCTGGCGCTGGAGGTGAGCGCCGGTGAAAGACCCCTTTTCGTGTCCGAACAACTCGCTTTCGAGCAGGGTTTCGGGGATCGCCCCACAGTTGATCGCCACAAACGGCCCCTCCTTTCGCGGGCTTCGCCGGTGAAGCGCCAGGGCGGCCACCTCTTTCCCGGTTCCGCTCTCCCCCAAGATCAGCACTGGAACATCGGTCACCGCCACCTTCCGGATCGAGGCAAACACCGCTTGCATCTGCGGGCTTATCCCCAGCATCCCTTCAAAGGTTTCCCCATCCAGACGCTTCTGCATCGCCCGGTAATCTCGCTCCAGGTGGACGAGGTAAAAAGCCCGCTTGAGGATGACTTTCAACTCCTCCATCTGGACCGGCTTGCAAAGCAAATCGTAGGCGCCTTCTCCGATCGCCCGCAGGGCGTTCTCCTTCTCCACCTGGCCGGTGATGATGATGACCTTGGCGAGGCTGTCCAGCGCCAGCAACTGGGCCAGAACCGCGAACCCTTCTTCGGGGTCGGCGGGATGCGGCGGCAGACCCAGATCCAGCAATACCACCGCCGGCCGCTGCTCGCGAAATCCCTCCAGCGCGCTCGCGCGGTCTTCCGCCAGGACCACCTCATAGTCCTGGGCGAGCGCCCACTTCATTTGCGAGCGGATGTCTTCATCATCGTCAACGATGAGCAAGCGGGCGTTCAACGAGCTTCTCCTTTGAGTGGGAGCAGGACCCGGAAGGTGCTTCCTTTTCCGGGTTCGCTTTGGACTTCGATCTTGCCTCGGTGGGCCTCGACGATCATTTTACTATGGAACATGCCGATGCCGATCCCCTTGTGCTTCGTGGTTTGAAAGGGCCGAAACAGGGAATGGCTCAAGAACTCGGCGCTGATGCCACAGCCATTGTCCGTAACCGAAAGCACCGCCCAACCGTTCTGTTGGGCGGTCTCCACAAGGATTTCCCCCTGGTTGCCAATGGCATCATTGGCATTGAGAAGCAGGTTCGTGATCACTTTTTGCATGTGTTCCGGATCCAAAAGAATTTTAGGCAGGGGCTGAAGGTTTCGCACGACGGTCGCCCGGCAGGCTTCCGCCAAATCCCCAATGGCGGCGCTTACCACGCTGTTGAGGTCCGCCTCCCTGGGTCTGATCTCCAGCTTCTGCCGCAGAAGGCTCAGCCGCCCAATGAGGTCGTTGATGCGCGTCACGCTTTTGGAAACCGCCCGGGAAGCGTCTTGGCGAAAAGCTGGGTTCTCGAACTGCGCCGGCAGGTTTGCAAGCAATAACGACAGGGTCGAGGCCGTGTTCTTGAGGTCGTGCACGAAGAAGGCTGACATGGTTTGAAACGCTTCCATCTCTTTGGCTTGCAGCAGCCGCTTCGACAGTTGGATGTTCAGCAAATAGCCCGCCACCTGGTCGCCGACGCATTTCAACAGGTCGAGGTCCTCCACTGAAAAGGGTATGCCACTGACGCGGTCGCCCAGCATCATAATGCCCAGCAGTTCGCCTCCCGCCACCAGTGGGACGCAGAGGCGGTGTCCGCCGTCTCGGAAGTACTCGGGGCTGCGCCGCTTTAGTTCTTCAACCCATTTTTCCCTCGATCGATCGATATCGACTGGATACCCCTGATGTTCGACCGCGCGTATCAAGGCCGTGACATCGGCGCCGAATGCTATCAGGTTCTTCGCCGTTTCCTCGGCCAGCGACGTCGATGCCCCGAAACTCAGCCCCTCTTTTTTGTCGTCCACGAGCCAGATCGTCGCCGAAAGGATTTGGAATGTTTCCGAAACCCATTGGGTGACTTCGTGGCATAAATCCTTGGCCTCCATCAAGGAAGTGGTCCGTCCGGTGAACGTCATCCACACCTGGCGGTAGTCGTGATGGGGCCGCCGGAAGTGGCGGCTCACGAAACGCCTGGTGTTCTGTCGAACGCGCTCCGAAAGGAGCAGCATGGCCAGCGCCACCAGCGAGGCCAATACCAGGAATGCCTTGAGCGGGAAAGCGGCATCGCCGCCGAAGGCGCTGACGACCTTGGCAAGAATGCCAACCGCCAGCAGGTAGATCCC
>WNGR01026361.1_pt1 | contig 10243 bp, 11 predicted proteins | sample 5407581 | NCBI WGS metagenome assembly WNGR01 (sample SAMN13153383, study PRJNA577476) | soil metagenome | isolation source: 80 cm soil or saprolite under Garry oak tree replicate 2 | place: USA:California | collected 2016-06-15
GGATACTGTACTCAGCGTGTGCACTCTTGTGGAGTGCGACTCGTGTTGCTCACCGGGAGAGCTGCAGCCCGGGGAAGACGTGAAGGAAGCACTACCCGAGGGGTTCTGGACGTAGCCGCCCGTGGCCCTGGGCTCGAGCCCGAGCACACTACCGTGCACGGCGGTGGTGAGAAGAGAGATGATCGCGGTGAGGATAAGAGCAGATTTCATTGCTAGTCTGGTTGCTGTCACTGTCCTCTTCCTCCTCGTCTGCTCTCGCTTTTATACGCTCGACCTGAGCAATTCTGGTGAAGGTGCGTCGAGCCGAGCCGAGCCGTGGCAACACTAGCGCCGACGGTGTTCAGCCGTAGTGTTGCTACGGCTCAGCTCAATGGCTGAGCCAGCTGAGCCGAGCTGACAAACTGGCTTGGAGTAGTTGGGCTGAGTGAGTCGGCACAGGGAGTTAGTACGCACTCAACGGGAACCGGCACCTATACCGAAACGAACCAAGCTAGAGAGGGCTCCCACATGATGCCGACTCAGCGAGTAGACAACGAACCCACCTACTCCCCTTCACAGCTGTAACAACCGGCGGCGGGCCTGAGCAAAACCTAAAGTCCCAGCCCAACCCATCCAGACAACAAAAGCTGGGACGCATGGTCGCGGCTACGGCACCAAGGGAATCGGAAGACGACAACGCAGTTGAACTCATATCCACGTATGACAAGGCCATGGAGGGGGCGGAGAAGGACGCCATCGCGAAGGGGCTACAGTAGTATCCATAGCAGAGAAAACCCATTGGAAGAACCCATTGCTAGTTCTTGCGTTCCCTTGGCCCATTGGCGCTTCCCTCTTCCCTTCTCCTTTCCGCCCTCTTGGTGATGGAACAACTCAGCCTACGAACTCACATTAGACCCCTCAGTGTCATTACAACGTAGCAATACTACCACTCACAGACCCGCCTAAGCAAATAACAGAATTAGCAAACATCGTCACCGTGGTCGCGGGACTCACTAGTGTAGCAAGACTTCAGGGGTCGCATCCCCTTACACCCGAAGTCCAGACCCCAGTCATCATTCTCCAACTCGCCGCCGCAGTCGCGTCCGGCTCCATCACCGCATTAGCCATCGTATCCGTCGCCACCGCCACGTCACAACCTACCGCCTCGTCGGAAGGAAAGTTAAGTTAAGCGGCAACACGCCTAGCGTGGGGCGCGAGACAAGAGACAAGAGACGAAAATTTCTACGCGAATGTAAGCTTTACCGGGGCTGCGGGGCATGAACGAAAAAGTTATTTAAAAAAAACCATTTTAGCGAGTTTTCCTGGCCCTGTCCTTCATCCGGGGGCGACGACTGGGTGAATACCCAGCTTGAAAACCCGCACAATAAAGTGAGCGGCGCAGGAGGCACGACGCGGATCGCAAAATCCGACGAAAACCTATGGAACGATTTCGTGCGTTCAAAATCGCCTACACCAATGTAACCGGAGAAACAGGACGCTTACAACGCCCTGAGAACTCTCCATCCATATGGAGGGGACCAGCTTCGACTCGTCTACGGCAGCATTCAGGAACCTTGGAGTAAAGGCCAGCTATGACCTCACAGCCGCGGCCACCGTGGATCTGAAGGAAACGCGGCCCGGAAGACAACGGGCCGCTTGGTATGCAATCCGTATTCATGCTGACCGATTTCTTCTCTGCAAACGCTTCCGTGACCATACTGTACCACTTCTGGTGCACAGAGGAATAGCACCTGGGTCTCGCAATACTTTTACCTCGTATACCCGGTTCTGTCCGAGGAGCGTGTCTACGACCTCGGCTGGAGCGAAAACTGGTGTCGATTGTTGAAGCAGCCGTTTAACAATGGGACCCAGCATCATGGGCAATATTATACACTGACGTTCTCGCTGAGTCCCCACAGTGTGTACAAGTGGCACAAGTGGCTGAAGATGAACCGACGATGATTCAACATATGTTGAGTTCCGAGGGCTTGTAGTACCCCAGTGAAGCCAATAGGTAATATTTTATATTCTCTCAGTTTGTGCTGGAGGGATCATGCTACACTGAATGTTTAGCTCGTCTCCAGCCACTAATCACCGGAAGACCCAGACCCATAATCCCTCTGCCTTTCAATATGACGTCTTGGTTTCTCAGTCCACTTGTTTAGGGCGCGGTGCCTACAGTATACATGAACCAACACTTTTCGTGGCGTAGGCAAGGAAAGCTCGCGCACCTTGATTGCCGCAACCAACTGCGGGCCAATTAGCAGCGCTTTCGCCAGCGAGGCACGCGCCGTTCCACAAGCTCGGACCGTCTGTGCCGGACCACTGACTGCACGATACCTCCTGGTACGTGCCCGTCAGCGCGCCATGCCCCGATGGGAAGAATGCTCCAGCGGCGCCCGTGTCCTGGCACAGGTCGAAGCTACGACAGAGTTTCATTGAGCGCGCCAGCTGTGACGACAGACAACAAAGGGAGAGAAAGAGCGATCACGCACTGCATCGACATGCCGAACGAGTTAGTAGTGTGGGAAGTCGTCTGGCCGCACCATTGCTCATTGCCAGAGACGGGGCAGAGATTGGTGGCCTTTACGACGATGCTGTTGAATGGGCCCGGGTAGCTCGGCGAGAACGGGTCCTTGTTAGCAGTCACCCTGAAGCAGCGTCCGCACGCGTCCCCGGCACCAAGACCTGGCGGGGCACCGAAGGCAAGCTGGCTGATCGCGGCCGAGAAGCCAGTGGCGGATTTGCCACACGCTGCGGGGACATTGTACTTAGCGTGTGCACACTTGTGGAGCGCGAATCGTGTTGCTTACCGGGAGAGCTGCAGCCGGAGTAAGACGTGAAGGACGCAGTGCCCGAGGGATTCTGGACATAGCCGCCCGTGGCTCTGGGTTCGAGTTCGACCACACTACCGCGCACGGCGGTGGCGAGAAGAGAGACCGCGGTGAAGATGAGAGCAGATTTCATAGCAGACGGTAGTATGGTCGCTGTTGCTGCAATATTCGTTGCTGCCCTCCTCCTCCTCGTCTGCTCTCACCTTTATACGCTCGGCCTGAGCAATTCCAGTAAGTGTGCAATTATTGGTTCAGCGCCACTTCATGGCATTCATAACGGCGGGTGGTAGCAAATATGATGGTTGGACCACGCCTAGCCATAAGCCGTACCTACAGGGCAGGCGTACGGTTTCATAGAGTTCGAGTTGGGTGAAGGGAACCGCTGTTTAGTTTTCCCATGACAAATAGGCCTTCAAAGTGGTGGCGTTCGGCGCCCGCTCTATTTCTCACATTCGCTCTAATATAACTGTTGCCACCACATGACGCGTGACGGCGTATCGACCCCGAGCTGAACAGTGGATAGAGTCCGTCGGAAAGCGACGTTGTGCAGCAGCGCCGTCGAATCTGGCTTTCTTACAAAATATAAATGACATTGATGGTGTCCCTACAGAAAGTAGGGACAGAAACCCGCTCGGATGCATACTGCAGAAGTTTCGCGCTCGCGCTCGGATCGCCCCTGGCACACCGTCTTGGACACGGCTATCGTCGGCCCCCGCACATTATATATATACCCCTCACGTTATGATGCTGATGTAGGCTAATAAACGCAGATTGGATTAATATAGCGGGGGAGGACAAAAAAAGAGGGTGGGTCTCAACATTGAGATTTTGATCATGAACCCCACGCTTTTTTTATATGAGGCTTATGATGGTGGTGCTTTAAGATTACTGTAGAGGAAGGCAATACACGCAGTAACGCGTAACGTACGAACGAAGTCGCAAATAATTGAATCAATAGGTTGTCAGACCTCCGGCCAAATGAAGTTGATGTAACCTACACATCATGTGGCAATAAGCGATTTCTGTCGCTTGCCATTGGTGGGTGGTGCATGCCGCGATGGGATCTCTCGACCTCAAAGCGCATAGAAACTGGGGAAAGAAGAGGAAACGCTCACCGCGTTACTTGGCAAGATGACCTCACCATCGGCAAATAGCGGCGCAAGATGACCTCACCATCGGCAAATAGCGGCCGTAGGTGTGAGAAGTTATGTCTGCTTTGTTTTCCTGAGATAACTTAGCCGGGCCCAAGCGAAATTCTTATACAATAGAAGTGCGGGGGCTGTAGAAGACGGCAACCAAACCTTGTGAAGTTCGGGGATAGGTTCGACCAAGTCTGTATGAGAGCGTGCCACAGTGGTGTGTCAATGTCAACAAACTTTCCTTCCATCAAAACGGCTGCCCATGCATCGTTGCGCCATTGTGTGCGATCAGGCGACGGGTCGGTGTTGGAGTGGCATCGTCATTTACTATAGATCGTTGCTAAGAAGGCTAACGGCAGTGGAAGCAGAAGCGAAACATAGAAGGAACATCGGGAAAACGCACAGAGACGCGTAAGCCGGCGGCGGCAGCGGGGCTGCAGCTAGGTAGCCGACGGAGACTGGGCCTCGCTTCGTCATTCCCATGCTGTCTTTCATCCCATCTTGCATGACAGTCGACGTCACGGTCTCGACAAACGGACGTAAGTTACGCTGAACGCGCGTAGATTTTCAAGTTGCGTAATGGAACTGCTCCGGACGGCGGTTTAGCGGACCTACTGTACGTTCGACTGGGCGACACCCTGGGGCACGGCACAGAAACTCCATGGCGCATACCGAGAACACCACGCCCGTTCACAAAAGTTGGGTGGAAGTAAAAGGCAAGGGCCGGCCTCAGCTGCAGAGTCCTGACAGACGGGTCCCGGTCCCATGTGCCCAACAAGGGCCGACGACCCAGCGTAAGGTTGCAACGGATATAGGGAAGCGCAGTTGACGACATTGGCCACCACTCTGCGATAGAACGCCTCGGCAGCATCATGCGACACCAGTCCCTCTCAGGGCACTGGAGGATGCGGCCAATGGGCTTGAAAGTTTCTAACGGCCTCGCAGTCCTCGTACATTCCGATCTAAAGGAGAAAAAAAAAATCGAGCCAGATCGGAAATGCTCCGAAATTGACAGCGCCTGCGAACAGCCTGGGTCCGACTCGTAAAAGGGTGGTTTCCGTACACGTAGCAGTTGGTTAGTTGGTGCTGCAGACCATGCGCCGGCCCAAAAGAAAGATAAGACGATATGAGAAGGGGAAGTTCGTACATAGACGCTTGCGGTATTACAGTAACGGTGTTCCCTCACCGCGAATTGGAACATGCAGATGTACGTCCAAGCCCGAGAACGGGAAGGTCGTTTCCAAACCTTCCTTTTTGGGAGCGTTACGTTGCGTTAGGCGGGCGCTCATTGCATACGTAATCAAACACGGGATGCTGCGGTCCCGGCTGCGCGAGCAGTCCCAGCAGGTCAAGATCTCCACCGTTCGACTGCGCAGAGATGAGTTATGAACCCAGCTCCTCCTTTGTGGCAGAACGGCCAGACAAGCCTTTGGTCGTAAAGTGCGATTACAATACTCGTCGCCAAAAACTGTCCTTCACCTCGGCGCGATACTGCTCCTACGACAGGCTCAAGGAGAAGGTCCTCTCCGCTCTTGTTGTTCCTTTCATACTGAAAACTCTCATTCCTTAGATCGAGAAAAACTTTGCACTCTCTGCGCATCAATTCACGATAGAATGGAAGGATCACGACGGAGAGCAGAACTACATCCAGGACGAAGTGTCATTGGACGAAGCTATCGAATACTACCATTCAGGCGACGAAGGTTCTGTCAGATCATCTGGTTCTGCATTCGCGTCGCGCAGCTCCTCGAGGCACCACAAGATAACAATGTTCGTCCAAATCCGTGTCGAATACGACGGGCCGAGTCTCTCGGATACCTCTTCGTTAGCCAGCAGAGAGGAGGAGGGTTCACCTGAAGGAAGCCAATTTTCTTTCTCCCCCGGAGAGCTTTCCAGTCCTCAACTGGATGATGACGCCATCACGGTTAGCTCGAAGGACACCCGTCATCGTTCTCGTCGGGGTTGCAGAGACTCGTCCTTATTCAAGAAACTCTTGACTGGTGGTGCGCGCTCTCAGGCCGCAGGAAGTTCATCTCAACACTCCTTGCCGCGGAAACCCTCTCGCTCGCGTATTTTTGGCTTTGGTTCTCACGCATCGTATACGGATGAAGATGCAACCGGGAGAAGCATTCGAGATCACACGAACGGACCCAGCTCGGACAACCCAGCAAGTACCGAAAGGGCATATCCAAATGATCCATTAGCCGTATTTGAACGTCTCAAGCTCGAGGAGCAGGTTAACGGCTCTCTTCCTCACGAACATTCGTCACTTCAGACCGATAGGGGGCAGGCTTGGTTACAGGATCAAAGCAATCAGACGAAAGCCACATTCGGCGTAGTTCCCGCACCTTCCACAAGCGATGACACATTATCTCTCAACAACAGCCCGCCATTGTCTGACGGGGTCCCCGACATGGACATCCTACTCCAGAAAGACGAGCGCGGGAAATACTATTATAACTATACGGGTTCTGGATCCTCGGAATCTACAGGAGATACTGAGTATGAAGCGCCGGTGAACGAGAGCCAGTCCAGTAAGCCACGTCGCATCGAGGACTGCTCAGCCTTTCTCAGTACCATCTTGCGCCCACACAGACAATGATGCAGGCATTCCGCACGAGCTTCTGATACCCGAGGAAGTTACTGGCTGCGATGAGTGCGGTTGTATCCTCGACCAGATCAAGTACATCTGTACGACTTGTGGCGAGAAGACTCCTACGTCACGCGCTGTGTTCGAAGCAGCCGCAGCCGCAGCAATAGGAAAGGGCAAGAATCGCGAATCCCCCAACTACGTATACCACCATCACGGGCCCAGTACCGAGTATAACTTTCAGGAGCCTGCGTATCCTCCCCGTGCACACCGTGCCCCCATCACGCCTCACTTCTCTAGTGTTAACCCTCCCGCTTATCCCTCAAACTATAAGCCTCTACCCGCCCTACCTTCTGGTTCACCCACACAAACAGTCCTCGGCCGAAGCATCGGCTCTCAAACGACTCTGGTTCCGTCCAGCTCGTCGGGGTCGTCGTCCTCAACGGCTCGCGCTGGGTACGAACTCTGTAACATGTGCTTCACAAAGGTCGGTGTCGACCATTCCTTGGGTGGCGTTGACGCCCCATCCTCTCCAACACTACCACCAACTGCGTCAGAGCTTGCAATCGCACGACGTAGCGCGCCAAAGCAGAAAGGGCAACTACGTCACGCGTTTGTGGAACAGGTTTGGGGTTTCGACGGCTGGCAGGTCATTGGTGCGCGATTTCTCGTTGTGACTCGTGCTACTGTGAGCTGATTGTACGGGCTAAAACAAACAGAGCAGGATGAGATGTCGCACCGTTGCTCCGGATGTAACTCTGTGTTGTCAGGGAATCGGTACAAATGCGGAATCTGCAATAACTTTACGATTTGCCGAATGTGTTTCAGGTGGGCATCGACATTTTCTTAAGCCCCCTAATGTGACGATTTCGAAACAGTGACGTGCACAACATCCACCCGATACACCCATTCTTGGAAATGAAGGTCAAGCCTGCTTCCCGAACACGCAGCCGCTCAGAAATATCGGATGGCATGACATCAGACGACAATGCGGACGAACCATGTCAGCAACCTCATCCATCTGCACCAATTTCCGCTCATGTCCTCCGTTTTGGTAGCTCTCAAGCACCCTGGCGTCCAATGCTTCAAGTTGGTACTTCCTCTCAGATGCTTCGACCCATTCTTTCTGACGCGTGTGCAGTTGTCAGCAAGACATCGTTGGCGCTCGTTTCCGCTGTGTTGATTGTACGAACATGAACATCGACATTTGCTCGAACTGCGAGACTGCCGGCTTGCCTGGTAATCTTGATGCGTCCGACGGCGGGCATAGTTCTTCCCATATCATGTTGAAGGTAACGTTCGCTATCATATTTCCCGTTCTCGAATGTGCTCGCTTGTATCGGCTAATTATCGAGGCAGATACCAGTGCCGCTCAACATGCACGAAGTACAGGATGTTTCGCAGCGCGCGCACGGACTGCGCCATGGCCGAGACCGCGCTGACTTGCGCGGAGTGTCGCCGCTGATGCGCTCCAGCCCTGGTAGCATCTCTTCCCTCTCCGCAAACACCGTTTCGTACGACAACGGCGCCGGGACAGATATAGAGGGTGACTATGTCCACCTCCAAATTTGCAATGCGTGTAACGAAGTCTGTCTTCCCGCCCGACTTTTGTACGAGTACAACAATTTTGACATGCTCTACTCTCCAGCCTATTATCGGCGTCAGGTACCAATGTCTCAACTGCCCCTCCAAACCCTCATCATTCAACTTGGTATGTGACAATATTTTAACTCTACTCGTACGTCGCCTCTCACTACCCATCTGATTCAGTGCTCGGATTGCGAGGTCAAGTCGTACAGAGTCCATGACCCGATGCACACGTTCATCAAAATCCGTCGGCCAGTGGATATCCCTGGCCCACTCGAGTCCGAATTCCCTATCATACCAATCCTGTTTGTGATACATGTTTTGGACTATGCGAATAGAAACTCAACTCGAGTGCTCTATTTCTCCTTGCAGATATCGAGATCCCGCTGGACCCGCACCAGGCAGCCCTTCTGCAGATATATCAGGTGATCCCGCAGGTATGTAACATAACCTCGCTCGCTCGCTCGTGTGTGCTGCAGTTGTTCACCGGCATCGAAACAGCTTATCTTCGTGACCTCACACATGCCTTTGCTCTCTGCGACCGGCATATGCGGCGTATCGTCGGGAAGTGGTACCGCTGTGCGTTCTGTGCCAAGGACCTTTGCGCAGATTGCGAGGTGTTCGACACCCACGATAGCACTCACCTTTTCATCGTGTTCAAGTCTCCCGTCGATATGCAAGCGTTCCGGTGCGCTTTTCCACAGCCTTGCGAATCCACGTCGATGGCTGACAGACAGCGTTTCCAACAGACACTTCGCTGATCTAGAGAACCCAGCTGGTAGTCCACCAGTGTTGCACGGAAACATCTACTACCCACGACATGAGTAACTATTATACTATATCGGTTTCGTTTTCGCTGTGCTTTGCGACTGCTGTGTGTGTGGTTGCTCTTTTACTTTTGTGCTAATGATCATCTCTCGGGGACTGTAGTATAGACAGCAATGTACTAGGGATACAATCATTGATAAGATGGGCTGGGCTGGATAAGATAAGATAAATACAAGCTACGGTCGCGGCTGCTGCCGTCCCAGGAAAACTACACTTTCACCTTTCCACTGCGCAGACATGAGTAATGGGTCCAGATCTTCGTTGGACCCCCTTGTGCCAGAACGGACAAATAAGCCTCTGATCGTCGAGTGCGATTATAATACCAATCGCCAAAATCTGAGCTTCATTTCTGCGCGAAACTGCTCCTACGATGAGCTCAAGGCGAAGGTCCGCCCCTCTCTGCCGCACCTTTCGTACTGAAAAATCATTCCTTAGATCATGGAAAGCTTCAAGCTCACTGCGCGTCCCTTCAAGGTTCAGTGGAAGGATGATGACGGAGAGCAGAACGACATCCAGGACGAAGTGACGTTAGACGAAGCCATCGAATACCACCATTCCACCGATGAAAGTTCAGTCACTATATTCATCCAAGTCTCTCGCGAATACGATGGGCCCAGTCACTCGGGCCCTTCTCCGCTAGCCAGCAAAGAAGACTTAGCTGAAGGATGCCTCTAGCCTTCAACAGGGTGGTGACGCCATGACAACAAGCTCGAATATCATCCGCAGTCGTTCTCGTCAGGATCGCGGGGAGACTAATGATGCACGCTTTCAGGACGCTGGACCTGCCCGGTCGCATATTCTCAATTCTGACTCTTGCGCATCGAGTACAGACGAAGGTGGAACCGGGAGAAGTATCGTAAACAGTGGCAGTACTGACGGACGCAGCCCGTACAACCCTACTGGCACCGAAAGTGCGCATCTAGATGACCCACCGGCCGCCGACAGACTCGAGGAGCAGAGCAACGCCTCTTCTTATCACGAGCGCCCATCATTCCAGGCTGCTAGGGAGCAGGCATGGCTGCTGGCCCAAGCCCCTCATCAAATGATGGGCGCACTCGACGCACTTTCTTTAAGCGATTCGTTCTCTCTCAACACGGATTCACCATTGTCCGATGGCCTCCCCGACACGGGCATCCCGCTCGAGCGCAGAGAATATTATACGGGTTCCAGATCCTCAGTACCTGCCAGAGATTCAGAATATGAAGCGCCGGTGAACCGGAGTCAGTCCAGTAAGCGGTCTAGGACTGCGCACCCTTCTCCCAGAACCGACCTGCGCTTACACAGAC
>WNGR01009417.1_pt1 | contig 10242 bp, 10 predicted proteins | sample 5407581 | NCBI WGS metagenome assembly WNGR01 (sample SAMN13153383, study PRJNA577476) | soil metagenome | isolation source: 80 cm soil or saprolite under Garry oak tree replicate 2 | place: USA:California | collected 2016-06-15
CGGTGGAGGCGCGCGCGTCAGGTCTCATCGCGAGCGGCCCCGGGCCGGTCGCCGAACGCATGCGCCGAGCTCGTGGACGAGCTCGCGACCCGTCAGGAGCACCACCGCTGTCGCGTACCCCACGATACCTGCTCCCCAGGCACCCCCTGCGGCGAAGGCGACGAGCGGAAGTGCATGGAGGGCGAACATGAACGCGAGGAGGCCGAGGTCCGCTCCGGCAGGTCCTCCCTCGCGCAGAGCGTGCTCGGCGGGGACCAGCACAACCCGCAGCTGGGGACGAGGCATGCGGAGTAGCTTCCCGCGCCGGGCGTCCCCTCGCGATCAGCAAGAGTCCGCTCCATATCAAGATTCCATCAAGACCATCCCCGAAGGTGCACGCGCGGCGTGGCAGAATGACCCCCGTGACAGCAGCCACCGCGACGAGCGGCCCAGCGACCGGCAGCCAGCTCCCCCGCAAGGGCGGCGTCGCGACGAGCTACATCGCGGCAGCGGCGGTGGTGGGCGCGGCGACGGCGGTCGCGAGCGCCGCGCGCGCGGCGCTGCACGTTCCCGACGTCGAGATGCTGTTCCTGCTCGCGGTGACGATCGTCGCGGTCACCTCGACGCGCGGGCCTTCGATCTTCGCCGCCGCACTGTCGGTGGCTGCGTACGACTTCTTCTTCGTCGCGCCAGCGTTCACGTTCGAGGTCGAGGACGCGCGTTACGTTCTCACGTTCGCGATGATGCTCGGGATAGGCATCGTGATCTCGAACCTGACCGCCCGTCTCCGTGAACAGGAACGGGCGGCGGTCGCGCGCGAGCGGCGCACCTCGGCGCTCTATGATGCGAGCCGAGGCCTCGCCGGGGCGCTGGATGCCCCTGCCGTCGCGGCGGTGTGCGCCGGCATCGCCAAGGACGTCGTCGGCGGGGCCATCGTGCTGCTCGGCCTCACCGCCCCGGACGCGCTGGAGCCGCTGGCCAGCGCGCCGCCGGAAACGACGCTCTCGGACGCGGAGCTGGAGGTCGCGCGCTGGACGCTCATCCACGGCAGCGCCGCGGGCGGCGGAGCCGGGCCTTTTGCCCATGCTGCCGTGGTGTGCCTGCCATTACGCGCCACGGTCGACGTGGCTGCGGTGCTCGCGGTCCGCCTCCCCCCCGGCGACTGCCTCCGCGCCGAGCACCGCGACTTCCTGGAGGCGCTCTGCCGGCAGGGTGCGGTCGCCCTGGAGCGGGTCCGGTTGGCTGCCGAGGCGCGTGCGGCCGCGCTGCGGGCGGAGGCGGAGCGCTTGCGCAGCGCCCTCCTCTCTGCGGTGTCGCACGACCTCCGAACGCCGCTGGCCAGCATCACCGGCGCGGCGACGACTCTTCGTGACGGTGGCGCACTCGACGACGGGACTCGACGCGAGCTCATCGACGCGATCTGCGAGGAGGCAGAGCGTCTCGAACGGCTGGTGCGTAACCTCCTCGACATGACACGCCTCGAGTCGGGCGCGGTCGAGCTCCGGCGGGCGTGGGTACCCGTCGAGGAGGTCGTCGGCGGCGCCCTCACGCGTCTCGATCGCCACCTCGCCGGACGTCGTGTGACGACCCGTTGCGCGAAGGACCTCCCGCTGGTGTACGTCGACCCGGTGCTGCTCGAACAACTCTTCGTCAACCTGGTGGAGAACGCGACGAAGTACACGCCGCCCGGTTCGCCGATCGAGATCACCGCGCGCCTCGAAGGCGACAGGGTCGGCATCGACGTCGCGGATCGTGGGCCGGGAATCGCGGCGGGAATGGAGGAACGCGTCTTCGAGCGGTTCCAGCGCGGCGCGCCCGGCGGCGTTCCCGGTGTCGGCCTCGGGCTCGCGATCTCACGTGCCATCGCCGAGGCCCATGGTGGGGCGCTGGAAGCGCGCAACCGGCGCAGCGGAGGAGCACGATTCCAGGTGTCGCTGCCGGCGATGGGACCTCCACCGCAGGATGAGCTCGAAGGACAGCGCCCGTGAGCGCGCGCGAGCCCGTCGTCCTCGTCGTCGAGGACGAGCCGCAGGTCAGGCGCTTCCTGCGCGCGTCGCTCGCGTCCCGCGGATACCGGCTGGTCGAGGCGACCACCGTGCGCGAGGCGCAGCAGCTCGCGACGAGTCACGTCCCGGACCTGTTCCTGCTCGATCTCGGGCTCCCGGATGGCGATGGGATCGAGCTCACCCGCTCGCTGCGGGGATGGACACATGCCCCGATCATCGTGCTGTCGGCGCGCGGGAGGGAGGAGGACAAGGTCGATGCGCTCGACGCGGGGGCCGACGACTACCTGACGAAGCCATTCGGCGTGAGCGAGCTGCTCGCGCGAATTCGGGTCGCGCTGCGCCATGCGCAGCGTGCTCCGCCCGACGAGCCGGTGCTCAGCGTGGGGCCGCTGCGGATCGATCTTGCGCGTCGAGAGATCACCGTGGAAGGCCAGGACGTGCGGCTCACGCCCACCGAGCTCAAGCTGCTGGTCCTCCTCGCGCGAAACGCAGGCAAGGTCCTGACCCATGGCCACATCCTGCGCGAGATATGGGGTCCAAACTCCACGCAAGCGCACGTGGTGCGCGTCCACATGGCCGAGCTGCGTCGGAAGATCGAAGCGGACCCCGCGCGCCCGCGGCTCCTCGTCACGGAGGTCGGCGTCGGATACCGGCTTCGCGATGAGGTCGAGTCTTGATCGTGTCGGCGCCCGCCTTGGCGCACTGGCTGTCCTGCGGCGAGTTCCCGCCGCTCACGCCGATGGCCCCGATGATCTTCTCGTCGGCGAACAGCGGGATGCCTCCCTCGATGGGAATCGCGTCCGGGAGGGCCAGGACGGCTTGTCGCCCGCCCACGAGCGCGTCCTCGAACGCCTTGGTGGGGCGCTTGAACTCAGCCGCGGAGCGCGCCTTCTCCTGGGCGACGCGAATGCTGCCGGACTGGGTATCGTCCATGCGTTCGAAGTAGACCAGGTTGCCTGCCGTATCGACAACGGCCACGGCCATCATCCAGCTGTTCTTCTTCGCCTCCGCGACGGCTGCCGCGGCCGCCTTTCGTGCGACCTCGACGCCGACGTTGGGGCCGTAGCCATCCGGCATGTACACCTCCGGAAAGGGAGCATGTGCACGCGGTGCTATGCCAGCGCGGCCCCCCGCGTGCAGCCTCCACCTGGGAGTCGGCGCCGGGCCAGGCTGGCTCCCCCGCCGGTGCTCACCCCGAAGGCAGCGCCCGGTCCCGCCCCTGCCCAAGGGGCGCCCGCCCCGGGCCTGCAACACCATGACCGCACTGGTAGTTTTCGGAATCTCTCCAAGAATGGACGTCGGCGAGATTCGCGCTTAGGTTCGAGCCGGGCTCGCCGTCAACAACCTCCCGCGAGGGGGAAACGAGATGCGGGTGATGCGCAAGGAATCCTCTCCCAAGAAACAGACTGTCTACACCGAGCAGATGGAGACGTTTCACCGCGCGGCCGACCTCATCGGCATGCACCCGCGCGTGCGGCTCGAGCTCGAGGAGCCCGACTTCGAGCACATCTTCTACGTCACGCTCGACGTCCGCGACCGGCTCGTTCCGCTGCACGAGGACGACGAGGAGGCGCACCGCTTCAAGGACCTGCCCGCCTCGTCGATGAAGGCCGGCGACGCGCTGGAGCCCATCGCCAACGGCGACTTCGTGCTGCACCGCCGGGCGCTCCTCAACGCCGACATCACCGTGCGCGAGGGCGTCATCCGCATCGCGAACCGCGGCCTGTTCAAGATGGTGAAGGGCGAGCCCCGCAAGTTCAAGGCCTACCGCATCCAGCACAACCAGGTGCGCGGTCCCTACAAGGGCGGCGTCCGCTTCCACAAGGACGTGGGGCTCGACCTCTTCAAGACGCTGGCGGCCGAGATGACCTGGAAGACCGCCATCGCCGACATCCCCTTCGGCGGCGCCAAGGGTGGCGTCCGCATCGACCCGCAGGCGTACTCGCGCGAGGAGATGGAGCACCTCACCCTGCGGTACATGTACAAGCTGAAGAACCTGATGGGCCCGTTCCTGGACATCCCGGCACCCGACGTGAACACGAACGGCGAGATCATGGCCATCATGATGCGCCAGTTCACCGACGGGCAGCGGACGCCGCACGCGTTCCGCGGCGTGGTCACCGGCAAGGACGTGCGCATCGGCGGCTCGGAGGGGCGCCTCAAGGCCACCGGCCAGGGCGTGGTCTACTGCATCGAGGAGTGGGCGCGCGACAAGGGCTTCCAGCTGCCAGGAGCCCGGGTCATCGTCCAGGGCTTCGGCAACGTGGGATCGGCGGCGGCCGAGCTCCTGGCCGCGCTGGGTTGCCGGATCGTCGCGGTGAACGACGCCAACGCCACCATCCACAAGGACGACGGCCTCGACGTGGCGGCGCTCGTGAAGTACGTCCACGAGAACCCGGAGAACCTCAGGAAGACGGTCCTCGGCTTCCCCGGCGCGACGGCCATCCCCAAGGCCGACTTCTGGAACATCGACGCGGACATCGCCATCCCCGCCGCGCTCGGCCACGAGATCGACGGCAACGTGGCCGAGACGGTGAAGGTGAAGCTGGTGGTCGAAGGCGCGAACGGCCCCACCACCCCCGACGGCGACCGCGTGCTGGCGATGCGCAAGATCGACCTCATCCCCGACATCATCGCCAACGCCGGCGGCGTGACCGTCTCGTACTACGAGTGGCTGCAGAACCAGCGCATGGAGCACTGGACCGAGCAGGACGTGAACGCCCGTCTCGAGCGTGCCATCAAGTCGAACTACGCCATCATCCGGGACATCTCGCGCGATCAGCCTGCCAAGACGGTCACCCACGACTCGCGGCGCTACTGCATCGGGAAGACCGCCGACATGCGCACGGCGGCCATGATCTTGGCCCTGAAGCGCATCGAGGCCCACTACCTGCTGGAGGGGTTCAGCCAGTAGGGCCTTCGCCCCGACGCTTCACACGAGGTCGCCCGTCACCGCCGCCAGGAGCTGCTCCCGACGCGTCCTCAAGAGGCCGGCCGCGAGCGGCAGGGTGAGGCGCCAGGCCGCGGCGGCCACGGTGCCGAGCAGACCCCAGGCCACGGGGACGAGCCAGAGCCGGTCCAGCCACAGGGCGGCGAGGACCGGCAGGGCAAAGAGGAGCGACGCCGCGGAGGTGATCCCCATGGCCGCCAGCGCCGCCAACGGCGCGATGGCGCCGCCACGCTGGAAGCCGGCGGGCGCGGCGCGCGGCCAGAGGATGGACACCGGGTTCCCGAGGCCATAGAGCACGGGGGCGAGGCCGAGCTGGAGCGCCAGCGCCCCCGCGACGGCCCAGCGCTCGGGCCAGCCGGCGATGCTCACGTAGGCGGCGCCGGAGAGCAGGAAGACCGCGGTGGAGCAGGTCAGCAGCGCCGCGTTCTTGGCCGCCAGGATGCCCTCCGGGGCGATGGGCGCGAGATAGAGGACGCGCGCGCCGCCCCGCTCCCAGGCGAAGCCGTTCACCCAGAAGGCCTGGAACCCCAGGTGAACGTAGACGGCCAGGAAGAAGAGCGGCAGCGCGTGCGCGAGCGGCGCCAGCTGCCCTTCGAGCCGCATGGGCGGACGCCAGCCGACGAGCGCGGCCAGCGCCGGCAGCGCGAGCGCGTAGACCCGCGCCGCCGGGTGGCGGGCGAGGTAGCGCAGCTCCTTCTCGAAGAGCGGCCCGAGCCACTCCGGGATGGCGCTCGGCCCACCGCTCGTGCCCCGCTGCCTCGGCCCGCTCGCGCCGCCGCCCGAGCGGGCATCGGCATGAGCCAGGCGGTAGGCGGCGAAGCCGGTCGCCCCCGCCGTCGCGCCCAGCGCGAGGAGCCACGGCAGCGCCGCCCACGGCTGGCGCGCGTAGAGGTGCGCGGCGGCCTCGAGCGTCAGCGCAGGAGGGAACAGCACCCAGCGCAGCTGCCGCAGCACGGGGAGCGCCGTTCGCAGCGTGCCCGCTCCGGCCGCGCCCGAGGCGAGCAAGAGGAGCCACCCCGCCACGCCTGCGAGGAGCACGAGCTCGCGCCAGAGTCGACTGCGGGACCAGCGCTCGAACACCTCCTGCAAGAGCGCGACGAGCGCCACCGTCGCGGCAGCAAAGAGCGCCAGCGCCAGGGCGAGGAGGAGGATCCAGCTGCCGGGACGGCCCACGAACGCTCCGACCGCGACGCCGCCCAGCAGGAGCACCCACAGGATCGAGAAGGGGTCGCCGAGCAGGCTCGCGCCGACGCCGAGCAGGTAGAGGCGCGCCGGCGGCACCGGATAGATGAGCAGGCGCCGCAAGTCGAGCGCGTCGCGCTCGTTGAGGGTGAGCCCGACCGCGGTCCAGGTCTGCCACACGCCGAACAGCATCGCCCCGAGGGTCACCGTCGCCTGGAGGCCCTGCCCGAGCCGCGCTGCCCGCCAGCTCCCCACGCCGAGGAGCGCCGCGAACAGGAGGGCCGCCGGCACTGCCAGCCCGAAGAGGACGAGCTGCGCCACCCCCTGCGCCGCGCCGCCGGGGCCGCGCAACCTGCGCCAGGCGAGGAGCAGCCGCAGCTCCACCAGATCGGACAGCCCGGGCGCTCTCCGACCAGCGTCGACGCGCGCGGAGCTCACGGGGGAGCTCAGGCGCCCTCCCCGCCCGGCGAGCCGAGCCAGGAGAGCGCCTGTGGCGCCGCGCGCTCCTCCCCCACCGCGCGGATGAAGGTCTCCTCGAGTGTCCCGGTGGCCCGCACCTCGGCGAGCGTGCCCTGCACCACCAGCCGGCCGTGGTGGATGATCCCGACGTGAGTGACGAGGCGCTCCACCACCTCGAGCACGTGGCTCGTCAGGAAGATGGTGAGGCCGTGCCGGACGACCAGGTCCTGCAGCAGGCGGCGCAGGCCGGTCACCGAAACCGCGTCGATGCCCTCGAACGGCTCGTCGAGGAAGAGCAGCTGCGGGCCGTGGATGAGCGCGCACCCGAGCGCGAGCTTCTTCTTCATGCCGTGGCTGTATTCCTGGACGAGCTTCCCGGCCTCTCCCGAGAGCTCGAGCCTCTCGAGCAGCTCGGCCGCGCGGCGGGCGGCTTCGCGCCGGCCGAGGCCGTAGAGCTGCCCGTGGATGCGGAGCTGCTCCTCGCCCGTGAGCCGCTCGAAGAGCTGCAAGCCGTCCGGCACCACCCCCAGCTGGGCCTTCACCTCGAGGGGATGGGTGGCCAGGTCGACGCCGAGCAGCCGCGCCCCGCCCGCGGTAGGGGCGAGCAGGCCGGTCAGCATCTTCATGGTGGTGCTCTTGCCAGCCCCGTTCGGCCCCAGGAATCCGTAGAAGGCTCCCACCGGGACCGCGAGGTCGAGGTCCAGCACCGCCGGCTTGCCGTCGAAGAGCCGGGTCAAGCCCCGCGTCTCGATGGCGAGCATGGCGGTCGGGTAACACGGTCCCTGGCCGGGCGCCACCCGGCTACGATCAGTGTAGGACCGGCGGCGACGCTCCGTCCGGCTCGAAGTACATGAAGCGGAGCCCCATGCCTCGCACGGCCGCCGGTCGCGGCGCGGCGCCGCCCGAGCATCCGAGCAGGTGGCAGACGTAGCGGACCTCCGCCACCGCGGTCATCTCGCCGGAGCGCGACGGAAAGCTCACCCGCACCTGGCTCCCGAGCGGCTCCGGGTTGCGCGTCTCGACGAAGACGCCACCGTGCGAGATGTTGCGGGCGACGCCGAGGGCCGTCCCGCGCTCACCCTCGATGAAAACCGGGAAGACCTTGTCGAGCCGCGGCGCGGTGCGTCGCTCCTCCCCGCCCGTCGCCAGCACCGTCCGCACGCGCGCCATCGGCCCTCCCCGCGGCGGATGCCCGCCCGTCGGTCCAGGGCGACCCTAGTGTGGTGGGATGATGTAGTCAAAAAAACCACCATGACCCACCCGCATCGGGGCCTTGAGCCAGGTGGGGAACCGTAGGAGTCTCAAGCACGATGCCGAACTCCTCGTCATTCTTCGCCGCTGTCGCGCTCGGCGCGCTGTGCGGCGCCTTGGGCGCGCTCTGGATCACCGTGGCCGAAGCGCAGGGGCTCGACGTCTCGTTTGTCCAGCGCGCTGCGTCGAAACCTGCCGATACTTACTCACCGCGCCCGACGCCAGCGCCCAAGCCCGTCGTCGACGCCAGGGCCGCAGAGTGACCAAGATGCCCGCAGCATGCACCTGAACATCCTCGCGCTCGCCCTCCTCGCCGCCGCCGTACCCACTCCTGGCACCGCCGACGGTCGCTTCGCGGTGCTCCGCGGTCAGGCCCAGCGCCTCGACAGCTTGGCGCCGTTCCTCGAGCGTTACGTGGGGAACTGCCGAGACGAGTTCACCCGCGCCGATTGCGAGCAGAACGTGAAGCGGATCCGGCGAGGCCTCACTGGAAGCGTGTTCTCCGCCAGCGTAGCGGAGCAGACGCTCGACCTCGTGAAGCCTCAGCGGACGCGCGCGGGCTACCGCTTCGTGGTGACACCGTTCATCGACGGCGGCGGCCTCGCCCTGACGCATGGCGAGCCGCGCAAGCAGGACGCGGCCGGGCGCCCGCTCATCAACTTCATCGTGCTCGACGGCGCGCTGCCGGACGGCATGGACGAGATGGCGCTCGAGAGCGCTCTCCGCACCGGCCGCGTGGAGATGGAGGTGCTCTTCCGGCCGGAGGGCACCTGGAAGCTGAAGCGCAAGGGGGAGCCCGGCTTCTACGAGGGCGTGCGGGCGCGGTTCCTCGGCATCCGGTTGCTCGAGTCGCGCACGGGGGCGGAGATCGCGTCGAAGGTGCTGAGCGGGTAATACCAACCCGCCCTCCTGTGCCATCCGTAGGGCGGGGCTTCATGCCCCGCCGCCCGGTGGTTCCGGCGGCGGGGGACAAGCCCCCGCCCTACAGCCGCGGCGGCTGCGGGCGAGGGCCGTTGCCGACCCGCCGGCTACTTCTTCTCCGTCTTCTCCCCTCCGAGCTTCACGGGGAGGTACATGGCCGTCTGGCCCCGGGCGACGCGCAGCACGACCACCTGGCCGGCCTTCATCTTCTGGATGGTGCCCACCACCTGCTCGACCTTGCTCACCGGCTGGCGGTTCACCTCGAGGATGATGTCGTTCTTGCGGATCCCGGCCGAGCCAGCGGGACCGTCCGGGCTCACCGCGACCACCAGCACGCCTTGATCGGCCTGGGTGCCGAGCTGCTGCGCGATCTGGGGAGTGAGCGCGCTGATGCGGATACCGAGCTTGTCGTTGGCGCCCTTCTTGGCGGCGCCGGCGTCATCGCCCTGCTCCTCTTCGCCGGGCGCGGACTCGCCACGCGCGATGGCCTCCTCGTCCGGCCGCTGCGCGACCGTCACCTGGATGTCCTTCTTTTCACTGCCCCGCAGCAAGGACAAGCTCACCTTGCCCCCCGGCTGCACCGACGCGACGCTGCGGGTCAGCGAGCTCGGGCTGTCGACCGCCTTGCCGTTCACCGAGACGACCACGTCCCCTGCCTTCACGCCTGCCTTGTCGGCGGGGGCCTTCGGAACGACCGCCTGCACGAGGGCGCCCTTCGTGCCCTCCTTGAGGCCGAACCCCTGCACGAGGTCCGGGGTGAGCTCGCTCACCGAGACGCCGAGATAGCCGCGCGTGACCTTGCCGGCGAGGAGCTGCGGCACGATCTGCTTCGCCATGTTGATGGGGACGGCGAAGCCGATGCCGGAGCCGATCTGCGGGGAGATGATGGCGGTGTTGATGCCGACCACCTCGCCCTTGATGTTGAAGAGCGGGCCGCCCGAGTTGCCCTGGTTGATGGCGGCGTCGGTCTGGAGGAAGTCATCGAACGGGCCGCCGGTGAGGGAGCGGTCCTTGGCCGAGATGATGCCGAAGGTGACCGACTCGCGGAAGCCGAGCGGGCTCCCGATGGCCACCACGTAGTCACCCTGCTCGAGCGCGTCGGAGTCGCCGAGGGCGACGGTGGGGAGCTTCCCCTTCATCTCCAGGAGCTTGAGGAGCGCAACGTCCGCGGCGGGGTCACGCCCCACGACCTTCGCCTCCAGCTCCCGGCCGTCCGAGAGGCGCACCTTGATGTCGGTGGCGTCCTTCACCACGTGGTTGTTGGTGAGGATGTAACCGTCCTCGTTGATGATGAAGCCCGAGCCGAGGCTCGTCCCCTTGAGCTCCTCCGGCATCTCGCGCTGGCCGAAGAACCGCTCGAACATCTGCTGCTCCTCGTCATCGCCGCCCATCCCGCCCGGCCCGCGGTGCAGGCCGCGGTGCGGGTTCTTCATGACGGTGGTCGAGGAGATGTTCACCACCGCCGGCTTGAGCTGCTTCACGAGCGGGGCGAGC
>WNGR01009419.1_pt1 | contig 10241 bp, 10 predicted proteins | sample 5407581 | NCBI WGS metagenome assembly WNGR01 (sample SAMN13153383, study PRJNA577476) | soil metagenome | isolation source: 80 cm soil or saprolite under Garry oak tree replicate 2 | place: USA:California | collected 2016-06-15
GAATTGGAATTTGAACATTCCCTCGGGCACTGGGCGGATCGTTGACTGGCGAACCTGTTGGCTGGCCGCGACCAGGCGCCAACCCAAACTGAAGACACGCTCGGCCTCGGCGGGCGTGCTCGGCAAGCCGCTGCTGCCCTGAAGATGATAATCGACATCATGGCGTACGACGATGTCGCTGCGTCCGCGGGCCGAGGCGTCTTCAGTGTCGATGCCCCGATCGATCGCAATGCTGCCAGCCGTCGAGGTTGCCTCGGTCACATCGACAGGAGCCTCCATTTGGCTGGAGGCACTGCTGCTTGATTCGATCCGATCGATGCTGTCGACCGAATTGTCGATGCTCGTATCGATTCCGAGCGCGTCGTTGATCGACTGCCAGTATTGCCGATCATCGTTGAACGCGTAGACGTCGTTGCCGATATGGTGCGACAGCTTCTTTCGGTAACGATCGGCCGTCGCCGGAATGCCTACGTAGCGATGGTGCGGATGGGCATGGTGCCGATGAACACCGTGTCGATGGAGATGGTGCCGATGCCGATGGTAGGCCAGGGCCACTGACGTGAGCGGCGCGCATTCGTAGAAGGTTCCGTGGCCGTACCCATTGTAGAACTGCGCATTTGGCGACATGGCACGATAAAGGCACATATTGCCTTGGCGGATCGGGCCGTTCACGTCGAGCGGATAGGCCGGTGGGAAGGCGGCATACGGCCGCCAGTCGCGCTGCCGCGGCGCGTGTTGCGGCGGCAAGCTTGCCAGAACAATCGCGCCCCTGGGCGCCTGCCTGTGCGCCCTTCTGGATGGGTAGCATTCTTCAAAATGGCCGTAGCCGTAGCCGTTGAAGAACTGCGCATTGGGGGCCATCGCGCGATCAAGGCACATATTGCCTTGGCGGACCGGCCCGTTGATGTCGAGCGGGAAACTTGGCGGCAAGGCGTAGGCCGGTGAGAACCTTGCGGCCACAACCATCGAGGCTCCCGCCGCCATAACAAATTTGAAATAGCGCATCGTCCTCTCCCGTTTGTTTTCTTGGCTCTTGCCTGAAAGCTAGGCACGATTTGCAGCGCTCCGCAATGAAAGAAAGCATAAAATAACCAGGTAATGAGGGGATTAAACCCCTTATGGTCTATAACGGACGTGCGATGATCGACGAAAAAGACACGATGACCGTGACGCCGGCTCCCATCACGTTGCGCGACGAGAAGGGGGCGTTGCGGGAGGATTATGTCGAGCGCGTTGCACAGTCGATCAGGGCCGCGGATTCCGCCTTGCTGCGCGAGCTCGTCGGCGATCTGCACGAGGCCGATCTCGGCGACCTGATCGAGGCGCTCGATCCGGACTTGCGGCCGCGGCTCGTCGAGCTGATGGGGCACGATTTCGATTTCACGGCGCTGACCGAGGTCGACCACACCGTCCGCGAGGAAATCCTCGAGGAGCTTCCCCCCGAGACCGTCGCCGAAGGGGTACGAGAGCTCGATTCCGACGATGCGGTCACGATCCTCGCGGACCTGCCGAAAGACGAGCAGACCGAGATCCTCGAGCAGCTTCCGGCGCCCGAGCGGCACGCGCTCGCGCGCAGCCTCGAATTTCCGGAGAATTCGGCCGGCCGGCGCATGCAGGCCGATTTCATCGCGGTCGAGTTGCATTGGACGGTCGGACAAACCATCGACTTCATGCGCGAGACGCCCGATTTGCCGGATCGCTTTTACGAGCTCTACGTGGTCGATCCGTCCCGCAGGCTCAAGGGCGCGGTCGCCCTCGACCGCCTGCTGCGGACCAAGCGGCCGGTCCCGATCTCGGGACTGGTCGACGAGGAGCTGCGGCGCGTGCACGCGACCGACGACCAGGAGGAGGTCGCGCGCATGTTCGAGCGCTACAATCTCGTCGCCGTGCCAGTGGTGGATTACGATGACCGCCTAGTTGGCGTCATCACCTTCGACGACATCGTGGACGTGATCGAGGAAGAGGCCGAGGAGGACATCAAGGCGCTCGGTGGCGTGCGGAGAGAGGAGGAGCTCTCCGACTCGGTCTGGACCATCGCGAGGGGACGCTTCAACTGGCTGCTGGTGAACCTTGCGACTGCGTTTCTAGCCTCGTCCGTGCTGGGTCTATTCGAGGGCCAGCTTGAAAAGATGGTGGCTCTGGCGGTGCTCGCCCCCATCGTCGCGAGCCAGGGCGGCAACGCCGCGACCCAGACCATGACAGTGGCAGTGCGCGCGCTCGCGACCCGTGAGCTCTCCAGCGCCAACGCCTTGCGCATCATCGTGCGCGAATTGCTTGTCGGCGTGGTCAACGGCGTCGCCTTTGCGGTCATCACTGGCGTTGCTGCGGTCGCTTGGTTCAAGCTGCCCGATCTCGGCCTGGTCATCGGGCTCGCCATGATCTGCAACCTGGTGGCGGGCGCGCTCGGCGGAATTCTCATTCCGCTTATTCTCCATCGCTGGCGTGCCGATCCTGCGGTCTCTTCCGGCGTGTTCGTGACGACGGTCACTGACGTCGTGGGCTTCTTCGCCTTTCTCGGCATCGCCACGCTCTGGTTCGGGCTGAGGTGAGGGGCCCCTTCGGGCAAGGCCCTGGAACGAGGCCTGCGCGCCGAGTTCACTGCTTCTTCACCATCCCGCGTTAACTTTCTCGCTCGGACCTGTTCTCGTAACTCTCGGATTTAACCGGAGAATCCGGTGGAATTTGGTGAAGAAGCCGCGCCGTCGACCAAACGGCGGTGGTGGGGCATCATTGATGCCTGGTCGGGCCAGCACCCACAGCGCCCGCCGGAAATCACCAGTGGCGAACCCGCGATCCTGCGATTGATCGCGCCCCTTGCGCTGCTGGTCATGGTCGCAATCGTCGTCTGCAGCGGGCTGGGCTTTGTCTTGGCCCGGCAAGCCGACGATGACCTCGAGGCCAAGCACCGGGAGGCGCTGCGCGCGGCGGTCGAGACGCTGCAGGCTGTTTCCCCCGATCTCTCGGAGGTCGAGCCGAGGCTCATCCGCATTCTCGAGCAAGCCTCGGGCCTCCAGGGACTCAAATTCGCCCCCGAGCCGGTGGACGGCGACCGCGAAGTCCAATCCCTGATCGACCGCAACGGGCGCATCGTCGGCTGGTTCAGTTGGGAGCCCGAGCGTCCGGCGACGGCACTGCTGATGCGGCTCCTGCCCTTCGCGGCGCTGGTCGCAGTTGGTCTTGTCGGCTTTGCCTGCCTTGCGATGTGGCAGCTGAGTCGGCTGGGCCTCCTGCTCGCCAGGAGCGAGCGCCAGGTGCGCAGGCTCGAATACCAGGATCCCCTGACCGGGCTGCCGAACCAGCAGCGAATGCTCGAATTGCTGGATCGGGCGCTGGCACCGCAACGCGACAAGGATGTGCTGGCATTCGCGCTCATCGATCTCGACGGCTTCGACGACTTGAAGGATACGGTCGGCGATGCGAGTGGCGACGAGGCATTGGTCGAGATTGCCAACCGTCTCCGCCTGGCCATGCCGCCGGGCGTGGTGGTCGGGCGTCTTGCCAACGCCAAGCTCGCGCTGCTGATGATCTCGATCGAGGCCGCCGAGGTGCTCGCGACCGCCGAGGCCGCGCGCGATGCCATCTCCCGTGCCGTCTGGGTCAATCAGGTGGTGCAGGTCAGCGCCAGCGTCGGCTTCGCGCTCGCGCCGCGCGACGCCACGACCGGTGCTGAGCTCCTGCGTCGCGCCGGCCTTGCGCTGCGCGCGGCGAAGCGGCGCGGACGCGGGCTCGTGGCAGGGTTCGCGGCAGCGCTGGAGACCGATTTCGACGAACGGCGCTTTATTCAGCGCGAGCTCGCGCGCGCGCTCGCCGCGCGCGCCTTCGAACTCCACTACCAGCCGATCGTGAAGGCCGACGGCGGCGCGATCGTCGGCGTCGAGGCGCTCTTACGCTGGCATCATGCGAGCCGTGGCTTCATTCCGCCTGCGCTCTTCGCGAGGATCGCCGAGGAAGCCGGGCTGATGAACCAGCTCGGCGAGTTCGTCCTGCGGCGGGCGCTCGCCGACGCGGCGCGCTGGCCCGATCTGCAAGTGGCGGTCAACCTGTCGCCAGTCCAGGTGCGCGACCGCAAGTTGGTCGACCTCGTGTCCGCCCTGCTCGCTGAAACGAAGATCGCGCCGTCGCGCCTGGTGCTGGAAGTCACCGAAGGGGTGCTGATCGACGACCCAGACACCGCCAAATCGCGACTCGAGGATTTGCGCGCGCTCGGCGTGCGGCTTGCGCTCGACGACTTCGGCTCCGGCTATTCCAGCCTCACTTATCTGCAGCGGCTGCCCTTCGACAAGCTCAAGATCGATCGCGGTTTCGTCGCCGCGCTCGACCAGTCGGCGAATGCGGGCGTCATCATCCAGGCCATCGTCGCGCTCGGCCGCGCGCTCGGCATGAGCGTCCTCATCGAAGGGGTGGAGACCGAGGAACAGCGCGTGCTGCTGCGGCTTGCGGGCTGCAGCGAGATGCAGGGCTTCCTGTTTGCACCGCCCGCCCCGCCGGAAGAGATCGATCGGCTGGTGGCGGAGGCGAATTCCGCTGCGGCGGAATCGCGGCCTGCGTTGCGCGCGGCGGTCTAGGGCAACCGCCCGCTCATGCGTTTGTCCATTGGTTGCGCGGAGGACATGCCAGAATGACCAACTCCTTGGCCGATCGCAGGGAATCACGTAGGCCTGGGCCCGCCATGATGCGGGTCAGACTCAAGGCCGATGGCCGGATCGTCGAAATCCTTCCCGACGGAAGCGAGCGGGCGCTGTCGAATGCGAGCGGCGCGGAGTCCGTTGCCGCCGATGCCGCGAGCCCAGCGGAGGGACCCGATACGCAGCCCGATGCGGCCTATGCCAAGGGGGTGCGGGCGCGCACCAAGCTCACCCAGGCCGAGTTCGCCGCGCGCATCGGAGTGCCGATCGAGACCGTGCGCAACTGGGAGCAGGGCAAGCGCTCGCCGCGCGGTCCCGCCCGCGCGCTGCTCAAGATGGTCGACAAGGCCCCCCAGGTCGCTTTCGCGGTTTTGAGCAGAACAGGCACCGGAGGACGCACGACAGACTAGGGATAGCGAGGTCGTTCGCTCGCCTGTTCTCCGTCGCCCGCCGTCTGCTCGCTAGGCCGCGGTGCGCGCTGGGCGCGGCGGCGCGAGGGCCCAGCACAGCACCGCCATTGCCGCGAGCGTGATCAGATAGGCGACCAGCTGCAGCTCGGTCGGCTGGTCGGTGTAGCCGATAAGGGTATGCAGCATGCGGCCGATCAGGCTGTCCTGCGGCAAGAAGCCCGAACTGTCCCACAGGCGGTTGTCGAGCACGTCGATCAGCCCCGCCCGGTCGAGGAAGTGCACAGCCTGGGCTGCCATGCCGGCTGCCAACAGCGCGATCAGCACCGTCGTGACCGTGAAGACATGCCGTGTCGGCAGCGCGAGCAGTCCGAAATAGGTGAGCGCCGTGAGCGCGCCGCCGGCCGCCAGGCCAATCATGCCCCCGAGCAGCAGCGCGGAGGCAGAAGTGCCGGTGGCGACGATGCCATAGAGGAACAGCACGATTTCAGCGCCCTCGCGCAGCACCGCGAGGCCGATCACGACCGCGAGCGCGGTCATCGGGCGCGCCCCCGCGCTGACCGCCCGACCGACCGCGTTCATCTCGGCCGCCATCTCGCGCCCGTGCCGGGCCATCCAGGCATTGTGCCACATCAGCATCAGGACGGCGGCGCTGAGCACGCTGGCGTTGAGCAGTTCCTGGCCCGAGCCTTCGAAGGCGTTGGAAATGCCTTCCGCGAACAGCGCGACGATGCCCGCGCCACCGACGCCCGCCAAAATTCCGAGCGCCACCCAGCGGGCGCGGCCAGGCAGGCCGCGCGTCGCCGCGAGCACGATCCCGATGATCAGGCCGGCTTCCAAACCCTCGCGAAAGACGATGACCAGCGCGCCCAGCACGATCCGCTCCTATTCCGCGATCAGGACACCTTTGGCGGTGTCCGGATTGAAATCGCCAAAGAAATCGTATCGACCAGGGGTGAGAGGCCCGACCCGCACCAGACCTTTGGACTTGCCTGGAATGATCTTTTCGATCTTCATGGAGTTGCTCTCGAACTCTTCCGGCGTGGGGTCTTCATTGAGCACATAGATCGTCACCCGTTTGCCGGCCGGCACCCGGATCTCCACCGGCTCGAACCGGTGATTTTTGATCGTGAGCGAGAACTCCTGCGCGCCGGCAATGCCGGGCGCATCGATAATCCCGAATGCCACGATCGCCGATGCCAGAATGGCCCCGCGCATGCTCCGATCTCACCAAATTCACCCCCGCCTTCCATCAAAACCAATAAATGCGCCTGGGCAATAGCAATTATCTTTGATGGAATTATTCTAATGTAAGAAGATACTCCAATCGCTTGTGCCACATCGCGACCGAGCGAGATGAATTCTTCGAGAGGATGAGGCGCGAGGGCGACAATGGTTGAGGTCGTTGAGGCGAACGGTGCTCGCATCCCGCTGGTCGGTCTTGGCACGTGGGACCTGCGCGGCCGGGCCTGCGCGCGCGTGGTCGAGCAGGCGCTTCGCATCGGCTACCGCCACATCGACACCGCCGAGATGTATGACAACGAGCGCGAAGTGGGGGAGGGGTTGCGCGCGTCGGGAGTGCGGCGCGAAGAGGTGTTCGTCGTCACCAAGGTGTGGCCCTCGCATTTCGCGCCGCGCGAACTCGAGCTCGCCGCCAAGGACAGCCTCATGCGCCTGCGGCTGTCGGATGTCGATCTTTTGCTCCTGCATTGGCCGAACCCGCGCATTCCGCTGTCCGAGACGCTCGGTGAGCTCTGCAAGCTCAAGCAGGCCGGGCTCGCGCGCAACATCGGGGTCTCGAACTTCACGATTGCGATGATCGAGGAGGCGACACGGCTCGCGGGCGAGCCGCTCGTCTGCAATCAAATCGAGATGCATCCGTTCCTCGACCAGTCGAAGGTGGTCGCCGCCTGCCGGGCGCATGGCCTGGCGGTCGTGGCCTACAGCCCGATCGCCCGCGGCGGCGCGAAAAACGATGCGGTGCTCGCCCGCATCGGCAAGGCGCATGGAAAAACGGCCGCTCAGGTTTCGCTGCGCTGGCTCGTGCAGCAGCAGATCGTCGTCATCCCGCGCACCAGCCGAGTCGAGCGTCTGTCGGAGAATTTTTCGATTTTCGACTTCAAGCTGTCGACCAGCGAAATGGCCGCGATCGACAGCCTTGCGCGCCGCGACGGCCGCATTGTCGATTTCGCCTTTTCCGGCTCGCCGAAGTGGGACTGAGGCGGATGATTTTGAGCACGAGTCCCGACACTGCCCTCGTCCTGTTCTCCGGCGGCCAGGACTCCACCGTCTGTCTCGCCTGGGCGCTCGAGCGCTTCGGGCGCGTCGAGACGATCGGCTTTGACTACGCGCAACGTCACCGCGTGGAGCTCGACGTGCGCCCGCGGCTGCGCGAGCGCATCACGGCCTTGCGCAACGCCTGGGCGGCCCGGCTGGGCGAGGATCACGTGCTGCGGCTCGATGCGCTCGCCGCCATGTCCGACACGGCGCTCACGCGCGAGGTGGCGATCGAGATCGCCGAGAACGGCCTGCCGACGACCTTCGTGCCCGGCCGCAATCTTGTCTTCTTCGCCTTCGCCGGCGCGCTCGCCTATCGCCGTGGCGCCAAGCACCTCGTCGCCGGCATGTGCGAGACCGATTTCTCGGGCTACCCCGACTGCCGCGATGACACCATCAAGGCCATGCAGCTTGCGCTGACGCTTGGCATGGATCGGCGCTTCGTCATTCATACGCCGCTGATGTGGATCGACAAGGCGGCGACATTCGCGCTGGCGCATGCGATCGGCGGCAATGCCTTCATCGATTTGCTGGTCGAGGAGACCCACACCTGCTATCTCGGCGACCGCTCGCATCGGCACGAGTGGGGCTATGGCTGCGGGGACTGCCCGGCCTGCCGGTTGCGGGCGGAAGGATTTGCCAAGTGGAAGGGCGGACGATACCCGCAGCAACGAGGTTTGCGATGAGTGCCGCCTTGCTCGACACGCTCCGCCAGATCACGACCGCAACCATCACCACCATGCTCCTGAAGAAGGGCATCCGCCGCTGCTGGATGAATGGCCCAAAACCCCTTGCGGGCAACGGCCAGCGCATTGTCGGCCCAGCCTTCACGCTGCGCTTCGTGCCGGCGCGGGAGGACCTCGCCACGCCCGAGAGCTGGGCCAAGCCGATTTCGACCCGCGGCGCGATCGAGGACATGCCGGCAGGCTGCGTCGCGGTCGTCGACGCCATGGGGATCGCGAGCGCCGGCATTTTGGGCGACATCCTCACCATGCGGATGGCCAAGCGCGGCGTCGCCGCCGTTGTCACCGACGGCGTGGTGCGAGACAAGGCGGGCGTGCTGGCCTCGAAGCTGCCGGTGTGGTGCGCGGGGGTCGCGGCGCCGGCCTCGGTCAACGGCCTCACCTTCGTCGGCTGGCAGGAGCCGATCGGTTGCGGCGGGTGCGCGATTTTTCCCGGCGATATCATCGTTGCCGATGACGATGGCGCCGTGGTCATCCCACAGAACCTCCTCGCATTCGTGGCGGAAGAAGGTGCCGAGCAGGAACGCATGGAGAGCTTCATCGTGAGCGAGGTCGAGCGTGGCGCAAGGCTTCCCGGCCTCTATCCGATGAACGAGGAGACCAAGGCGCGCTACGAGACCTGGAAGAAGCGAAGCTGAGCGACGCCTGGCCCGCGACCAGCCATGTTCTTCGTCCTCTCCAAAGTTCTCGGCTTTTTCGCCATCCCCTCCAACCTCGTGATCACGCTCGGCCTATGCGGCGTCCTCTTGCTGCGCACGCGGTTCGCGCGCGCGGGATGGCGGCTCGCGATCGGATGTCTCCTGCTGCTCGCCGTCATCGGGCTTTCGCCGCTCGGCAATGCGCTGATCATCCCTTTGGAGGACCGGTTTCCGCCCTGGGATGCCTCGCGCGGGCCCCCCGACGGCATTGTCGTGCTGGGCGGCGCGATCTCCCCCGACGTCTCCGTGGGGCGCGGCCAGCCGGCGCTCAATGAAGCGGCCGAGCGCATGACCACGGTCGCGGAGCTCGCCCGGCGCTATCCCCATGCGCGCATCGTGTTCTCGGGCGGCAGCGGCATGCTGGTTTACAACGAGGGGACCGAGGCCGAGTTCGCCGTGCGCCTTCTCCAAACCCTCGGCATCCCAAGCGAGCGGATCATCGCCGAGGACAAGTCGCGCAACACAGTCGAGAATGCCCTGTTCTCAAAGCGCCTCGCCCAGCCGAAACTCGGCGAGCGCTGGCTCCTTCTCACCTCGGCCTATCACCTGCCGCGCGCGATGGGAGTTTTTCGGCGCGCTGGCTTTGCGGTCGAAGCCTATCCAGTGGACTGGCGTACGCGCGGGCCGGTGGACGCGCTGCGGCCGTTCCCGACCCTGGGCGACGGGCTGCGGCGCACCGACACCGCCGCGCGCGAATGGGTCGGGCTCGCGGTCTATTGGCTGACCGACCAGTCGTCGGAGCTGTTTCCAGGTCCGGTGGCCGGTCATGGCTGCGACCGCGCCATCGGTGCCGACAGTTGCCGCCGGTGATGTGCGATCCCGGATGGTGATGGACACCCGGCTTCGGCCGTTCGTCCACAGCGAATTCCGTGACTCCGCAAAAAATATCTTCTGAGCGTCGGCGCGCGCCGGTATTTTGGTGCCGTCCGTTCCATTCGACCGGGTTGCGAGCGCGACACGACCCATACCGCGCGTTGACGCCCTGGGGAGGATTGTCCGATGCGGGCCATCCACGCCGCCCTCTCTGCCGCCTGGGCCGGCTTCGAATTGTTCCGGATCATCAAATGGGCGGAGATTGCCGCGACCGTATTCGCGACCACGGTCGCCGTGCTGCTCGCCTCGTTCGTGGCGGTGACAATGGGACTGACCTGACGTCGCCTTGCTATTCGCCCGCGATCGCGCGCATCGAGTCGATCGGCCCGGTGCGAGGGCAATGTCGCCGAAGCGCTTGACCCATTCATTTTCCGGCGTGCTAGCTAAGTCTCGCCTCCGGGATCCGGGATTGGTCTATCGAGTGGTCGTTGCGATGGCGCGCACGCTTGTGATCGGCAACAAGAACTATTCGTCATGGTCGTTCCGGCCCTGGATCGCCATGAAGGTCGCGAGGATCGCCTTCGAGGAGGAGGTGATCTCGCTTGATGCCCAGGACTTCAAGCAGCGCGTGACGAAGGTGTCCGGCACCGGCAAGGTGCCGGCGCTTGCCGACGGCAA
>WNGR01009420.1_pt1 | contig 10241 bp, 10 predicted proteins | sample 5407581 | NCBI WGS metagenome assembly WNGR01 (sample SAMN13153383, study PRJNA577476) | soil metagenome | isolation source: 80 cm soil or saprolite under Garry oak tree replicate 2 | place: USA:California | collected 2016-06-15
ACCAGGCCGTCTTTCCAGTGCACGCCGGTGGACGGCAGGCGAGGCCGGGCGTGGACGGCGACGAGTGCGGCGCCGGCCGTGGCCACGGCATCGGCGAGTTGTTCGGAGAGCATTGCGAGGGTCGTACGGTCGTCAGTCACGGGCTCCGCCTTTCGAGAGTTTAACTGCTTCTCGAACCATGCCAGGGTCCGCGACGGCGCACCATCCGCCGTTTGGCCAGGCTAGCGGAGCAAGAACGGGTACGCTTCGAGCGGGTCACGATCTGCGATGGGAAAGGAGCGCTACCTCCGGGCTTCGGAGGGATTCACGTACGTAATGGTGTAAGGGCTACGGCCTCGTAAACATGGCGTTGCCGGCCACTGTTTTCTCCGCCGGCACTTCTTCCTGCAGGACGTCCCAATGTTCGACGATAAGATCGCCCTCGAATCGAAAAATGTCTGCGGCAATAAGCGTCTTGCCCCCGCCGCCTGAATAGCGACCATGTGCCATAACGAGATCGCCTTCCGCGATGAGGATCATACCGGGCTCGTAGTGCCTGCCCTCGGGATACTTTTCCACCAGGGTGCGCAGACCCGCTCGCTTGGCGGCGATAAAAGGGTTGTGCTGGATGTAGTCGGGCGAGAGCCACCGTTCCAGCGCCGTGAAGTCGCGATCGGTAAAAGTCTTAGTGAGGAATTCGCGGACGATGGCTTTGTTGCGCTGCGCGTTGTCCGTCATGTTTGCGTCCTCCTTCGATCGATCACGCCGTTCTCTTGTTCTCAAAGCGGGCGGAGTTGCCGCTCTAACGGGAGCGTTCGGATGCGTTTACCGGTCGCCGCGAAGACTGCGTTGGCCAGCGCGGGTGCCGTCACCGCTGTGCCCGGCTCGCCGATCCCGCCGGGCGCTTCGCTGTTGCGCACGAGGTGCACCTCGATCGCCGGCGTCTCATTGATCCGCAGCACGCGAACGTTATGGAAGTTCGACTGCTCGACCCGGCCATTCTTGAGTGTGACCTCGCCCCACAACGCGCCGCCGATGCCGAACACGACCCCGCCCTCGATCTGCGCCTTGACGATGTCCGGGTTCACGACGGTGCCGCAGTCGACCGCGCAGACTACCCGGTGCACCCGCACCTCGCCCGCCTCGGACACCGAGACCTCGGCGACCTGGGCCACGTAGGTATCCCAGCCGCTGTACATCAGCGCAATGCCGCGCCCGCGCCCGGGCGGCAGCTTCTCGCCCCAGCCCGCTTGTTTGGCGGCCAGCTCGAGCACTGCCCGGCCGCGTGGCGACTTGGCTAAGAGCGCGCGACGGTATTCGACCGGATCCGCCTTCGCGGCGAGGGCGAGCTCATCCATGAAGCTCTCGATCACGAACGTGTTGTGCGTGACGCCGACGCCGCGCCAGAAGCCGGTGTTCAAGACCGGCTCCTCGTGGCGTACGTACTCGACCTGTATCGCGGGGATGTCGTAGACGAGCTGCACCGCTCCGTCCAACGCATCGCCGTCGAGCCCGTTCTGGAACGCGGGCGGCGCCCAGCGGGCCAGGATCGACGGCCCGACGAGCCGGTGGGTCCACGCGATCGGCTGGCCGCGCGCGTCCAGCCCCGCCGCCACCCGGTCGTAGTAGTACGGGCGATACACGTCATGCTGGACGTCCTCCTCGCGGGTCCAGACCACCTTCACGGGTCCGTCGACCTGCTTGGCAATGCGGACGGCCTGGGTCACATAGTCATGCTCGAGCCGGCGACCGAAACCGCCTCCCAAGAGGTGGTTGTGCACCACCACCTTGTCGAGCGGCAGGCCGGTGACCTGGGCGGCCGTGGCCTGCACCCGGGCTAGCACCTGCGAGCCGGTCCACACCTCGCAGCCGTCCGACCGGACGTGCACCGTGCAGTTGATCGGCTCCATCGTGACGTGCGCGAGGAACGGGGCCTGGTACACCGCCTCGAGCTTCGTCGCCGCGCCGGCGATAGCCGCGGCGGCATCGCCTTCCTTCCGCGCCACCACACCCGGCTGCTGCGAGGCCGCGTCGAGGCCCTGGACGACGTCGGCGGTGCTCACCGCGGCGTTCGGCCCGTCGTCCCACCGGATGGCCAGGGCCGCCAGCCCCTGTGTGGCCGCCCACATGTGATCGGCCACCACGGCGACCACATCGTCCAACTTGACGATCTGGCGCACGCCCTTGATCGCCATGGCCTTGGCTTCGTCCAAACCTGCCACCTTGCCGCCGAGCACCGGACTCGCGGCGACGGTAGCGATCTTCATCCCGGGCAGCCGCACGTCGATGCTGTACGGCGCTGTCCCGTTCACCTTCGCCGGTGTGTCCAGTCGTTTGGCGGGCGTGCCAATCAGCTTGAAATCTTCCGGGCGTTTGAGCACAACCTTGTCCGGTACGGGCAGCGCCGCGGCCGCGGAGGCGAGGGCACCGTACCCGATGCGGCGCCTGCTGGCCGCGTGGATCACCGCGCCGCGCTCGGCGTGGCAGGATGCGGGGTCGACCTTCCACCGTGCCGCCGCTGCGGCGATGAGCATCGTCCTAGCGGTCGCACCCGCTCGCCGCATCGGCTCGTACAGGCCCTTCACGGAGGTCGAGCCCCCCGTCGCCTGGAAGCGGAATATCGGATTGGCGTAGAGCTTGTCGTCGGGCGGTGCGTGCTCCAGGTGGACCTGATCGAGTCCCACCTCGAGCTCCTCCGCCAGGAGCTGGGGCATTGCCGTGTACATGCCCTGGCCCATTTCGACCTGCCCCATTATCAAGGTCACGCGTCCATCGGGCCCGATGCGAATGAACGCGTTCGGCGCGAAGCCGGGCGGCGTTGTCGCGGCGGCGGTTGCCGCGCCCGGCCGATCACCCACCCGCCAGCCGAGCATGAGCCCGCCGGTGGCGGTGAGCACCACCACGAAATCGCGTCGCGATACGGTGTGCGTGGTCATGGTCAGCCGCCTTTCGCGGCCTGCTTGATCGCGGCACGGATGCGAGGGTACGTCCCGCAACGGCAGATATTGCCCGACATCGCCCCGTCGATATCGGCGTCGCTGGGATGGGCGTTCTTCGCGAGCAGCGCGGAGGCGGACATGATCTGCCCCGATTGGCAGTAGCCGCACTGAACGACCTCGAGGTCCAGCCACGCCTGCTGCACCTTCTTGCCCGCCGGCGTCTGTCCGATCGCCTCGATGGTGGTGATTTTCTTCACGCCCACCGCGGCGACCGGAGTGACGCAGGAGCGGATCGGCTGCCCGTCGAGGTGGACGGTACATGCCCCGCAGAGCGCCATCCCGCAGCCGAACTTCGTGCCGGTCAGGCCGACGACGTCACGCAGCACCCACAGCAGCGGCATGTCCGGCGGCACGTCGACTGTCACGTCGCGTCCGTTGATGCTCAAGGTGGTCATGAATGACGCTCCACGAGACGGAATGAAGGACTCAGAGCCCGAACAATACCCGGTCGAGTGAGATGGCGCCCGCACCAAGAAAGACCAGGGCGAGCGCGGCGGTCAAGAGCACCAAGTCGAGCTCCCCAACGGCGGCCGGTTTGCATCAGGAAGCCGGCGAATGCGGCCACCGCCCCGAGGGGCTCGACGATCGAGAGCAGCCGCAGCGTCGACAACAAGCCCGCCGGCATCTGCGGCGAGGGTGCCATCTTCCACATCGCCCGCTTCGCGGTCCCGTGGACCCAGAAGCTCATCCCGACACCGACGCGCAGGGCCAGGAGGCCCCAATCGCTCAGCTGATGCAGATCCGCGAAGAAGCGCATATCGGAGACTAGCAAGCGGTCGGCCAGCGTTGAGCCTGCTCAGTGGAGGAAGTCCACGATGGCGGAGACCGTGGCGGTCGGATTCTCCTCCATCAACCAGTGCCCGGAGTGTGGAATGACGACCTCCTGGACGTTGCTGGCGGCAGCGCGCATGACCACCGCCATCATCGGGCCGAACGATGCCTCGCCGCCCACCGCCAGCACAGGCATGGGCAGCATGCCCTTGGCCAAGAACGCCTTGTTGTCGATGGCATCTTGATCGAAGGCCTTGAACTGCTCGAAGCCGGAATGCATAGCGCCAGGAAGGGCGTACAGCCTGGCGTAGTGCCGGCGTGAGGCTTCATCGAAGCGCTTCGGATCCGCCGAGAATTCGTTCCAGAAGCGGTCGAGATAGATCCGCTCGCGCCCCTTAACCAGCCGTTCCATATCTGGGCCGCCGAACCGGAAGTGCCAGAGCAGCGGACTCTTCAGGATCTCGTCCCACGGGCCGACGCCCGGCAGCGGTGCATCCAGGAGGGCGAACTTCGTGACGCGTCCCGGCTGGCCCGCTGCGAAGGCGTAGCCCACCATGTTTCCGATGTCGTGGGTGACGAGATCGACCTGGTCGATCTTGAGCGTGTCGAGTACCGCGGCGACGTCGCCCGCCTGGGTCTTCTTGTCGTAGCCACCGGCTGGGTGGGAGGAGAGGCCCATGCCGCGCAGATCTGGCACAATTACGGTGTGGCCGCGCGCCAGCCGGGCGGCGAGCGGCGCCCACATGTCGCCCGTCTCTCCGAAGCCGTGGAGCAACACGACCGCCGGCCCTTGCCCGCCGACGCGTACGAAGATCTGCGCACCGTGCGTGGAAATCGTTCGGGTCTTGAAGTTGGCCGGGAACGAGGGGACCTGGGCCCGGGCCGTCGTCGCCAGCAGGACGGCGCTCCAGGCAACCAAGGCGAATGCTCGCATGTCTGAACTCCGGTCAAGTGTAGGCTGGTAAAGCTACACTGTTCTCGGACGTGCTCTCGCGCTCGAGCGCGGCATCAACCACCTTGATGACGTGACGGCACCTTCTGCCTGGAGCCCCCTGCGGCGGCCGTTGTTCCGCGCGCTCTGGATCGCGGATGTGGTCTCGAGCATCGGCACCTGGATGCACGATTCCGCGGCCGCCTGGTTGATGACGTTGCTCACCCCCTCGCCGCTCATGGTCTCGCTGGTCCAGGTTGCCACCACCCTGCCGCTGTTCCTGCTCGCCCTGCCCGCGGGCGCCCTGTCCGACATCCTCGACCGGCGGCGGGTTTTGCTCGCGACTCAGGTGTGGCTGGCCCTGATGGCCGCCCTGCTGGGCGTACTCACGACGACCGGCGTGGTCCAGCCCTGGATGCTCCTCGTGGTCACGCTCGCCATCGGCGCGGGAAGCGCGGTCGACATCCCCGCGTGGCAAGCGATGATTCCCGAGGTCGTGCCGAAGGAGGAGCTGCCGGCGAGCGTGGGGCTGGGCGGCGTCGCGATCAACGTCGCCCGCGCCGTTGGACCGGCCATCGCCGGTGTGATCATAATCGCGGGTGGACCGGGGCCGGTGTTTCTCATCAATGCCGCCACGGTGCTGGGCGTGTTCTTCGTGCTGTGGCGGTGGCGGCGCGAACCGCACCGCGCCACACTACCGGCGGAGCGCATGGCGTCCGCCGTGCGCGCCGGCATCAGGTATGTCCGGTACACGCCGGCGCTGCGGGCGGTCATCGTGCGCACGGCGGCGTTCGTGCTGTGCGCGAGCGCGCTCTGGTCACTGCTGCCGCTGGTCGCCAAGACATCGTTGGGGCGCGGACCCATCGCGTATGGGGCCCTGGTTGGAAGCCTCGGGCTGGGGGGGCTGCTCGGCGCTGCGATCTTACCGGTGTGGCGGAGGCGCCAGTCGACGGACGCGATCACGGCAGTGGCAACCGTCGTGTTTGCAGTCGGGTGTCTCGCGCTGGCGTGGGTACGGGAGTTCGGCGTTCTGCTGGGCGCGATGCTCGTGGCCGGCACCGGCTGGCTCATCGTGGTGTCGAGCTTCATTCTCGCGGCGCAGCGGGGAGCGGCCGAGTGGGTACGGGGTCGAGCGCTCGCGGTGTCGACGCTCACGCTGTTCGGGTCGTTCGCGGTCGGCGCGCTGCTGTGGGGGGTCGTGGCGGACGAAGCTGGGATTCCATCGGCCCTGATGGCGGCCGGTGGCGGCCTGCTGCTCGGGCTCGGCCTGATCCCCCTCTTTCCTCTGGCCGCCGCGGAAGGCCTGAAACTGGACCCGGCCCACATCTGGGACGATCCCGTGGTGGCGGAAGAGCTCGCGGCCGAGGCGGGGCCGGTGCTGATCACGGTCGAATACACGCTCGAGCCGAGGCACCGCGCTTCGTTCGCGGCCGCGCTGCGCCGTCAGGTGCGGCCGATTCGCCAGCGGGACGGCGCCGTGTTCTGGGAGCTGTTTGTGGATGCGGCGAACCCGCACCGCTGTGTCGAGTGTTATTTAGTCGAATCGTGGGCAGAGCACCTGCGGCAACACGGTCGCACGACCCAATCGGACCGCGAGGTGGAGGACGCGCTCCGTACGTTCTACTCGGGGCGGGAGCGTGTCACCCATTTCGTCGCCTTACAGGCTCCCAGACCCCGACCAGCCCAGGAGTCTCGATGGCGTCTCGTTCGCTGATCGTCCTGCCGGATGATGCCGCCACGCCGATCCTCGAGGCGATCGGCGAGGCGAAGACGTCGCTCTCCATCAAGATGTTCGTCTTCTCCGATCCGGCGCTGCTCGGCGCCGTCATCGCCGCCAAGCGCCGAGGCGTGCACGCCCGCGTGATGCTCAACCCGGCGCGCCGCAGCGGTGAGGATGACAACGAGGGGACACGCCGGGAGCTCGCGCGCTCGGGCGTGGACGTGATCGACAGCAACCCGGCCCTCGCCCTTACGCACGAGAAGTCGATGGTCATCGACCACCGGACGGCGTTCGTCAAATCGCTCAACTGGGAGACGAAGAACCTTACCCGGACCCGTGACTACGCGGTGATAACGGACCACCGGCACGAAGTCGCTGAGATCGTGGCGTGCTTCGAGGCGGACTGGCACCGGCAGCCATTCGAGCCGGGCGGCAGCGCACACCTGCTCTGGTGCCCCATCAACGGCCGGGACCGCATCGCGCAGTTCATCGACGCAGCGAGGCATACGCTGTTCGTTCAGAACGAGCGGTATCAGGATTCCGTGATCCTGGAGCGGCTGGTTCGCGCGGCCCGGCGCGGCGTCAAGGTCCACGTGATGGCGCGCCCGCCGCATGCATTGAAAAAAGACCAGCTGGTCGAGGGGGTGGGCGGCCTGCGGATTCTCGAGGATGTCGGGATCAAGATCCGTAAGCTCAAAGGACTGAAGCTGCACGGCAAAATGCTCCTCGCCGATGGCGTCAGCGCCATCGTGGGGTCCATCAACTTTGCGCCCGGGAGTTTCGACAGCCGGCGCGAGCTCGCGATCGAAGTGCGCGATGCCGCGGTCGTGAACCGGCTGCACGCCATCGCCAAGCGCGACAACGAAAAGTCGCACCGGCTCGATCTCTCGGATGACGGTCTGATGGCGGACCTCGCGGATCGCGTCGCGGACGTGGCGCAGAAGTTGGCGCTCAGCGATCGCGCCCAGAAGAAAGGGAAGGAGTGAAGTAACCCACTAGTCCAGGTGGGAGCCTCAGCGAGGTGTGTCACGCGGCCCTCCGGTCCAATTCGCGACCGTCTACGCCGAGCGCGACGTCGACGTTGCCCCGTGTGGCGTTCGAGTACGGGCAGCGCTCGTGGGCTCGACGCATCAGATCCTCGGCGTCCCCCCGCGACAGGCGCGGCGCGTGCAAGTCGAGGGCGACCGTCAAGCCATAGCCGCCGTGACCGGCGGGACCGATCCCCACCCGCGCGGTGATCGTCGAGTCGGAGGCGTCGAGTTTACGACCGCGCGCCAGCGACAAGAGGGTGGACTGAAAGCAGGCGGCGTACCCGACGGCGAACAGCTGCTCCGGGTTGGTACCTGGCCCGCCCTCGCCACCCATCTCCTTCGGGACGGACAACTCGACGGTCAGGCGCCCGTCGGAGGTCCGGCCGTGTCCCGCTCGCCCTCCCTCGACCACTGCTTCGGCTGTATACAGGATGTTCATGTCTGCTCCTCGTGGTTTACGGTGGTGATGAGCTCGCCAGCGTCAGGCCCGACCGGCGCCGCGCCGGCCGGCACGACCAGCAGCGAGGTCGGCAGATGATTGATGAGTCCCTCCGTGACGCTCCCCACGAGCATTCGCTTGACCGGTCCTTTCCCGTGCGAGGCGACCACGACCAGATCGGCGCCCCACTCGGCCGCCTCGCGCAGGATCGTCTCCAGTGCCGCGCCGTGACGGACGACCGTGCCCACGCCGGGTGCCCGGATCAGTGGCCAGACGTCGCGCGCGAGCGCTTCCTCCCACCGCCGGTAGTAGTCGGTCGTATCCTGCTGCGGGACTTCGGGAAGGACGGCCAGCGGCTCCACCACGCTCAGGGCACGCAACTCGGCGCCGAACAGCGCGGCGTAGCGCTCGGCGGCGGCGACCGCCGGGCGCGCCGCGGCCGACGGATCCAGGGCGAGCAGCACCCGCCGGATGGCGGGAGCTTCCACCGTCACCAGCAACGGCACGGGAGTCGTGCGCGCCACGGCGACGCTGGTGCTCCCGCCCAGCCAGCGCCCGAGCGTAGAGTGGTGTTTGCCGCCGAGCACCACGAGCTCCGCGCCCAGCGCGGCCACGGCCTCGTTCAGGACGGCAGCAGGCTTCCCCCGGTGGACCGTGAGCCCCTCGAGTAGCTTCTTGGGCACGCGGTTCCCGAGCGCTGCGCCCAGCTGCACGCTGGCCTGCTCGTACAGGCGCGTGTACGGGTAGCTCTCGCGTCGCGAGGCGTGCCCCGACGCCAAGGTCGCGTGCACGAGATGGCAGGAAGTTTCGGCGCGCTGCGCCGCCGCGACGGCGAACACGGCCGCATCCGCGGCCTCCGGCGATGCATCGACGCCAACCACGATCGGCTTCCACGGCATACCTGGGGAACGAGCCTTGGTCATGGAAGGTTCCGATCCCTAATCATTCTGCTATCTAAGTATCATTGCGGAACACGGGTCCGGCGCGCTATCATGCCGCGATGGCCAATCAGTCTGGTGGCCGGAGCGCCGCGGCCGTGTCGCGCCGGCGCGTGGCCGGGGGCGTGCTGGAGATCACGCTGCTGGTGATGCGCCTGGTGACCCCCGAGGTGCGGCGGCTGCGCCCGAAGCAACCGTCGTTGTCCCACATGCGGGCGCTCGGGTTTCTCGACGCCAATCCGGACGCGGACCTCTCCGCAGTCGCCGATTACGTAGGGCTTACGCTGCCCAGCATGTCCACGCTCGTGGACGGGCTGGTGCGCCGGGGCCTGGTGGTCCGGCTTGCGGCCCCGCGCGACCGCCGCCGGCTGCGGCTCCGGCTCACCGGCGCGGGCCGGGCGGCGCTCCGAACCGCACTCGCGGCGGCGCAAGCTGTTCTGGAGACGCGGTTCGCCGATCTGCCACCGGGCGAGCGCGCGCTCGTGCACCGCGCGATGACACGGCTCCGACCGTTCCTGACGCGGGGGTAGGGCCTATCGGTCTGCACGGTTGGTCTTGTCTGCGATCGTGACGACCACGTTGGCGAACCTGGCCCTGGCGCCCTGGCCGAACAGGCGCTCGCTGAGCGGGATGGAAACGTTCAGCGCCGGCGCCTCGGGGTGCTGGAACGGGAACGCGTCGAGCGTGCGGTGGGCCATCGAGCGCCTGCCCTTCGCGATCGTCACCGGTGCGTGTGTGCATTGGACGTTGGGTCTCGCAACGGGGCCGTCACTACGGGCCAGTGCGGCGATCGAGATGGTGCTCGAGGTCCTGCGCCCCCAGGAAGACTTGGCCGAGGTCGTAGATCGAGCGCTTGGCACCAGGGTTGCACCCGCGTTGCGCAAAGAATTTGCACGTGACTAGTGTTGCAGTATGCAGGAGACCGTATCTGGGCTCGTTGCATCCTACGGCTACGTCGTTCTCTTCTTCCTGGTCGGCCTCGAGAGTCTAGGGCTCCCGCTCCCAGGCGAGACCGCCCTGGTGACGGCGGCCGCCTTCGCGGCGCTGGGACATCTCTCGATCTATGGAGTCGTGACAACCGCCGTGGCTGCGGCCGTGATCGGCGACAACGGCGGTTATTGGATCGGGCGTAAGGGCGGCATAGCGTTGGTGCGGCGATATGGGCGCTTCCTTCACCTCAACGAAGCGCACCTCGAGCGCGCGCGTCACTTCTTTGGGCGGCACGGCCCCCCGACCGTCTTCATTGGCCGCTTCATCGCGCTGCTGCGCACCTGGACCGCCGTGCTCGCGGGAACGGCACGGATGCCGTACGGCCGTTTCATGCTCTACAATGCGCTCGGCGCGGTGTGTTGGGCCGGGGTTGTCGGCGCGCTCGGCTACGTGTTCGGCCGCAATTTACCGCGGCTCGAACACTACATGGGTCAGGCCAGCCT
>WNGR01074709.1_pt1 | contig 10241 bp, 10 predicted proteins | sample 5407581 | NCBI WGS metagenome assembly WNGR01 (sample SAMN13153383, study PRJNA577476) | soil metagenome | isolation source: 80 cm soil or saprolite under Garry oak tree replicate 2 | place: USA:California | collected 2016-06-15
AGGCGAATGAGAAGTCTGACGGGACAGACAAGACACGTGAGGGCGGCGGCGATGTTCGCGCTGGTTGGGCTTCTGGCCCTGGGTGGCTGCGCCAAGAAGAACATGATGTCGTCGACGGAAAGCGCGGGCAAGGCTCAGGCAGGGACGGCAGAGGGGGGACCGAGCGGGTCCATGGGCGAGGGCGGCAGCGCGCCGTTGCAGGGTTTCTCCAAGAGTCCGTCGGAGGAGGCGGTGAAACCTCCGACACCACCGATGGTGGCCAAGGCCGATACCGCGGAGATTGCGGCACGCCAAGCGCGCGAAGCGGCAAAGCGACAGCTCACGGACATCTATTTTGCGTACGATAAGTGGGCCCTCTCCAACGAGGGAATGAAAAACCTGGCCCAGAACGCCGATCTTCTCAGACAGAATCCGACGGTCAAGATCCTCATCGAGGGCCACTGTGACGAGCGGGGCAGCCGGGAATACAACATGGTCTTGGGCGAGAAACGGGCCCAGGAGACCCGGCGGTACCTCGAGTCGCTGGGCGTGAAGAACACGGTCGCCGTAACCAGTTATGGGAAAGAACGTCCCGTGTGCACCGAAACCGACGAGTCCTGCTATTGGAAGAATCGTCGGGCGCACCTAGTATTGGAGGGTGAGAGATGAGAAGCATAACAGCCTGGTCGGGTTGCAGCGCGCTGGTCTTGGGGCTGATCTTCGCTCTGTCCGCCTGTTCGACGAAGGAGACAAGCAGCAGAACGACCGAACAGACGATTGACCAAACCGAGAAGGGCGGTGCGCCCCCCTTGCAGGGGTTTTCGAAAGCTCCCTCGGAGGAGGCGGTGAAGCCACCTCCTCCCACCGTGACGGCCAAGGCCGATCAAGCCGAGATCGCGATGCGCCAGGCGCGAGAAGCATTGAAGCGGGCACTCGGGAATGTCTACTTTGAGTTCGATCGCTGGGCTCTGACCAACGAGGGAAAGAAGAATCTGGCCGAGAGCGCGGCGGCGCTGAAGCAGAACCCCGCGGTGAAGATCCTCATCGAGGGCCACTGCGACGAGCGGGGCACCACGGAATACAATCTTGTGCTGGGCGAGAAGCGGGCGCAAGAAACCCGACGCTACTTGCTGAGCTTGGGAATCTCGAATTCGGTGGGCGTCACGAGTTACGGCAAGGAGCGGCCGGTGTGCACCGAGCACGACGAGTCCTGTTACTGGAAGAACCGCCGGGCGCACCTGGCGGTCGAAGAAGGGAAAGGGAAATGACGAATCACAGCGCACGGGTTCTGGTCGGTCTCCTGGCGTCGAGCTTGGGGGGGCTCTTAGTCGCCTGCGCGACGCAGGCGGATCTCCGCACGACGTCCCGGGACCTCACGAGTAAGAATGAAGAGCTCCGCAGCGAGCTGAAGGATGCTCGCCAGCGCAGTGCCGAGGTGGAGACCAGCCTCCGCGAAATCAAAGGGCAGGACCTCTCTCAGATGCTCGGGCAATTGGAGACCCAACGCCGGGACGTCGAAATGCTCCACAGCGTGCTGGACGACCAAAAGGCCCAGGTGTATTCCCTCGAGAAGAAGCTTCAGGATCGCCTGGGCGGCTCTGAGAAGCGCGCTGAAATGACCGACAGGGGTGTGGCCCAGGTGGCCGAGAAGGTCCGGGAGATCGGGACCAAGCTGTCGACACAGATGGATCAGCAGGCCGGTGCCTTGGGCAAGCTGGAGGAGGAGATCAAACACTCGGACCTCCAGATGCGAGCGCTCTCGGCGGAGGTCAATCGGTTTCAGGGTGTGCTCGCAGAATTTGATAAAGTTCTCCGCGCACTGAACGACAAGGCGATCGACGTCGACCGACGGGTCACCGAGTTGACCGGCCGGATAGAGGTGAAAGTTGGGACCCTGGCAACCCAGCAGGGAGACCAGGCGGTCAGGCTGGATGCGCTGGAGAAGACCGTCGCCGCCGCGGTGGCCACAGTCAACGAGAACTCGCGCGGGCTCGGCGAGTTGAAGCGGGTCATGGAGGATTCGTTGGGCAAACAGGCCGTGGGGGGCGAAGTCCCAGAGGCGACCGGACCGGCCGGCCCCGGGTCGGCAGCGAAAGACCCGTCCAACGGCGCCTCGCGGACGGCGCCGGCGTCCACGCCGAGCGACAAAGAAGCCTACGATCGGGCCCAGCAACACTTTGGGCAAGGGCACTACGACGTGGCGCTCACGTCGTTCCGGGTGTTCCTGGTCCAGTATCCGGACTCGCCGCTGGTTCCCAACGCCCACTTCTGGATGGGGGAGTGCTACGTCCGGGCGCGCGACTACGAGCGCGGCCTCGAGCAATACGAGCACGTCGTCAGGAAATATCCCAAGAGCGCAAAGGCGGCGCCGGCGCTCTATCGCAAGGCCATGGCCTTCCTCGAGCTCAACAACAAGGAGGCCGCCAGGTCGGCCCTCCGGCAACTGATCGCGGACTACCCCAAGTCCGAGGACTCCCAACGGGCAAAAGCCAAGCTGGCCTCCCTTAGATGAGACGCGCCATCCTCCTGTCCCTCAGTCTGATCCTGGGCGGGTGCGTGCCGACGGCGGATTTCGTGGACCTGCGCGACGAAGTCCGCCGTCTCGAAGCCGAGAATCGGAAGTTCAAGGACATCGAGGCGGAGCTACGCAAGCGCCTGGAGGAAGCGGACCGCCTCCAGAAGGCGGGCGACGTGGCGAAGCAGTTGGACGCGTTGGAGGCCAAGATCGAGAGCCTGCGGATCAGGCAGCAGGGCTTCGACCAGAAGCTGGGCGAATTGCTCCGGCGCATGGATGAGTCCGCTCGCCAGGAGGAGAAGAAAGAGCCTGCCCCGCCTCAGGCCAAGGCTCCGACGCCGAGCGCCAAGCCCGACGATACTGCCAAGCCCAGGGCGGGCGGGCTCGACGCCCCCACCGCCGCGCTCACGCCCACGGCCGCTTACAATCAGGCGTACAACGATTACCTGAAGGGCAACTATGACCTGGCGGTCGCAGGTTTTGAGGAGTTCCTCAAGAGATTTCCCGAGACCAGCCTGACGGCCCACGCGCAGTACTGGATCGGCGAGGCTTACTTCAACAAGAGGAGATATTCCAGAGCGATCGAAGCGTATGATATGCCGAAATGGGCAACGCCATTAAGGCGCGCGTCCTGCTCAAGCGCGTGGTGGATGAGTTCCCGCAGTCAGCCGAGGCAACTCTGGCCAGGCGACGGCTCGCCGAGCTCCGATGACACCCCAAATCGCGGTCCTCCCGGGCGACGTCATCAACAAGATCGCCGCCGGCGAAGTCGTCGAGCGGCCCGCCTCCGTCGTGAAGGAACTGGTGGAGAACGCCATCGACGCCGGGGCCACCCGCGTGGCGGTGGATGTCGAGCAGGTCGGGCGGCGTTCCATCAGGGTGACGGACGACGGGCAAGGCATCGCGTCGGAGGAGGCCGCGCTCGCGTTCCAGCGTCATGCAACCAGTAAGATCCGTACCGAGGCCGACCTCTCGACCATCCAATCCATGGGCTTTCGCGGCGAAGCCCTTCCCAGCATCGCGGCGGTGTCCAAGGTGCGGCTCGTCACCGTCGCGGCCGGCTCCTCGATGGGCACGGAGGTCCGGCTCGAGGGCGGTGCGTTGCTCGCCCAGCGGGAGACGGCGGCGGCTCCCGGCACCACAGTCGAAGTGATGGACCTGTTCTACAACACCCCTGCCCGCAAGAAGTTTCTCAAGAGCCCCGCCACGGAGTTCGGGCATGTCTGCCAGGCGGTGCAGCGACAGGCGCTCGCGTTTCCAAAGATCCACTTCCGGTTGACGCACAACGGCCATGTGGTGGCGGACTATCCCGCGGTCCCTACCTTGCGGGATCGTGTGCAGCAGGTGTACGGCGCGCAACTGGTGGACACCTGTGTGGATCTGCAGGAGGAGGCCGGGCGGTTGCGCCTGGAGGGGCTCTGCACCCGCCCGCTGGAGACGGCACACACGAAGACGCCCCAGGATTTGTTCGTGAACTGCCGCTGGGTGAAGAACGCCGCGATCCTGCACGCCCTCTACGAAGGCTATGGGACGTACCTGGCCAGAGGGCACCAGCCCCGGTTCGTCCTGTCGCTCTGGGTGGATCCGCGGCAGGTGGACGTGAACGTCCACCCGACGAAGCGCGAAGTGCGCTTTTCGGATCAGGAACAGGTGCATGAGTGGGTCCGCTCGCGGATCCAGGCTTCGGTGAAACCCGCATCCGTCGCCTCCCGGACGACTGTGGTGTCGGCGTGGTCACCGTCGCAGATAAGCGACCGTCCCGTTGCAACGGACGGCTCCCGCGATGTGCCCGGGTATGCCAACCCAGCACCGGATGTGCTGGCCGGACGGCAACCGCGCCCGGCGGGGGTGGCGGAGCTGGGGCAGGCGTATCTGCCGACGGTGGACCAGGAGGAGGTACGGCCGCTGGGGCAGATCGCCAACCGGTACCTGGTCGCCCAGGTCGGCGATGAGTTGCAGATCGTGGATCAGCACACCGCGCACGAGCGGGTGCTGTTCGAGCGCCTGCTGCGGCAGTTCGACGCTGGCCAGATCACCTCCCAGCAGGCGCTCCTGCCCCAGGTCGTGGAGCTGTCCGCCGCCGAAGCCGTCTCGGTCCGCGCGCATCTTGAGGACCTGGGCCGCCTCGGGTTCGAGGTCGAGGAGTTCGGTCAAGGCAGTTTCGTCGTGCGGGCCATGCCGGCGCTCTTCGGCCAAGGCGATCCGCAGGCCTTACTGCGCGCGCTGGTGGAAGATTGGGATGCGTGGCCCTCGACGCCTTCGATGCAGGAGCGCTACAATACCGTCCTCGCGTCCGTGGCCTGCCACAGCGCAGTGCGGGCGGGACGGGCGCTGGAAGTCCCGGAGATGCGGCGGCTGTTGGAAGACTGGCGCGAGGCGGGGTTGCCCAGCACGTGCCCGCACGGGCGCCGTATCGCCATGCGCTTGACGATCGAGGAGCTCGACCGCATCTTCGGACGATTGGGATGGACATGATGGTTCGTGACAAGCTGCCGGTGGTGTTTCTCGTCGGGCCGCCGGCCATCGGGAAGAGTCGGGTGGCGATCCATGTGGCGAAGGCGCTCGGCACCGAAATTCTCACGGCCGACTCCACGCAGGTGTACCGCGGCATGGACATCGGCACGGACAAACCGACGCCAGCGGAGCGGGAGGGAGTGCCCCATCGTCTCATCGACCTCGTCGAGCCGGACGAGCCCTTCAACGTCGGCCTGTACCGCCGGCTGGCGTTGCTGGAGATCGCCCGACTGCATGCGGAAGGGCGCGTGCCGCTCGTCGTTGGCGGGACGGGTCTGTACGTTCGCGCTCTGGCTTACGGCCTGTGGGAGGGGCCTCCGGCCGACTGGGGCCTGCGGCGGCAGCTGTTCGAAGAAGAAGAGGCCCACGGCTCTGGCCACCTGTGGCGCCGGTTGGCGCTGACAGACCCCGCGCTGGCCGACACCCTCCATGCCCGCGACCGGAACAAGATCGTGCGAGCCTTGGAAGTGGCGATCCGGACCGGCGTGCCGCTCTCCGAATGGCATCTGTCATGATCGGGCTCACGATGGACCGCTCGGCGCTGTACCGGCGGATCGACGCTCGCGTGCTCCGCGAGATCGACGACGGGCTGGTCGAAGAGACGCGCGGCCTGCTGGCCCTCGGCTACGACGAATCGCTGGGCTCGATGAAGGCGCTCGGCTACCGGCAGATGACCGGTTATCTCAAGGGCCGGTACGGGTGGGAGGAGGCCGTCCGGCGCCTGCAGCGGGACACCCGCCACTTTGCGAAACGCCAGCTCACGTGGTTCCGGAGCGATCCCGCCCTCACGTGGCTGACCATCACCGAGCAGGATTCGGCCGGGCCGGTCGCGCAGCGAATCCTGGATCACCTGAGCCGGGCCGGGATCGTACCGATGGGGCAGGTGGCCTGAGTGAAGACGGTCCACGCACCCTTCCTCGGGGTCATCGGCGGCAGCGGGCTATACGAGATGGAGGGCCTGACGCGCGTCACGCGCGTCCGCGTGTCCACGCCATTCGGTCCGCCGTCCGACGCGATCGTGGTGGGCGACCTGGAGGGCGTGCGCGTCGCCTTTCTGGCTCGCCACGGCCGTGGACATCGACTCTCTCCAAGCGAGATCAATTACCGCGCGAACATCTACGCGCTCAAGAAGCTGGGCGTAGAGCGCGTCGTCTCCGTCAGCGCCGTGGGCAGCATGAAGGAGACGTTGCATCCGGGGCACGTCGTCATCCCCCACCAGTTCTACGACCAGACCAAGCGCCGCATCGGCACGTTCTTCGAACGGGGCTTGGTGGCGCACGTCGCCCTGGCGGATCCCGTCTGTCGGGATGAAGCCGGCAAGCTGGCCGAGGCCGCGCGCAAGTGCGGGGCCACGGTCCATGAAGGCGGGGTCTACCTCTGTATCGAGGGCCCGCAGTTTTCCACGCGCGGCGAATCGCTCATCTACAGACAGTGGGGCGTGGACGTGATCGGCATGACCAATCTCCCGGAGGCCAAGCTCGCGCGCGAGGCCCAACTGTGCTACGCCACCCTGGCGCTCGTCACCGACTACGACTGCTGGCATCCGGGGCACGATGCGGTCACGGTGGACGCCGTCATCGAGACCCTGCATCGCAACGTCGCCCTGTCCCAGCAGATCATCCGGACCGTCGCGCCGACTCTGACCGGGGACCGCCCGTGCGCCTGCGCCCGCGCGCTCGAAACCGCGGTGCTGACGCCCCGCCACCAGATCCCGGCGGCGACCCGCAAGCGACTGTCGCTGTTGCTCGGAAAGGAAAAGGCGTAGGGGAGGGCTTTACGCCCTCCCGTTATGAAGTGGGCGGGGTATTGATCAGCCCGGCCGTTGGCCGGGTTGCCCGCCCCTACAGTAAAGATATCAGGGAGACGTAACGGTGCTGAAACTTCTCGTGGTCGGGTCGGTGGCCCTCGATACCGTCAAGACCCCGTTCGGCGAGCAGAGCAACGTGCTGGGCGGCTCGGCCGCCTTCTTCGCGACCGCCGCGAGCTACTTCACCCCGGTCAGCCTGATCGCGGTGGTGGGGGAGGACTTTCCGGAGGTCCATCTCAAGTTCCTACGGATGCGGGGGATCGATCTGACCGGGCTGGAGCGACGTCCGGGCAAGACCTTTCGCTGGCGGGGGGAGTACTCCCACCAACTCAACGAGGCGAAGACCCTCGAAACACAACTGAACGTCTTCGAGACCTTCCGTCCCCGGATCCCGGAGGCCTACCGGTCGCCGGACCTGCTCTTCCTGGCCAACATCGATCCGGAGTTGCAGCACACCGTCCTGCAGCAGGTGAAGCGGCCCAGCTTGGTGGCCTGCGACACGATGAACTTCTGGATCGAGGGCAAGCGCACGGCGCTCATTCGTCTCCTCAAGGACGTGGACGTGCTCATCATCAACGACGGGGAGGCCCGCGCGCTGGGGGGCGATCCGAATCTCGTGAAGGTGGCACGCACGATCCGGGAGGCCGGGCCCGCGACGCTGATCGTCAAGCGCGGCGAGTACGGCGTCCTGCTGTTCAGCCGCGATCGCATCTTCGCCGCCCCCGCGTTCCCGCTCGAGCAGGTGAAGGACCCGACCGGCGCCGGGGACTGCTTCGCCGGCGGCTTTATGGGATACCTGGCTAGCACGGGCAATCTCAGCGAAGAGGCCTTCTGCCGGGCCGTCGTCTTCGGGAGCGTGATGGCCTCCTTCGCGGTCGAAGAGTTCAGTCTTGATCGACTGCGCCAGTTGGACTACAAGGAAATAGAAGGCCGGTTCAAGGCATTCAAGCGGCTCACGTTCTTCGAGGACATCTAAGGAGGAAAAGGCTATGGCTGAGTGCGGTCGTCTCGGACCCCGCGGTGGGTGGGCGCGCATTCTGGTGGCCTTCGTGACCGGCATTTTCCTCGCCGGCTGTGTCAGCGTGGAGACGATCAAGAAGCGGGAAAAGGAGTCGGAAGGGTATTACCAGCAGGGCCTGTCCGTACTGGACACCGACCAGCAGCGGGCGTTCGTCTCTTTCCAGAAAGCAATCCAGTCCAATCCGAACAACTACGATGCGCACTACTTGCTCGGGCATGTCTACTTCCTCCGGAAGGAATACACTGACGCCGAGCGGGAGTTCCGCACGTGTGTGAGTCTGGACCCCAACAACGGGGAGGCACTCAATTACCGGGGCCGGACCTTGATCTTCATGTCGCGCCTGCCGGAGGCGATCGCCTACCGGGAATCCTTGAAGATCAACCCCCCGAATGTGCCACGCGCGCTGGTCTATCTCGAGTTGGGGAGGCTGCACATGCAGCAAGGCGAGGACGGCAAGGCCCGTGAGGCATTCGCCCAGGTCAAGACCTTGGACCCGCAGGGCACCGCCGGCGCGGAGGCAACCAAGATGATGAAGCAGCTTCGGTAACGACCGCGGTTTGAGATCGCGGCAAGCCGTGCAGGAGATGCATGGGAGACTCATTGGGCGAATATTTTCAGCGGGCCCGCGAGGCCAAGGGCCTGACGCTGGACGAGGCGGCAGCCCGGACCCGTATCCTGCCGCAGTACCTGAAGGCGGTCGAGGAAAACAACTACGCGCGCCTGCCAGACGAAGTCTTCGCCAAGGGGTTCGTGCGATCCTATGCCCGCATCTTGGGGTTGAACGAGGACGCGGTCATCCGCAAATTCGACGAGTCGGGCGGCCAGTTCTATGCCAAGCGCGCGGAACGGGAGACCCTCAGGCAGCAAATCGAGGAGGAAGAGCGCCGCAAGAAGGTCAACCGCAACCTCGTGGTCGGGGTGGTCGGCGTCGCGCTGATCCTCTTGTTCGTGCTCGTCGGGCGGGACCGCGACCGGTCCGAACGTCTGCCTGACTCCGAGCCGATCCCCGCCGTCTCCGGGCAGGTACCAGCCCCCACGCCGCTGGCGGCGGAACCGGCCGAGCCGGTGAACGAGCCCGCGCCCCGTCCCTCGCCTGGCCAGCTCGAGGTCGAACGCAATTTCTCCAGCGCGCTGCCACTCGAAGGAGTCGCCCCTGACGACCGGAAGAAGATGGTCCTGGACGTCGAGGCCGTCGAGCGGTGCTGGGTGAAGGTGCAGACCGACCATGTCGGGCCCCAGGAAGTGCTGTTGAATCCCGGCGACCGCGTTCGGTGGAAGGCCCAGGAGCGGCTGGCGCTGACGCTCGGCAACGCCGGCGGGGTCCGCGTGATGCTCAACGGAAAGCTCCAGGGCCCATTCGGAGTCCGAGGCCAAGTCGTCAGGGAAATCGTCTTCACGCCCTGAGGCCGGGTGTGCTTCAGATGCCTGCGAGACTGTCCATGAAGGAGCGCGTCGAGCAGGCTGTGCGGAAGGTGCGGGACCGCTGCGCCGGAACGCCCGCAGTGGGGCTGGTGTTGGGATCAGGATGGGGGCCGATCGCCGAGCGCAGCCGGACGGCGACGATCATCCCCTATGCGGAAATTCCCGGCTTTCCCCGGTGTGCCGTGGAAGGGCATGCGGGCAATCTGGTCATTGACGCAGGCTGGGGGCCGCTGACGGCCATCCTGCAGGGCCGCGCTCATCGCTATGAGGGGTGGTCGCTCGAGGAGGTGACCTTTCCCGTGCGCGTCCTCGCCGCGTGTGGCGTGAAGACCTTGGTGGCCACCAACGCGTCCGGGGGATTGCAGGGGGTTGAGCCGGGCGAGCTGGTCTTGATCGCCGATCACCTGAACTTGATGGGGGACAATCCGCTCATCGGGATCGGCGCGTCCGAACGGCGCTTTGTGGAGATGGTTGACGCCTACGACCCCGGTCTCTTACAGTTGGCCGAAGAGGTGGCGCGCAAAAACGGTCGCCTCCTGAAGCGCGTCACCCTTGCAGCGGTCACGGGTCCGCCTTATGAGACCCCGGCGGAAGCGGAGATGTTGCGGGTGCTAGGCGCGCAGGTCGTGTGCATGTCCACGGTCCCCGAAGTGATCGTAGCGCGGTCCTTAGGACTGCGGGTGCTCGGCCTCTCCCTGGTCACGAACATGGCCGGGCGACCGGGACCAGGTGGCAAGACCCACGAGGCAGTTGTGGCGATGGGCATGCAGCAGGCGCCGTTGATGGAACGGCTGTTGCGGGACATCATCAGCCGTCTGCAGAAACGATGGACAAGGCAGAACTGCTGACCAAGGCGCGTGCGGCCATGAAGATGGCGGTGGCGCCATCGTCCAAGTTCAGGGTGGGGGCCGCGCTCCTGTGCGACGATGGCTCCGTGTTCACGGGATGCAACATCGAGAGCCCGACGTACCTGGGGATCTGCG
>WNGR01009422.1_pt1 | contig 10240 bp, 10 predicted proteins | sample 5407581 | NCBI WGS metagenome assembly WNGR01 (sample SAMN13153383, study PRJNA577476) | soil metagenome | isolation source: 80 cm soil or saprolite under Garry oak tree replicate 2 | place: USA:California | collected 2016-06-15
CGCCAGTCGGTTCGGGGATCGTAAAATTGAAATGCGACGTCGCGACCGGATTTACCGATCCGAGAATTTGCGAAAACTTGTCGGTCCAACCGGCGTAATAAACCAGGCGATCAATCGCGGCCGTGACTTCGCGGCGCGCCCTCGCCGCCGGGCTGCCAACGCGGGCGAGCTCGCTTTCCAACTCGCGTCGGCGCCCTTCCAGCATTTCAGCCGCGCGATACAAAATTTGGCCGCGCAAATAAGGACTGCATTTCGTCCAGCCCGCGACGGCACTTCGTGCCGCCCGGACCGCGTCACGAAAATCTTTTCGCGACGCACGACAGTAATTAGCCAGCACGTTTCCCTGCCCATCGCGCGCGGCAATGACGCGTCCATTTTCACCACGAGCGAATTTTCCGCCGATGAAAAGCTTGTAAGTTTTCTGCACCGTCAGCCGGCGTCTTGGCCTGGGCATGAACTCAGGATTGCGCGGGCGGCAAAAAAAGAAAATGCTAAACACTTATTCGCGGATGAAACAAAACGATAAAATTTACGTCGCCGGTCACAGTGGACTGGTGGGCGGCGCCTTGGTCCGCCTGTTGAAGGCACGCGGTTTTAACAATTTGATCACTCGCTCGCGGGCGGAAGTTGATTTGCGAGACGAACGAGCGGTCCGGAATTTTTTCGCCGAGGAAAGGCCGGACCTGGCGGTTCTGGCAGCGGCGAAGGTTGGCGGAATAAAAGCCAATATTGATGCACCCGTCGAATTCCTGATCGAAAACTTACAGATCCAGAACAACGTTATTCACGCAGCGCACGAGGCTGGTGCGCGCAAACTTTTGTTCCTCGGCAGCTCGTGTATCTATCCGAAATTTGCACCACAACCAATTCCGGAGAGCGCGCTCCTGAGCGGGCCGCTTGAACCGACCAACGAACCGTACGCGATTGCGAAGATTGCCGGCGTAAAATTGTGTCAGGCTTTCGCGCGCGAGTATGGCGCAAATTTCATCTCGGTCATGCCAACAAATCTTTACGGCCCGGGTGATGATTTCGATCTTGAGACTTCGCACGCGCTGGCGGCGTTGTTGCGCAAGGCGCACGAGGCCAAAATGAGCGGAGCCGGGGAGATGATTGTTTGGGGAACGGGCGAGCCGCGCCGCGAATTTCTGCATGTGGACGATTTGGCGGCGGCAGTTCTGTTCCTGCTCGAGAACTACGATTCGCCGGAAATTATCAACGTTGGGTGTGGCGAAGACATTTCCATTCTGGAATTGGCGGAATTGATTTGCGACGTGGTCGGCTTTCGGGGCGAGTTGAAGTGGGACCGCTCAAAACCGGACGGCACCCCGCGCAAATTGCTCGACATTTCCAAGATCAAAAAGCTCGGCTGGCAGCCAACGATTTCGCTGCGGGACGGGGTCGCCCGGTTTTACGAATGGTTTCTTGATAATTACGTGCCGCAGTCGATGGCAAGTGTGCGATGAAAAAACTGCGGGTTGGCGTCGTTGGCGTCGGTCACATTGGCGGCAATCATGCGCGGATTTATGCCGAGCTGCCGCAGGCCGAGTTTATTGCCATTTTCGATATTGATCCCGTCCGTGCTGCTGAAATTGCGGCCAAATACAAGGCTAAGGCCGCGAGATCACTTGAGGAATTTGCCGGAATGGTCGACGCGGCGTCAGTCGCTACCCCCACTAGCGCGCATTTTTCGGTCGCGCGTGATTTGCTTATGCGCGGCAAACATTTGCTCATCGAAAAACCGATCACCGAAAATACCGCCGACGCGCGCGAACTCGCACAACTCGCGGCGGAAAAACGGCTGGTTTTGCAGGTTGGCCATGTCGAACGCTTTAATCCCGTCCTCAGCGCGCTGGAACAGCGCCTGACCCATCCGCGTTTCATCGAAGCACATCGCCTCTCGCCTTATCCAAATCGCAGCACCGAGATCGGGGTTGTGCTCGATCTGATGATTCACGATCTGGAAATCATTTTGCATCTGGTCGATTCGACGGTGGAAAACATCGACGCGGTAGGTGTGCCGGTGCTGAGCCGCGGTGAAGACATTGCGAATGCGCGGTTGCGTTTCACCGATGGTTGCATCGCCAACATTACCTCGAGTCGCATCAGTCCGGAGCGGATGCGCAAGATCCGGGTGTTCCAGGAAGACGCCTATCTCTCGTTAGATTATCAGGGACAAAGCGGTGAAATTTACCGGCGGGTCAACGGGCAGATCACGCGCGAGCCGGTCGCAATTGAAAAAGAAGAGCCGTTACAGCAGCAGCTCGCTTCCTTCGCCGATTGTGCGCTCACCGGCGGCGAACCGAGAGTCTCCGGTTCGCACGCCGCCGCCGCCCTCGAGCTGGCGGTCGAAATAACGAAACGAATCGCGAAAGCGTAGAATGCCCGACGCAACCGTCTACTTCGTTGCGGGCGAGCGCAGCGGTGACAATCATGGCGCGGCCTTACTCAAGGCTTTGCGGGCACGTGCGCCGGAAATGCGATTTGTGGGACGCGGCGGGCCGAAAATGCGCGCGGTCGCCGGCGGAAAGTTTCGCGATTGGATCGATTACACCGCTGTCGTCGGATTATGGGAAGTGATCAGGCGTTACCCTTTTTTTCGAAAGCAATTTCAGGCCACCATTTCCGAGATTGATGCTGCGCGGCCAAGCGCAGTCGTGCTGATCGATTACCCGGGATTTAATTTGCGCCTCGCCTGTGCGCTGCGCGCGAAATTTCCAGAGTTGAAAATTATTTATTACATTAGCCCGCAAGTTTGGGCGTGGAACCGGCGTCGCGTTTCGCAGATGGCCCAGTCGATTGATTTGATGCTCTGTATTTTCCCATTCGAACCCGAGCTCTATGAGGCATCGTGCTTACGCGCGATTTTTGTAGGCCACCCGATGATGTCAGTCATCCCGAGCCCCTCTTCCATCATCGCGAGCGAAAACGCCAGTCCGTCTCGGACCGAGGGATCCCGTGACGAAATCTCAAAGCCAACTTCAACAGGCCTCATCGCTGCAAGCCGGACTGACGTTTCCGCACGGGATGAAAACCTTATCGGTTTATTTCCGGGCAGTCGCGAGCGCGAGGTGAAGAAGATTTTCCCGGTCATGCGCAAAGCAGCGGTGGAATTGTCGCATCAAGATCACGATCTGCGTTTCGTCGTTTCAGCTGCGTCCGAGCCATTGGGCGAATTGATCCGCGCCAATCTTTACGGCAAGCACGCCACGGGAAAGTTTCCATCGTTACGGGCGACGCTCGTTCTGTAATGGCCCGCGTGAATGTTGGAATGGTCGCTTCCGGCACGGCCACGCTCGAAGCCGCACTTTTGCAATTGCCTTTCGTCCTGATTTACCGGGTGGCGTGGCTTACTTATTTGGCTGCGCGCCTGGTTGTGAAAGTAAAGTATTTGGGAATGCCAAACGTGCTCGCCAATCGCGAGATTGTTCCCGAGTTTATTCAGCACAAAGCAGAACCGCGCGCGATCGCCGCGGCGGTGGCGCGTTTGCTCGCCGACAAAACGGAACGCGGCCGCATGCTCGCCGATTTTGCAAATGTAGCCCAGAAACTCGGGCGGGGTGAGGCGAGTGCGAATGCGGCCGAGGCAATCGTGACCGAATTGCGCCACGCAGGATGAAAAAGATCTGGGACATTTCGCGGCCGCTGACGAAAGATCTCGCCCCCTGGCCTGGGGATACGCCATTTCGGTATGAGCTAACCTGGCGTCTCAGCCAAACCTGTTCGGTCAATGTCGGTGCACTGAGCATGAGCGCGCACAACGGAACGCACGCGGACGCGCCATTTCATTTCGACGGAAAAGGTGCCGCCATCGACTCCGTTCCACTCGCAAATTACATCGGAGCGGCGGTCGTGATCGATCTTGCGGGAAGGTTTTCCCGGACTCAGCCTTCCGTCGGCCTTGTTGATTTGAAACATGCGCGTGCGCAAATCGCCAAAACGCGCCGGGTCCTACTGAAAACGAATTGTTTTCCGGATTCGACACGATTTCCGGACTGGATTCCGGTGCTGAAACCCGAGGCGATCGCCTGGTTGAGCGAACTGCACGTTGTCTTGCTCGGCATCGATGTCCCTTCAGTCGATCCGATCGAGGCGAAGGTTTTGGCGAATCATCAAGCTCTCGCAGTCCGAGAGATTGCCATCGTTGAGTCACTCGACCTGAGCGAGGTCAAAGCGGGAGTTTACCAATTTGCCGCGCTGCCACTGAAAATCGTTGGTGGCGATGCTGCGCCGATACGCGCGCTGCTTTGGCGCGAGTAGGCAATGAGTCAGATGGCATCGACTGAGACGGGTCAAAGTCGGCGAACGCTCCTAATCGTTAGCATGCTAACGGTTTGCTTTTTTGCGGTCGCGAACCTGCCCTGGACCCTGGACGATTACGACCAGGCGAAACAGGCCTTTGTCTCCTTTCAAATGATCGGTCAACAGCGCTGGCTCTATCAGACGACGCCGCACGAAGGAATGGGAGCCCGGGGGGGGCGCCACTCTTTCCACCATATCAGTGGCAAACCGCCTGCGGTCGCCTGGATTTCCGCCGCGCTCTATCGAATCACGCGCTCATGGGATTTTGCCTGGCGGTTTCCTTCTTTCGTTGCCGCGCTCGCGCTCGCAGTTTTGGTTTTTCGCGGCGCGCGAACCTTTGGTGATTTGCCCGCGCTGTGCGCGCTTGCGGCATTTAGTCTGAATTTGTTGAGCGTGCGGTTGGCGACGCTAGTGCGAACCGATATGCCACTAGCGCTTGTTACTTTCGCGATCGGATTATTGATGTTCGAAAAAATCCGGACCCGAACGTCGTGGACGACGCGCGATCGAGTCGCGCTTTGCCTGGTGCTGACCGCGGCGATGTTTGTCAAGGGACCAATCGTTTGGGCGTTCGTCCTCCCGCCACTGGTTATTTATCAATTGCGTCGAAAATGGCGTCCCACCTTTCCGAATGCGTGGAGCGGATGGATTCCCTGGGTTGCCTCTCTCGCGTTGTTCTATCTCTGGCTGATCTCAGGGATCCGTTTTATCGATGGATTTTACGAAGACGTTGTTTTAAACGAATTCGCCGCTCGCTTTCATGAGGGCATTCATCGTTCCCAACCATTGCTCTTTTACATCCCGCATTTGCTGCAAAAATTCGCGCCTTGGAGTTTGCTCATCATCGGATTGCTCGTGGCCGCATTGCGCAAAACGAAAGCGACAACCGGAAAGTGGCTGGGAAAGCTTTCGCCGGAAATGTTCTGGCTGATGACGTGGGCGCTCGGCGGCATCGTGGTGATGTCGTTAATTCCATCAAAGCGAGTAGACCGGATTTTTCCGGCAGTTCCACCGCTTTGCATGCTGCTGGCTGCGCAAATTAAGGCGAGTATGGCAGACAATGTTGCTCGCGTTCGCCGCATCGCCGCGTGCGCAATAATCTTTGCCTCAATTTTTACCGGTGCGTATTCGGCGATGCGGGTGATCGACGGTTACCTCAACGATCGCGATGCATTGGTGAAATTTGGCCGCGAAGTTCGCCGAATCGCAGAAGCGGAACATCTGCGATACGAAGTTCTACCGTCGCGCGACGAAGGGATGCTTTTGTATTTGCAGCGGCCGCGTTTCTACACCCGCATAATCGAGGCGACAGCGACGCCGCCAGGTTTGGACGCGCTCGTCGTTCCAATCGATGAAGACCCCTGGCGCTCAGGCAAATTTCCCTATCGCGTCACCGTTGAAAAAAAGAGCGAAGATCCATCAAGTTATGGGTTCCTGACGCTCCCGCGCGGATAAGCTCGACTTTCTCCCATAAGCTCTTACTCTCGTTAGTTGGTGGAGTTTCCGAAAGCCGAGCTCGAAACTTTGTGGGCGCCCTGGCGCTTTGAGTACTTCGAGAAATCGGGCCCGCCCGATTTCCTGTCCGAGGCTGCGCGTGCCAGCGATGATGCCGCCCACCTCGTCCTCGTGCGCCGGAAAAATTCGTTTCTGATAATGAACCGCTATCCCTACACCGTCGGGCACTTGATGGCGGTGCCATATCGAAAGGTGGGCGAGCTGCGCGATCTCGGTGAAAATGAAGTCGTCGAGCTTTTTTCGCTCGTTGTGCGTGCTCAGGAGCTGCTGCGGCAGGTCACGAAAGCGCAGGGATTCAACATCGGTATCAACGTCGGCGAATGCGCAGGAGCGGGCGTGCCCGATCACCTGCACATACACATTGTGCCGCGCTGGAGTGGAGACACTAATTTTATGCCGATGCTTTCCGGAACGCGTGTACTCTCACAAGGATTGAACGATCTCTACCAAAAGTTGAAGGCGGCGCAGACGGCGTCGGATGAAGCAAGATGAACACCTGGATCGAAGGTCCGCCGCCGCGAGAGAAGCGTGGGATGGGATGCGTGGGCAAAGGTTGTTTGATTCTGGCTTGCTTCATCGTGTTTCTAATTATCGCGGGCGCAATCGGCTTGTATTTTGGAATGCGAACGCATTCTGCAGTGCTGCACAGTTTCTATTGGGCGAAAAAAATGCACGTGCTCGCGCAGGAACCGTCACCGGTGCCGCAATTCGAAACCACCGACGAAAATCTGGCGGCGGTAGAACGGAAATGGAAAGATTTTGAAAATACCCACGATCAGCCTGCGCACATCGAATTAACCGCGGACGATTTGAACAATCTGATCGCGAACAATCGGCATGCTCGTGGCAAAGTGTTCGTCGCGATCGAGGGCAATCGTTTGCGCATTCAGACGAGCGTGCCGCTGGGCGAATACGTCGGGCGCGGGCGCTATTATTTGAATGGCGACATCGTGGTCGAAAGCGACAGCCCGCAGTCGCTGGAGAATCCGCGCCTCAGCAGCGTGACTATCAATAACGAGCCGGTGCCCTCCGATGTGCTCGATTGGAAATATCGCGCCCGCCCGCTACGAGATTATCTCCGCGAATTCCGTACTACCTATGGTAGTGGATCGATCGAAATTCGCGATGGCAAATTGATTATCGACAGACGCAGCAGCAATTGACGAAGCAGTTCAGAAATAGTGGAGTTAACATTTAGGTGTTGCACTTGCAACATTCAATTGTTAACTCGATTACGGTTGCATGATTTCGCGCGCGAAAACATTCAGTTGACCATCTTCTTGTTTCCGTACTTCGGTAACCTCGAAGGGACGAACCTCATCGCGGCTCACGACTGAGCCTGGCTTGGGGGGAAGGTAACCGGTCGGATACTCGACAATGATTCGAGTGGAATTTCCACCGGTGAGAAACATCACGGAATCCGGCATGCGCGAGCGTGGCCGCAATACCGCTTTATTGGCATCGGCAAAATTCACCACAAATTGCCCTTTCAAATAAGTCCGTTCTCCGGAGAGACCGCGATCGGCGACTGCACCGAGGTCAGCTGCTGCAATGAGACGGCCAACCGGCATTTTGCCCGGTGGATACGTTTTCCAATTTCCGCCGCCAGCAGTCGAGGCCAGCGCGGCGCCATCAGCGGGAAGCGCAGCGGTCGCACTCGGATTTGGGGTCGGACTTGATTCGGTGAACTTTTGCAGCGGCGTTGTCGATAATGTGGGAGCCAGACTGTTGATTTTTGCGACTTGTATCGGCGTGGCGCTTGGTGTCGCTGTCGATTTTTGATTTTTCGCGATTCTTCCGGCTTTCCCAACGGGGGTCGGCTTTGCTCCTTTCGATGGCGGCGGTGGTGGCGTGCTTGCCGGCGTTTCAATCGCTATGGCCTGTTCTACTCGAACAAGTTGATTCTCGCTCGGGGGTGGCGTGCCGCTCGGCGTGATTCCAGGAATGGCAATCGATCCAGGCGATGCCGGTTCAGTTTGACGTAACTGTGCGTATCGATCTTCGGCTGCGCGCAATGCCTCGCGTTTAAACAAAGGCCAACCGGCCGCGAGGTTTAGATCCAGCGGAGGCTCCAGAGTGAAGGTTCCGGTGCCGCGAGTAACCGTATAGGTTCCGTAAAGCAAAGGCATCGCCGTGACCAGGACCCGGCCATCAGCGCTGCGATCGGCGTGAATCACTGCCGAAATATCGTGCGTTCGCTCGAGCTTAATTTCCAGACCAGGGGCAAGGGTTTGGCGCATGAGCGGGATATCGCGCCGATCCGCCGGGTAAACATGCTCGAGCAGCACCTCCCCGTTATCGATGGCGGCAGCGAGTGCCACCATACCGGAAGTGAAAACGTCTGCCGCGCCAAGTTGGTGGACGTCGATAATACGGAAGCGACCGACAACGTAGGGGACGAGCCCGTGCACTTGCTGAAAATTACGAATGTAATTGCGTGCCAACTCGCTGTTCGTCTTGGATAACTCCGCTTCGCCCAGCGGCGCGTAACGATCATGCAATTGTTTGGGATTGAGAAATTCGCCGGCCGGCGCCGCCGTCAATTCAAATCGCCGCGGCGGATCAATGCGATGCAGTTTCTTTAATAACCGATAACTGTCAGGCCGTTCCGGTTGCCAGAAAACATAGAAACTTCCCAACCAGGCTACGAAGGCGAAGCCGGTGAGAAAAAGAATTGCCAGCGTCCAGGCGAAATAATTCGTCCGCTGCCGGGGACGGCCATAAGGCGTTTCGTAGCGAAAAAATTCCTGTGCCATCAGCGAAGTTCACTCACTTTAGAGTGGGCGCGCCGGTTCGAAGGAGGAGCCGCAGCCGCAGGTCCGCGCTGCATTCGGATTAACGACTTGAAAACCAGCGCCAGTGAGCGCATCGCGATAATCCAGGGTCGAGCCACGCAGCAACTGCGCGCTCTCTTCATCGACAAAAAATTTCACGCCGTCACGCTCGATCACGGCATCACCCGGGCGGGCGGCTCCGAGCGTCATCTCGTATTGCAGACCGGAACAACCGCCCTTTGCAATCCCGATGCGCAAACCTTTTTCCGCGCCCGCGCCCACCAGTGTTCGCAATTGCCGCACCGCGCTTTCGGTAATTTCAATCATTCACTCCGGGAAACGTACGATCCACCCCTCTTAAGTCAATCAGCACGCGCCTTGCCTCGCCTGGACGAAAAATGTCTCGGCAACTCCCGGCCCATACTCTGTCATCCCGAGCGTAAGCGAGGGACCTCACCTATTTTCGTGCTTCGAACAAGTTAGTTTCAGCGCTTCCCTACGGCTCGACGGAGTCTCGCCCTCCCAGATCGTGATGATGCTTGGTAGGGCGACGCTCTGCGGAGCCGCAAAAATGGGGTCTCTTCTCGTCAGAGTCTGCCTGAAATCTCAAGAAGGTTGGCGCGTCCTCGGGACGGCAAATGAACTCACAATAGGTGTAGTTCATTGTAAGCGAGCGAAGCGAGTCGAATTGATCTAAAATCAGGAATCCAATGAGTCGGATCAAACTGCTTCCCGAAACTCTCGCCAGCCAGGTGGCCGCCGGCGAAGTGGTGGAACGGCCTGCGTCGGTGGTAAAGGAACTGGTCGAGAACAGCATTGATGCTGGTGCGCGTGCGATCGAGGTGGGAATTCAGCGAGGCGGAATGTCGCGCATTCGGGTGGTCGATGACGGCTGCGGAATGGACCGCGATGACGCCCTTCTTTCGCTCGAAAGGCACGCCACCAGTAAAATTGCTTCGGCGGCTGATCTCGCGGCCATTAGCACGCTTGGTTTTCGGGGCGAAGCGTTGCCGAGCATCGCTAGTATTTCGCGCTTTCGGCTGACCACGCGCGAGCACGGTGCAGTCGCGGGCACGGAAATTCTCGTAAACGGCGGACGGATCGAGACGGTGCGCGACGGCGGCGAAGCGCCCGGGACACAGGTCGAAGTGCGTTCGTTGTTTTACAACGTGCCAGCGCGGCGAAAATTTCTCCGCTCCGAAACGACGGAAACGCGAAATATCGAACATCAATTTTTTCTGCAAGCGTTGGCTCATCCGGCGATTGGCTTCAGCCTGGTGCGCGAAGATAAAATCGCGCTGCAATTACCAATAACGACCTCGCTGCGCGACCGGATCCGCGATATCTATGGCGCCGAGCTTCTCGACGATCTGTTGGAAATTTCCGCGCGCGATCGGGGTGGCCTCCAAGTTCGGGGCTGGATCGGGCGCGCCGGGGTAAGCCGGCAAACGCGGTCACAGCAATTCGTCTTCGTTAACGGACGCGCGATCGACAGCGGCATTCTCTCCACGGCCTTGCGCGAAGGTTATCACACCGCTCTCATGCGCGGACAATTTCCGGTTACGTTCCTGTTCGTTGAGATCGACCCGCGTGAGGTGGATGTGAATGTACACCCGGCAAAACGCGAAGTCCGTTTTCGTGATCCTGCCAGA
>WNGR01014312.1_pt1 | contig 10240 bp, 5 predicted proteins | sample 5407581 | NCBI WGS metagenome assembly WNGR01 (sample SAMN13153383, study PRJNA577476) | soil metagenome | isolation source: 80 cm soil or saprolite under Garry oak tree replicate 2 | place: USA:California | collected 2016-06-15
ATTTGGGATGCAGCAGATCGTCCCAATCCTTGGGCTCCGGCACCCCGAGGCGCGCGAGCAGCTTGGGGTGGTACACCAGGCCGTAGGGCTCGAGCACCGTGCCGATCCAGTATCCCTTGGGGTCCTTCAGCGGGATGGGCTTGGGCTTGCCGATGCTGTCCGGGATCGAGTCGAGGACGCTTTTCGGCAGATCGAGCCTGGCCAGCAGTTTCTGCTCGGCGAGCTTGTCGAAGAGCGCGCTCTCGCCGCCCCAGAAGATGTCGGCCTCGGGCCGTCCCTTCCACTCGACGATGCGGCCGTAGGCGACCGGCGTGCCGGCCGCCAGCGCGCTCGTCTTGACGGTGACATTCCACTTCTCCTTCGCGTACTTGGCGAACTCCGCCAGCGCCGGATCGGTCAGGGTCCGCGCGACCGGCGTGATCAGCACCAGCTCGCTTTCGATCTGCTGGGCCGCGGCCGGAACCGCCAGTGCGAGAAGCAGTGTCGGGACTGCGGCAAAGGCTCGGATCATGGCGTCCTCCTTTGGAGGAGGATTATAAGAGCAGTGGCACAGAAAGAATTCGAAATGCCGTAGGACTTCGCGATCTCCGACGCGTCACCGGCCGCCGGCGGTCACGGCGAATCCCGACATGCGCGATGACGCTCTCCCGCGGACGATCACCGCATGCCCCGACCTAGTCCCGGTCCCTTCCCTGGCCCTTGCCGTGTCCGCGATCGTCGCGACCGCGCTCGCGTTCCTCGTGACCGTGTCCGCGATCGTCGCGACCGCGCCCACGTTCCTCGCGACCGCGTTCGCGGTCGTCGCCGCGGCTCTCGCGAGGTCCGCGCACCTCGCGGTCGTACCAGTCGTGCCGCACGAAATACACGGGAACGCCGCACGCCCGATATTGGTCGCAATGCTTCGCCCAGTTCTTGCGATGGCCGGGCGGCACCCACATGTAGATCGGCTGCACCGGAGACCCCACCACCACGCCGGGCGGCAGAATGATCACCGGTTGCGGCACGATCACCTGTGGGGTCGGAAAGCGGCCGATGTCGATCCGGCCATACACGCCCGGCTGGCTGATTTCCACGCTGACTCCGACGTCGGCGGCAAACGCGGGCGCGGCCGCCGCCGCGCAAAGCGTCACGGCAAGCATCCGTTTCATGATCGCTCCTTGCGAAGTTCGTCCGCCGCAACCCTAACGGAAACGGGCACCCAAATCAACCCGGCTCGTCGGGTCGTCTGCGTGGGTGGCGACCCAAGCGCGTAGAATTCTCCGGCGTGAATTACCTCCTCGCGCTCGACCAGGGCACAACCAGCTCGCGCGCGATCGTGTTCGACGAGCGCGGGCGGGCGGTCGCCTCCGCTCAGAAGGAGTTCCGCCAGCACTTCCCCAAACCCGGCTGGGTCGAGCACGATGCCGAGGAGATTTTCCGCTCGCAGCTCGCCTGCGCCCGCGCGGCGCTCAAAAAAGCGAAGCTGCGCCCCGAGAAGCTCTCTGCGATCGGCATCACCAACCAGCGCGAGACGGTGGTCGTCTGGGACCGGCGCACGGGCAAGCCCGCGCATCGCGCGATCGTGTGGCAGGACCGGCGCACCGCCGAGCGCTGCGAGGCATTGAAGCGCGAAGGCCTCGCCGGGACGATACGCGCGAAGACGGGCCTGGTGATCGATCCGTATTTTTCCGCGACCAAGCTCGAGTGGCTGCTCGCGAACGTCACGGGTCTGAAGGAGCGCGCGGAAAAAGGCGATGTGCTCTTCGGCACGATCGACAGCTGGCTCGCGTGGAAGCTCACCGCGGGAAGGCTGCATCTCACCGATCCGTCCAACGCCTCGCGCACCCAGCTCTACGACATCCACCGCGGCGCCTGGGACGACGAGCTCCTGAAGATCTTCGGCGTGCCGCGCGCGATGCTGCCCGAGGTGCTGCCCTCCTCGCATGTATACGGCTCGACCGCGAAGAACATGCTCGGCGCCGAAGTCCCCATCGCCGGAATCGCCGGCGACCAGCAGGCGGCGCTCTTCGGCCAGGCCTGCCACGAGGCGGGGATGGCGAAGAACACCTACGGCACCGGGTGTTTTCTGCTGCTCAACACGGGAAGCGAGGCGATTACGTCGAAGAGCGGCCTCGTCACCACCTGCGCGGCGCAAGCCAACACCTTCGCACTGGAAGGAAGCGTCTTCATCGGCGGCGCGGTGGTGCAGTGGCTGCGCGACGGCCTGCGCCTCATCAAGAAATCGGTCGACGTCGAGAAGCTCGCCGCGAGCGTGCGCGATTCCGACGGCGTCCCGCGGCTCCAACGCCGCCCACATCGCCCGCGCGGCCCTGGAATCCATCGCCTTCCAGTCCGCCGAGCTCCTGCACGCCATGGAACAGGACTCCGGCGTCAAATCCAAAGAACTGCGCGTCGACGGCGGCGCCGCGGCGGATAATCTCCTGATGCAATTCCAGTCCGACCTCCTCGGCATCCCCGTCGTGCGCCCGAAAGTGCTCGAAACCACCGCGCTCGGCGCAGCCTACCTCGCCGGCCTCGCCACCGGCGTGTGGGCGAGCCGCGAGGAAATCGCGAAACAATGGAAAGTCGCGAAGCGCTTCGAGCCGAAGATGAAGCGCGAAGAAGCGGCGCGGCGGATGGAAGAGTGGAGGCGCGCGCTCGAGCGGGCGAGGGGTTGGGGGAAGGGGTGAGCTTGGGCGGTCGAGGCGCGGCCGGCCTTCCCGTGTCAGGGGAGCACGGCAACTCGCGTCGACCTCGGCCCGCCCTCAGCCTGCGAATTCTGCGCTATATGGCACAGGTGTGAACACGCGTATTACCCGCCACCCTTTTTTCCCTTTCGGTCTTAACGATATCGTATAGGCGATGGCATACGTTGACTTAAGTCGAAATTTCGTCGCGATTAGCAAGGATGCAGAACCAGACTTGACTCTCGGTGAACTTTGGGGCCGAAAGTATGGCGGCTGGCTGAAGTGGAGCGACTTGCTGGAACGACCGAGGGTCGTTCTCCTGGCGGAAGCGTCGAGCGGAAAAACTGACGAATTCAAGAACACGGCGGCAGCACTCCGTGCGAGTGGAAGCCCGGCATTCTTCGTTCCAATCGAGCAGCTCAGCCAAGGTCCGATGGAAGGAGCCCTTGGCCCCGAGGCTACGCTTTTTGCAACATGGAAATTGGGCTCATCGACGGCGTGGTTCTTCCTAGATTCCGTAGACGAAGCGCGCCTTGTTCACAAGGAGTTCGACGCGGCTCTGCGCCGATTAGCGGGTGAGCTGGGATCAGCCGTGGGCCGAGCGCGTGTTCTAGTCTCATGCCGGGTTAGCGATTGGCGAGGACGCACTGACCGGGAATCGATTCAACAAATCTTGCCTTTAAGTTTGGGAACTGCCGTCGAACAAAGTACGCAGGACGATGCAGCCCTCCTTGACCCAGTCTTTGACCGGAAGGAGCACAGAAAACCAACCGACAAGGAAAACGATAAGGAAAAACACGAACTGCTCGTAGTTCAACTCACACCGCTTGATGATGATCAGCGTCGATTACTTGCGGCGTCGGCTGGAGTGCGGGATGCCGACGAATTCGTTGAGGCAGTCGAGAGGCACGGCCTCGACGCGCTCGCGGAGCGGCCAGGAGATGTCCTTGATTTGGCCTTGTATTGGAATCTGCACGGGCGTTTCGGATCCCTGGCTGAAATGACTGACCATGGCATTCAGACCAAGCTCGCTGAACTAAACAAATATCGGCCCGACAATTCGGAACTGGCGCTTCAGCAGGCGCGTCAAGGGGCAGAGCGTATCGCCGCAGCCTTAACGCTGGGCAAATCCTTTACAGTGTTAGCGCCGGGGTACGAGCCCGATCCTACATACTCGGCCGGTGCGCTAGACCCTGAGGCAATTCTTAAAGAGTGGACCGACGCTAAGCGCAACGCCTTACTCCGGCGCGGCGCCTTCGCTCCTGCCACATATGGGCGAATCCGCTTTCACCATCGTTCTACTCAGGAATTCCTAACCGCTGCGTGGCTGAATCGATTGATGAAGGCCGGCTTGCCAAGGCAAGCGCTTTTTAATCTGCTTTTCGCCGAACGCTACGGTGTCAAGACCATTGTTCCGTCGCTGCGCCCGGTCGCCGCTTGGCTGGCGCAAGACCATGCAGATGTCCGAGACGAGGCAATTCGCCGCGAACCGTTCGTACTGCTGAACTATGGCGATGCGGGCAGTCTTCCTCTGCCGATAAAGCGGAAGCTGCTGCTGCACCTTGCGCGTCGTCACGCTGAGGGAGAGACGGCCCACAACAACATCGAACGTCGGGCATTGTGGATGTTTGCGTCCCCGGATCTCGCAGACACCATTCGTGAGGCATGGGAGATTAACCCTCGCTCGGACTTCCGTGCCGACTTGGTTCGCCTCATCGGCGAAGGGCACATTACGGCCTGTATTGACCTTGCAGCATCTGTGGCCGAGAGCGACACCGAACCTCCGTATTACCGGATACTCGGACTTCAGGCGTTGAAGGAATGCGGGGCGCATAGTGCGCTCAAAAAGGTTGCCGATTCATTGTTGGAGGATCCATCGCGGCTGAGCCCTCGGCTCTATAGCGGATTCATAGAAGTCTTATTTCCAGAATACGTGTCCGTGGCGCAGTTCTTGTTGTCGCTCGAGAGCGCGCAAATGCCTTCTCCACTTAGCAGCCACGGCATTTCGTATTCGATTAGTGAGATGTGGAATGAATGTCCCGTGGCGGCGCGACCAGAATTTATTGCCGGGCTCGCCGACCTGTGCCTTCGGGAACCGTACGTTAACAACTTTGAGCGGGTCTCAAAAAAGTACGACGAATTAGCTAAGCACATCGCTCCGATTGCGATTGGCGCAATGAAGGACCCGGGCGACCGGGAACCCTCTGATTCGCTCATTCGACTTCTCAGCGTAGTAGAGCGCGCTGACCATGGGCATCAAGTGGACGAACGCGACACACCTCTGAGGGGGCTTGTAAGACAAAATTCGAAAGTAAAGCGCGCTTTGTTCTGGCATGACGTGGCTGATCAGCGCGCACATCGCCGCGACAACCAGCTGGAGGTGGTGTCGGTCTGGCAAATTTACTTTGGCGGCAAGCGCCTTTGGGAACTCTCGACCCACGATCTACCGTGGCTTTACGCCGATCTATCCGAGCGTTCTGAAGAAAATGACCGGCGTATCGCCCTTAGCGCCATACTTTCAATACATTCCCAAGATGGCACTCTTTCAGAGAACGTTGCCGCGCTTCGCAAACGCATTGGTACGCCGTCTGTCTTGCAGGCGGACATCGACTCTTTCCTGGTTCCACCAGTTGAAGACGAGGAGAGCATAAGCGAGACGAAACGACAAGCTGCTGAGCAACGCGGGAAGAGAGAGGCCGACCAAAAATCCTGGATCGATCTGCGGCGTGACCTTCAGGTGACTCCATCAGTTCTGTACGACCCACTAGGCGTGCTAAAGGGCAAAGGCTTGAACGGCCTGATAGACCTGACGAACTGGTTACAGTTCAAAACCCGTAAAGACTACGAAGGCGCCGCACGCCAATGGCCTCTACTACAGGAAGGATTCGGCCTGCCGGTCGCGCATGCGTACCGGGACGGCATGAAGACCCTGTGGCGCGCAGCCAAGCCGGAAGCTCCCAAGCGAGAGCCTGGTTCGCCGGTCACTACAAAATGGACGACAGTTCTCGCGTTCGCGGGCGTAGGCATCGAAGCGGATCAGGATCGCGCCTGGGCCGCAAAGCTCAAGCCGAGCGAAGCGCTCCGTGCAGCTGAACACGGGTGCATCTCTGACCAAGGCTACCCGGACTGGATCGATGCCCTTCTCGAGCATCACGAGTCCATCGTTCTACCGGTCGTCACCACCGCATTCTTGACCGAGTGGAAGTCAGAAGAGCATGGAAGCCTTAATTTTCTCCATCATTACGGGCATCTACTTTCGTCGATCCCCTCCTCAGTTCGGGCAGAAGTATTTCGAATCATTTCTCGCCGCGAGCCAAAACGCCTCCTCGTTCTCGACCTCGGGCTTCGAATGCTCTCCCGACTTCGCCTCACGCCCGCGGAACGTCAGGCGCTGCAGAAGCTCGCCAAGACCCGCTTGAAGAAACACGCCGCGAGCAGACCAGATCGGACGGATCGTTATTTAGCGATGCTCTTCCTCGTTAATCCATCCGAAGGTGTGGGCCAGCTTGCCGCTCTTCTGGCGCAGACTTCGTCTGAGGACCGCAAGGAAATTGCTGAAAGGATGCTCGGGAGCCTATTCGGCGAAAGACAACCGCTTGTGCCTATTTCGCTGTTAGGTGCACCTGTACATGCGCTTGAGGCGCTTGCGCTCCTCGCCTACAAGGAAGTCCGCCCTGAAGACGACAACGTTCATCAGGAGGGCACCTATAGCCCCAATACGCGGGACGAAGCGGAAAGCGGCAGAGGTGCTGTACTACGAGGGTTGCTGGATGCCACAGGCGAGGAAGCGTACAAGGCTGTACTTCGGCTCGCTAAGTCCCCGGAGGTTAAACCGCGCCGTTTGCGCTTTTTGGAGCTCGCTCACAGCGTGGCAGAGCGAGACGCCGAGATCGAGCCTTGGCACCCCGATGATGTTGTGTCATTCGAAGGTCGGCACATCTTGCCGATCAGAACCGCAGCGGGCTTATACGGCGTGATACTCGGGGTATTGGACGAGGTGACGTGGTCGTTCGAGCATAGCGACGCTTCCTCACGAGCCATCCTAGAAAGTGCGCGCGACGAGGATGCAGTTCAAAATTGGCTGGCGGAGCAACTTGTGTTGCGCGCAAATGCGCGGTATCACGTCCATCGCGAAACAGAGGTTGCGTCCGGCAATCTACCAGACATCACGGTTGCTTCGACCACTTCCGCGTTCGAGGTCGCCATAGAGGCGAAGCATGGCGACAAGAACTGGACCGCCAAAACGCTAGAAGGTGCGTTACGTAACCAGCTCGCCGAGGATTATCTAAAACCGACAAATCGCCGTCACGGCATTCTCGTCGTGACACATCATCGCGGTCGCACCTGGCACCATCCAAAAATAAAACAGAGGATGTCATTCACGCAGCTTATCGCGCACCTGCGCAGCATTGCGTCGGGACTAAAGATCAACACGGTTGGTGACATCTCCGTTGACGTGCGAGGCATCGATGCGTCGCCAAGGGCCAAGAAACGTAACGGCACAACGTCCAAGAGGATGCGACGGACGAAGAGAAAAGGTGGCAAAGCGGCCGCTCGGTCTGTTGGCTCCAAGAATGCCCTGTGTAGATGAGAACGCCGGTAGGGGCGGACTCTTCGCAGGGGACTACTCTTCGACGGAAGCTTCTCCACTACCGCCAATGAAGGGATTAGAGTACCGTCGCTGACTTCCACTGAAAGCAAGGGTCCGCTATTGGCCGCTAAGCGCAAAACGGCCACAGGGCGGAAACGTTCCGAAACGACCACTCGCACTGCGAAGCGCAAATTGGCCAAGCCGAGGTTATGCTGTAGTGATCGGGCGATGCCGCGCATACTTTCTTTCGTCTTAGGTTGACTAACTGATTTAGTTCGAGGCTCACGTCGTGTTTTCGTATGTGGATTCGACGACTGGTTTCCTATTTTTCAATATTGGATCGGAATTTGATGAGGCAGATCGGAACTATATTGAAGTACAAGGTCCGAAATGGGACCTCGACCATCAAGCGCATGTCGCTTTTCTTTCGAGTCGCGCTAGACGATTAGTCTTCGATAAACACCGCTATAAATATCTTCACGAGTGGTGCCACATGCTTCAGATGGTGTGGTTCCCCTATCAATATGTACAGACATGGAAAGAACTAACGGTTGTCCGCTCGTTGCGGCAGTTCTTGGCTCGGTGTGAAATCGAATTTCCGATTGGAAGGATTGCATTAGATCCAGACGTTTTCGAGATGATCAACTCTCCGGCGATGGTGCATGTAATGCGTCGCACATCTCAAGGTGTAGATATCGATGAACGGGAACCAGATTTAGAACATCCTTCTCCCAATGATCTTACGGCAATTGACCTATTAGAAGACTTCGCAAGTATTTTTGAATACAAATGCCGAATCCAGGGACCCGGTGAAGGTGACAAATATGCAAAATGGCTGTGCGACCCGGCTAATAAAGCATACTCAAATGTATTCTGGTTTCTGGCCGACCTTTGGGATGTTGATTTTGCGTATCGACTATTGCCTGCGATCGTGCAAGCATCCTTTAGTACTGACTGGACCTTTACTGCGTTTATACAGTTGTTGAGTTGGCTTCTGGGTGTCCAGTCAGATTACAAAAACTATTCGACAGACCAACTCTTTGCCGCGCTAACAAGGCGCATGAGTAGGTGGGGTGCAGCGAAGACCGCATCTGGTCACCCGATTCTTCTTGTACGAGGGGTGTCCGACTTTGATCTCAGCCCCTATATAAGCGCCGCCTTCCCTCGACGATTTACGCGATGGGCCACGGGTGAAGCGAAACCGCAAAATGTGGGTACGTTCGAGTCTCCAACGCGACCCACCTTGCTCACACATGAGTTCATGCGCTCGTTCATTTCGAAAACAAACCTTCATCCGCTGTACTCATACGCTAAGAAATTCCACGGCCTACTTCAGACAAACGACTCGATCCAATTGGCTCTCTTTCACCCATATGACAAGCAAACACTTGCTTTGTTGGAGCATGAGTTTTCGCCCATGGTCATCGTTATCGGACTAAACGATCCGAGTTTAAAAGGAAGAGATACCTTAATTCATATCGCTCCGGGCTTCGTCGATTATCCTTCTCCAGTCGACCCAGCAATCACCTATAAGGACTACCTGACGGAAATCATGAAGCGAAAGGATACGGCGTGGAGCCTAGCGACGCGTTTTAATGACATACTCCCGCATCAGTGTCATCACACAGGGTGTCCATACTTTCGAACAAATTTATGCAGAAGGTGGTCGGCAATACCGGCATCTTACTGGCACTGCTCCTTTCCGAATTGGTTTTCTCGTGTGTACGAGCTTAAGATCGATCCAGAGGGCATGGTACTTATGCCACAAAATGAGGGGGTGGGTATGGATGTAACAAGTTTGTATATCGATGCGAAGCCTGAGGTGCTTGATGAGTTTCGAAAATTTGTATTCGACGAGTCTTCTGAAATCGCTCGCGCGCTGAGACCCATTAATCAACAAAGCCCCGGGTTTAACCGCGAACCGATTGTGATCGGACTCGTCGTTGCGCTTGGTGGCCCAGTAGTCGTCAAAGAGGTCTGCAAATTGGCGAACCGCTACCTGGAACTCAAAAGCCAACGAGAAGCACAACAGCATCAGACAGAGATTCTTAGACTTCTACTTGAGCAGGACGATGGCAAGAAAGTATCGGTGAGCATTGCAGACCTAGAACGCTTGGCAAGCGACCCGAAGCGCGTTTGGAAGAAATAGACCTGAACGATCTCCGTTCGGTTTGCTCTGAGATTGTGCAACCTTCACCGTGAAGATGGCCGAGAAAGGCTGAAGCCGCCAGGAGTTCACGGTCGTCACGCCAGTGTCCGCGCCTGGGCCGATCGCAGACGTTCACCCTCGGACTGCCATCCAACGAACAGGGTCGTATCCGTCGTGCGGGGTATGGCGGGTACGGTCGGCCGCGCGGATGTCTTGTGGATCCTCGATCGGCGTATGACCATCGTCCCGCACGCATGAGCGGCGATCCGGCCGTCGTTATGGGTGACGTTGCGTATGCCCAAGCGTTCAGCGCAACAGTCTCGCCGCGTTCATTCTCTTGACTCACTTCCCCGGTAATATGGCAGGGCAGCAGAGCGCCGCCCGCGGCCGGAGTCGGGCTGCGGGCGGATCCCGAGCGTTTTTTTACACCGAAACGGAGATCGAAATGTTCACCTGCAAGAAAGCCGCGGTGCTGTTCGTTCTGACGAGCTGCCTGCTACCGGTTTTTTCCTACGCCAACGACGACGCGCGCGACGCCGACAAGGACCGCGCCGTCCAGGTCGGGCCGCGTCCCTATTATTTGATCGGCAAGATGAGCCCCGGCCCGCTCAAGCGCAAGCTGGAGCAGTGCAGCGAGGGTCCGTTCCGCAAGACGGCCTTTTCGATCGGTCACCGGGGCGGCGGCACGTTGCAGTTCCCGGAGCACACCAGGGAAAGCCATGAAGCGGGCGCGCGCATGGGCGCCGGCATCCAGGAATGCGATGTGACTTTCACCAAGGACCGCCAACTGGTTTGCCGCCACGACCAGTGCGATCTGCATACCACCACCAATAT
>WNGR01027132.1_pt1 | contig 10240 bp, 9 predicted proteins | sample 5407581 | NCBI WGS metagenome assembly WNGR01 (sample SAMN13153383, study PRJNA577476) | soil metagenome | isolation source: 80 cm soil or saprolite under Garry oak tree replicate 2 | place: USA:California | collected 2016-06-15
CGTCGTTTGTCTCGCGATCCGCCCGCAGATCGCGCATGACGTGCTTGCGGAATTGAAGTTCTCGCCCACGCATCACGTGATCAGCTTCGTCGCCGGTATGAACATGGACGAACTGAAAAAGCAGATCGACCGCGTCAAACACATTGTGCGCGCCATCCCCTTGCCCGCCGTGGCTGACGCGCTAGGCAGCACGGCGCTGTATCCGCAGGATGAAATCGCGCGTGCGCTGTTCAACCAGGTGGGCGTAGCCGTCGAGGTGGAGAACGAGCATCAGTTCGATTGTCTGTCGGCCGCGACCGCGACGATGGCAAGCTTCTACGCTGTGCTCGAAAGTCAGGCGCAATGGCTCGTCGAACAGGGCCTCGCTTACGGCAAGGCGCGTGCATTTCTCGCCGCCTATTCGCTCGGGCTCGCACATGGCGCGAAAACGAACGAAGCATCGTTCGACGATCTGGTGAACCAGTCAATGACACCCGGCGGAATCAACGAACAGTTGCATCATGAACTGCTCGCCAAGGCCAGTTATGCACAGTATCAACATGCCTTGACGGGCGTGCTCGACCGCATCGAGGGACGGCGCTAACGGAAACGATCGAACCGGCCGGCGCGGCGATCGGATGATGCACTCACACTGCCGGTCCGGTCGCGCGCGCGTATGCCTCACCTCGGCCCGAAACTGGTACGCTTCGCCCTATCGGGTTAATTGTTGTCCGACATTCGAGGGCTGGGCGCGGCGTGGAATCACTTTCAGCAGAACATTATCCAGACTGGGATCTACTCATTAGCTGGGTCTGTGTGGTTGAGTCAGGATCGATGTCGGATGCGGCCGATCGGCTCGGAATATCGCAAGGCGGCGTGTCTCAGCGAATCAAGGCGTTGGAAAATCTGCTCGACACGACGCTGCTCGATCGTGCTTCGCGCCCCGCTCGTCCTACGGCGGCGGGACGCCGTCTCTTTGAACACGCCACCGATCTGCTACGCAATGTGGATCAGATGGTCGAAAGCGTCAGGAACGTCACACGTGCAAAACGCACCATCGTGCGGCTGGGCGCAATCGACTCGTTCGCAGCGATGATCGGTCCCATTCTGACCAGAGCGCTTGCGGGCTCGGCTCATCAGATACGCTTGTGGTCAGGCATCACGCCCAGTCTCGATGCACAACTCGAAGCGCGCCAGCTCGATGTGACGGTGACGATGAACGGGTATTCACGCATACCAGAGATCCGGCGGTTAAAACTCTTTTCAGAGCCGTATTTCCTGGTCTTGCCAAAAGCGTTCGAAGTCGAACAGTTCACGACGCTTACCGAATTGAGCAAGCATTTGCAATTCGTACGATACAGCGCGCGGTCGATCAATGGACAACAGGTCGATGCATATCTGGCCGCGCATGCAGAAAATATCGAGCGCACATGCGAATTCGATGCGACTGACCCGTTACTTAGCCTCGTGGCCGCTGGCTTGGGTTTCGCCTTGACCACGCCACTCTGCCTCTGGCAATCGCGTCATTACCTGCCGGAAGTTCGCGTCATTCCGCTTAATGCTTTCTCGCGCTATGGGCGTACGCCCACCGAATTGCATCGATCGTTCTACCTCGCATTTCGTGAGAACGAACTGGGCAGTTTGCCCGCGACCTTATTCGAGCTTTTTCGCAACACGTTCGAACGTCAGGTGGCGCAAGACATCGCAGCCGCGCTCTCCCTGGATCCAAAGTCGGTGTTTATTCTCGATGACGGTCAGGAGACACCCGGTGTCTGAGACGTAACAGCGGCGCCGCTCCCGACGGGCTGGCATCGGTTGTTGCCTGGGAGATATCCATCAAGGCAATCCGGGATGGCTGGAAGGAACTGCTACGCCTCGTCGCGTCAATCCACTCGGGAGGCGTGAGCGCAAACATTGCTTTACAGTTCAGAGACGCGCGGTGACCGTCTTGACGTGGTAGTAGGCCTTCAGTCCTTCCGGACCTTTCTCTCTGCCAAAGCCGCTGTTCTTCGTGCCGCCGAACGGCGTTTCGACCGAGCCGGTGAACGTGATGTGCGCGACCTCCGGATGCTCGACCAGCGTCGCGCCCGTTTTCTGGCCGGGGCCGCACACGATATTGACGACGCCCGGCGGCACGCCGGCTTCGGTGAGGATGTCTGTGCTGCGCGAAGCGACAACAACGAGCCTACGCAGACAGGGCGGCCGTCTGCTGAATATTGTGTGTCCGAAAGGCGTGCGGGGATTCCTGATACTCTTTCTTGAACTCTCGACCGAGATGGGATGCGTCCGAAAATCCACATGAGGACGCGATTTCGGTAACGGTCCGATCAGAGCTGGTTAAAAGCCAGGCTGCGGTTCGCAGGCGAAGCTGACGACAGTATGTAAGTGGCGGCGTCCCCGTTTCACTGTTAAACAAACGCTCGAGTTGCCGCACTGACATCTCGAGCCGGTGCGCCAGTTCACTCAGGTTTAGCGGCTGTCCAACATGTTGCTCCATCAGCAATATGGCTCGCCTTACCTTCGGGTGCGTGGCAGGCCGAAGACCCGGTGGATGAGGTTGCGGGGCATTTCCCTTCTGCACGTCGTCAACCAGCAGAATACGAAGTGCTTTCTGGACGATGCTCGCATCAAAATGCCGGAGCAGAATTGCAGCCGCAACGTCGATTGAAGCACGCCCACCTGAACAGGTGATGCGCCGTCGGTCAATGACAAACAGCCTGTCTGCGACGAGGTTGCGTTCGTCCACGTGCGGAAAGCGCTCGATAAAATCCCAGTAGTGAAACCAGCTAACGCATAGGCGATAACCGGTCATCACATCCGCTTTCATCAACGCAAACGCACCTGTGCAGATGCCGACGATGGTTGCCGAAGTCCCGGCATACTTGCGAATGAACTGCAATGTCGCGTTGCTGACAGATGAGCCGGTGTGCAGCAACCCGCCGATCACGACGAGATAATCCAATTCCCCGGCTTCTGCGAAGGTTATCCACGGCGCGACCTGGATTCCGCAACTTGCCCGGATCGGCGTAAGCGATTCGCCGATAATGGTCCAGGCAGAGCGCACCGGCCGGCTCATATCGCCTTCATCGCTGGCCAGACGAAGCAGGTCGACAAACCCGGAGAAAGCCGTCAGCGTGAAATTTGGAAGCAGTACGATTCCAAATCGGATTGGCGCTATCTGCCCGTCGCGGGATTCGCCTGGCGGCCTCGCTGTCATGCTCTGCATAGGGTACTCAGGTTGAAATGGCTACCTCTTCGAATGAGTGGTCGAGGTCACGAATGGATAATCATCTGGCACGCGTGAGTCCGCTACGCGCCGCCGTTTGGACTCTTAGGCCAATCCTTCATCATTTCGTCGACCTCTTCTGCCATCCATTGTCTGAACTGCTCGTACTCCGGCCGGCTTCTCGCGTTCTTATGCGTTATCAGGTAGTGGTGCCGGTCATGGAAAACCAGAGAATCCCGCACCGGTCGAACAAGTGTTCCCTGCTCAAGTTGACGATGAACCAGGTGATGCCAGCCCAGAAGCGTCCCGTCTCCCGCTTCCGCCGATGAGACAAGTAACCGGTAGTCGTTACTCTCGAAATGGTTGTCCGGTGCGAACCGTTCGGAACCGTCCCCCTGCTGGAACCAGTTTCTCCACACACGCCAATCAACGTGCTCACAAATCTGCCCGCGCCCCAGCAGCGAGAGGTGGAGAGTCGGATGCGTGAAGAGGTCCAGCGGTTTCAACGTCTTGCCCTGAAAGTGGCCTTCGAAGAATCCCGGGCTGCACACTGGATACACGACATCGTGAAACAGGGGCTCCACGTCGTATTCGGGCTCACGCGGCGGATTCTTCGTGATGATGACATCCGGTTGCATGAGCTCGTCGAGCTCCATGAAGTGCTCGGTGACGGTGACATTGAGTTTGATTTCCGGAAATCGCTTCCGGAACCGCGGCAATCTCGGGGACAGCCACAACGCGGAGAATGTGTGGGTAATGCATAGGTTCAACGCCTGCTTGTCCGAGCGTCGTACCGCCTCGGCCGCCTCGGCGATATTCATGATCGACAGGTACGACGCGTTGTACAGGATGCGGCCTGAATCTGTCAGCGTAATGTGCCGCCCGGTTCGTTCGAACAGCGGGACGTCCAGCACATCCTCAAGCTCCTTTATTTGTCTGCTGATAGCAGCCTGCGTCACGCATAGCACTTCCGCCGCCTGAGTAAAGCTTTCGTAGCGCGCGGCCGTAACGAAACATCGCAATGCACGTAGGGACGGCATTTGCGCCAGTAGTCGATCGGCGAACAGTTGCTTCTTCTGCATGGTCCTCACCTTCAAGGCGGTCGAACTCGGAAAGACCGCAAACCATGAGCAGGCGGTTAATCAAACTTTACACCGACAAAATCGACTTATCTCTCCCTATCGGTGACAGACCGCCTGCCTTCACCAGGCAGCAACCCCGTCTTGCGCGCTCAGCTGAGTTTGATCCACGTGGTCTTCAACTCGCAGTACTGGTCATGTGCGTACACGGACTTGTCCCGGCCACCGAACCCCGATTGCTTGAAGCCGCCAAACGGCGTTGACAGGTCGCCCTCGCCAAAACAGTTTACGGTCACCGTGCCAGCCCGGATTCTGGCCGCAACCTTGTGCGCGTTGTTGACGTTATCCGTCCACAGTGAGGCCGCAAGACCATAGCACGTGTCATTGGCGATCTGGACCGCCTCGTCGATGTCGCTGTATTGGATCACGCAGAGCACCGGGCCGAAAACCTCGTCTTTGGCGATGCTCATCTGCGGTGTCACGTTATCGAATATGGTCGGCTCGATGAACCAGCCGCCACTCTCAAGCAAAACAGCGTTACCGCCATGCACAAGCCGCGCACCCTCCGCGTTTGCTTTCTCAATGTGGCCAAGAACCTTCTCGTAGTGCGTTTGCTCGATCAACGCACCGAGTTTGACTTCAGGGTCCAGTGGCTGACCCGTCTTCCATCCTTCGAGGACGGTTTTAATTTTCCCGATCAACGCGTCTTTCAAACCGGCGGGAACCAGCAGACGCGAACCCGCGCTGCAGTTTTCGCCCATGTTCCAGAACGCAGCGGCGACCGCTTGCTCCGCGACGGCGTCCAGGTCGGCGACGTCGGGAAGGACGACTTGTGGGTTCTTTCCCCCGCATTCGAGAATGACTCGCTTGAGGTTCGTATCGGCGGAATACCGAAGGAAGCGCTTACCAGTTTCGGTTGAACCCGTGAACGCGATGAGGTCCACGTCGGGGTGTCGGCCTAGCGCCTGCCCGGCACTTTCCCCGAACCCCGTTACAACACTGAATACGCCGGCGGGAATGCCAGCTTCCAGAGCGAGGTCCGCGATACGCAAAGTCGCAAGCGACGTTTGCTCAGCCGGCTTCACGATCACGCTGTTGCCGACCGACAGAGCCGGGCCGATTTTCCACGCCAGCATCAGTGCGGGAAAATTCCAAGGAAGAACGGCGCCCACGACACCGATCGGCTCACGCGTAATCATGCTGACGACGTTTTCGCCCGACGGCGAGAGCGCATCGTATCGCTTATCCGTGACCTCCGCGTGCCAACGAATGCATGCGGCGGATTCCGGAATGTCCAGGCCTAGACACTCCGAAACCGGTTTGCCGGCTTCGAGTGCTTCAAGCATGGCCAGTTCGTCGGTGTGATCTTCGATCAGTTGCGCCAGACAACGTTTTCCGCCGATAAAGGCGCGCCCGTCCAGCGTCAGAGCGTCGGCCTTCTTCGTCCATTCCTCAAGTGTCGTCATTTCGTATCCTCAATCGATTAAAGTTCGGCACCCGCCGAGAACTCCTTGACCCATATGGCCGCGGATACCGCCATGTCGGCAATGGGGCGCATGGGCAGTGGGCGGGGTTGTGGCTGATTCAGAAGCTGGCGAATCATGTCGTTCGAGCGGCCCAATGCATATTCGGCGATCACTTTTCCCGATGCTGATCCTCTGCTAAGTCCTAAACCATTGCATCCAATCGCCTGATAGACGCCGTCGTCCCTTCTACCGAAAAGCGCTCCGCTGTTTGCTGAAAGACAAAGCGCCCCGCCCCAGGTGTATTCAAGTTCGACGTCCTCGAGCATTGGAAAGCGGCGGTCGAAAGAACGTTGGTGAAGATTCCTGGCCTTGCGCAAATCAGACTGCGACACCGCCAGCTCTGGGCGGAACGCAAAGTGATTACGAATACAGATGCGGTCCGTGGCCAGTCGCCGGACGGTCGTACCCATCGGGTCTGCCGGAATCAGCGCCCATGAATTCACGCCACCCAGCTCTTCGACCTCGGATTGCGTCATCTTTCGACTCAACGACGCAAAGGTGTACACCGGCAACAACCCGTTGGAGCTTCCACCAAAGGTTGCCGCATACGCGTTGGTGCAGAAGATAGCCTTACCCGTCGTTATCGTTCCGTCCGCGAAGGAAAGCACGTGCCCAGACACGCCGTTTTCCAGCCGTCTGACTGCGCTCAACTCGAACACCTCGACGTTCGACGGCATGGTGTTCGCCAGTCCTCGCATCAATGCAGCGGGTTGAACAGTGCTGCATCCGGGAGTAAATATCGCGCTGTGGTAAAACGAAGTACCTGTTACCTTCGCGATGGCCGGCTCGTCCAGCCACTCGAATTTCTCGTCGATGCGCAGCAGGCCTTCTGCAAAGTGCTCTAACGCATGCTTGCCGCGTTTGTTCACCGAAGCATGGTATTTGCCGTCATTGCGCCAATCGCATTCAATACCCCGCTCTCGAACAACCGATCTGACGTAGTCGATGCCGTGACGCTGCATCCGTACGTCCGCCTTATCCGCGTCGACGCTCCTCGAATAACTCTCGCTGCTGATATCGTGTGGCAAGTCGACAAAGAACCCCGAATTGCGCCCAGCGGTTGTTCGACCGATACGATCGGCCTCGACGAGTGCAATCGATGCCTCCGGCGCGAGTTCAGCCAGGCGCCGAGCCGCACACAGTCCCGTGATTCCTCCGCCAACTACAACAAAATCAAATTGCCTGTTACCCTGGAAGCGGTTCGCGGCTGACGGCGGTGGCAAACTCTCCCACCATCCGTTGACACCATCAGCCGCGGGTAGTCGGCTGAATTCGAGTTTCGAGGCCATGCAAATCAGCGTCCCTGGCGAAGCAGCGGCTGCACGAGCTTCGCGAAGTCGCGGCGCTCGTCGTCCGTGAGCACGCCCAACGGCGCGCGCGCGTCGCCCACCGGCCGACCCGCCAGTTCACATCCGTAACGGACGTACTGAATGAACTTGCCGCTACGTTCGAGTAGCTCGAGAACCGGAAGGAGTTGCGTCATCAGTTCGCGTCCAGTGACGAAATCATGTTGCTTGACACAGACGTCGAGCAACTCAACGTGCACTTCAGGCAGAAAATTCGCCGCGCCTGCGACCCAGCTCCGGGCACCCCAGACAAAGAACTCCAGCGCCTGGTCGTCCATGCCACAACTGAGCACCAGCTTCTTCTTGAAATACGTGGCGAGGTGATGCAGGTGCGCGATATCACCCGTGCTTTCCTTCATGGCGACGAAATTCGGACGGGCAAGCAGTTCTTCCAACACGCGGTCACTGATTTCCGTGCCTGTCCGCGCCGGGAAGTTATAGAGCATGATGGGCATGTCGAGACTGTCGTCAATCGCGAGCATGTGCTGCAACAGTTCGTCCTGCGTAGGCTGGGCGTAGTACGGTGCAGCCACCAGCAACGCGGAAAGGCCCGCTTTCTTCGCCGCCTCTCCCAACCGGAGAACTTCACGAGTCGTCGTGGCGTTGATTCCCGCCGTCAGAAACGTCTTTCCGCCAGCAGCGTCGGCGACAGTATGGAACGTGCGCACACGTTCCTCGAAACTGAGCGCGTAATATTCGCCGGTCGTACCGCCAATGCCGAGACCGGCAAGGCCTCGTCCAGCGAGATCAACGGCATGCTGCGCCAGTAATTCATGATCGATTTCGCCGTCGGCCTTGAACGGCGTGACTAACGGCGCGTGTACTCCTTCGAAGCTCATCAGTTTCTCTCCCAAATCTGGACTGTCACCGCGAGCATCTGCGCCTTCGTTCACGTGAGCGTGAAATGCAACAGTGCCGCCGACTCTGTGACGTCATGTTAAAAATCAATTCTTCGGATGCTCGACTCGGTCCATTCAAGGACGCGGGAGCACCGACCTAAACCACAGTTTCCGCCTGCGAGTAAATCGGAAAACGGCTGCATATGTCACGAACGTGGCTTCGCACCGAACGTTCAACGAGTTCGTCACCCCCTGGCTGTTTCTCAAGCGCCGACAGCACTTCCAGGATCAGAGCGCCGACTTCTTCAAACTGCTTGACGCCGAATCCGCGCGTCGTTCCAGCTGGCGTACCGAGGCGCACGCCAGACGTCACTGTTGGGTTTTCCGTGTCGAACGGAATGCCGTTCTTGTTGCAGGTAATGCCAGCCCGTTCGAGCGCCTTTTCAACCTGTGTCCCGGTCAGTCTCTTCGGGCGCAAGTCGACGAGGAGAAGGTGGTTATCGGTGCCCCCGGTCACGAGGTTGACGCCCCCCAGCTTCAATACTTCGCCGAGTGCCTGGGCGTTTTGCAGAACCTGGTCAATGTAAGTCGTGAACTCCGGACGCAATGCTTCGGCGAAAGCCACCGCTTTTCCGGCAATGACGTGCATGAGCGGACCGCCTTGCAGACCGGGGAATACAGCGGAGTTGATTTTCTTGGCGACGTCAGCGTTATTGGTGAGAATAAAACCGCCGCGCGGACCGCGAAGTGTCTTATGCGTGGTAGACGTCACCACGTCGGCGAAACGAACCGGACTCTCGTGCCGGCCGGCGGCAACGATTCCGGCAATGTGCGCCATGTCGACCATCAGCATCGCACCAACGCTGTCGGCAATCTCGCGAAACTTTGCGAAGTCCAGCGAGCGTGGATAGGCTGAGTAACCCGCGATGATGAGCTTGGGGCGATGCTCCTCGGCAAGCCGCCTGACTTCTTCATAATCGATTCGCAGCGTATCCCGGTTGACGCCGTACTGAACGGCGTTGAACCATTTACCGGACAGCGCCGGGCGGGCACCGTGAGTCAGATGACCGCCTGCGTCGAGCGACATTCCGAGGACCGTGTCGCCTGGTTTGAGCAACGCGAGCATGACCGCGCCATTCGCCTGAGCGCCGGAGTGCGGCTGCACATTGGCGAATTCGCATTCGAACAACGCCTTGACGCGGTCGATGGCGAGCGCCTCGATGCGGTCGACGTGTTCGCATCCGCCGTAGTAACGCTTCGACGGATAGCCTTCCGCGTACTTGTTTGTCAGAACCGTTCCCTGCGCTTCCATCACTGCTGCCGAGACGATGTTCTCGGACGCAATCAGCTCAATCTGGGATTGCTGACGGCGCAGTTCAAGCGCGATCTCCGACGAGATAACCGGGTCACGGTCTTGCAGGCTCTCTGAGAAGAATCGAACGTTATCGTTCACAGACATACTCCGTGATAGTCATAAAGCATTGTTTCCTGAAGGATCGAATCGGACATCAGCATCGGTGTCCCGGACACGCACAACCCGCGATTCATCACGCCGCATTAAGTGACGCTTGACGGTCCCATGAGCAGAAGCCGACAGCGCCCTGTGCGCGCCCAGCTTCCGGCGTTATTTCTCCAGCCACGCTTTCAATTTGTCCGGGTGCGCGTCGACGAATTTCTTCGCCGCGGTGGCGTAGTCGTTCGTGTTGTTGCCCTCGAATTCAATCGCCTCCACATCCGCGAGCGTGAGCTTGAAATGCTTCATGAACACATCCGCACGCGGAAACCTGGTGGCAAACTGCTTCGAGCCGAACGCGTGAATCTGCTCTTCGCCGCCCAGCGTGCCTTTCGGGTCCTTCAGATAGCGCATCGGCCATTTCTGGAAGAGCCAGTGGGGACTCCAGACCGTGGCGACAATCCACTGTTTGGATTGGTACGCGCGCTGTAACGAAGCAAGCATCCCTGCTTCACTCGAAGACTGCAGGTTGTAACCCGTCAGGCCGTAATCCTTGATTGTTTTCTCGGACGCTTGCATCAGACCACCACCCGGCTCGATGCCTTGAATCGTGCCGTTCAGTTTGCTCATTACGTCTGGTTTCTTAAGGTCGTCAATCGACGACAGCTGGGATTCGGGCACATACGCAGGAACCGCCCAACCGTTTTTCCCGCCGGTGTAGATGATGCCGACGTCATCCATGTCGTTCTTGTATCGTGCGTAATACGTCGCGTGCGTAACCGGCAACCATCC
>WNGR01009426.1_pt1 | contig 10237 bp, 7 predicted proteins | sample 5407581 | NCBI WGS metagenome assembly WNGR01 (sample SAMN13153383, study PRJNA577476) | soil metagenome | isolation source: 80 cm soil or saprolite under Garry oak tree replicate 2 | place: USA:California | collected 2016-06-15
AGCTCCCCGACTACTACCAGCGGTTCGACCTGCCGCGCCTGGCCACCAAGTGGATCTTCGGCACCGACTGGCCAGGTGTGCCCGGCACCGCCAACAACGCCCGTGGCCTGGTCCGGCTGGGTCTGCCCGATGACGTGCTGCGCGGCGTGTGGTCGGGCAATGCGGCCAAACTGTTCCCCGGCTTGGGAATCTAGCCGCCGGCCAGCTCGGCCCAGCGCCGTCGGGCCGCGTCACGCCACTGGATGTGCCGGTCGTTGAACAGAATGGCGGCCCGCGTGCCGATCCAGTCCGGCGGCAACAGCTCGCGCGGCAGTTGCGGATCAAGAAACGGAAACCGACGCCAGGCCTGCACAAGCCGGGTCTGCGCACACAGAACGGCGTCCGCGTCGGGCACGTGCGGCGAGGCGAACTCGTCGATGAACCCGGCGTAGCGCTGCGCGACCTCGGCCAGATCCCAGGCAGCGGCAACCATGTCCTCCTGCCGCCCCAGCGCCCCATAGGTGGCGACGAAGGACATGGCATTGGTCGGCAGCGCCAGATCGGCAAGAATCTGGTTGGCGTCGGACTCGGCATCGGCGTGCGGCGAAATCCAGATGCCAGGAGTGGGCGTCCCGAACCCAGCCCAATTCAGCCGAGTTCGCAGCGTATGCCGAAGCTCCCGCATCGCCTCAGGCACGGAAACCAGCAGGACAAGCCAACGCTCGTCCCAGTCATCGATGTTGCTGCCGAAGGAGTAGATGCGCTCGGCGCCCTCAACGAGCAGCCGGCGCCCAGGCGCGGTCAGATGCCACCGAACCCGCCGGCCAACACGGTCCGAACTGAGCCAACCTTCGGCGGCGGTCCTGGCAAGCGCCTGACGAGCAGATTTCTCTTCCACATCAAGCATGGCCAGCACATCAACCAGGGTCCCGGTCCAGACGGGCTGCGCCGCCGGCAGCACGAACTCGCCAAGAATGGTGATCAGAAGCGAACGAGCACTACCGCCGCCAACCTCACGACGCCGGCTGAGCACCGGCCGAACGGCCGACCCCATGCGCACTCCCGTCCCCTGTTCCGTGACTGTCAGCAGACATCATGCTACATGATTCTCTTGAACCGACAAGATATTGTCGACAGTTCGTAACCTAGTCCCCGGGCACAGCCGCCCCACACCGAGGACAACCGGCTGGCAGCCGAAGCTCGACGAACCGCCCACACTCGGGACAAACCTGCCCCACCCAACAGGCGGAATCCCCACCCTCATCGATCGGGCGAAGCACCTCCGGCTCCGGCTCAGTCATCCCACCAGTATCACCTACCCGGCTGGGTTGTCCGCGATCTTGTCGGGTCCTGGCCGGGCCGGCTCGCCCGTTTTGTCGGTGCAGTCTGGCAGGCTCCGGACATGACCCAGATTCCGGCGGAGAACTACTCACCACGTTGGGCCGACGATTCGCGCCCGGCGCTGCCGCTCGTCGGCGACGAGCGGGAGATCCTGACCGCCTATCTCGACTGGCACCGTACGACCTTCGAGCTCAAGTGCGCCGGCGTTCCGGTCGAACGGTTGTCCGAGCGCGGTGTGCCGCCGTCCGGGCTCAGCCTGCATGGGATCCTGCGGCATCTGTCCGGAGTGGAACGGTGGTGGTTCCGCCAACAGTTCGCAGGCGAGGACCTGCCGATCCTGTACTACTCGGACGACGATCCGGACCAGGACTTCGACTCCCTCGGCGGCGACGTCGCCGAGGCGTTCGCGGTATGGCATGCCGAGTGTGACCGATCCCGAGAGATTGTCGCGGCCGCGACATCACTGGACGAGACCGGCAAACACGCGGCGACCGGGCAACCGGTCTCACTGCGCCGAATCATGGTCGGCATGATCGCCGAATACGCCCGACACGACGGCCACGCCGACCTACTCCGCGAACGCATCGACGGCGCGACGGGCCACTAGCCGACGGCGGACAGTTTGCGGTAGGGGAGTACGTGATCGACGATGCCGTACTCTATCGACTCGTCGGCCGTCAATACACGATCGCGTTCGATGTCCCGCTTGACCTCATCCATGTCTTTACCGGTATGACGGGCGAGTGTGGTCTCCAGCTGGCGCCGGATGCGCTGGATTTCGGCGGACTGGAGTTCCAGGTCGGACACCTGCCCATGCACACCACCCATCGACGGCTGGTGAATCAATACCCGAGCGTTCGGCAGTGCATAGCGTTTGCCCGGCGTGCCGGCCGCTAGAATCACGGCGGCAGCCGACGCGGCTTGACCCAGGCACACGGTCTCGATGTCGGGGCGAACAAACTGCATCGTGTCGTAGATGGCCATCAGCGACGTGCTTGAACCGCCCGGTGAGTTGATGTAGATCCGGATGTCCCGATCCGGATCGTCGCCCTCCAACCACAACAGTTGGGCCATCACGTCGTTGGCCGATGTGTCGTCCACTTGCGTGCCCAGGAAGACGATTCGGTCTTCGAACAGCTTGTTGTACGGCGTCGTCTCCTTCAGGCCGTAGCTGGTTCGTTCGACGAACGAGGGCAGCACGTACCGGCCGGTCATGCGGCACCCGCCAGGCCGGCGATGTGATCGATGAAGCCGTATTCCAGTGCCTCGGGGGCGGTGAACCAGCGGTCTCGGTCCGAGTCCTCAGTGATGCGTTCCAACGTTTGGCCGGTCTGGGCGGACGTGAGTTCGGCGACCTGCCGTTTCATCTTGCCGAACACCTCGGCCTGGATGGCGATGTCGGTCGCGGTGCCGCCCACGCCTGCGGACGGTTGGTGCATCAGTATTCGGGCGTTGGGCAGTGCATATCGTTTGCCGGGACTGCCTGATGACAACAGGAACTGGCCCATCGACGCGACAAGGCCGATGCCCCATGTGGCCACGTTCGGCTCGATCAGCTGCATCGTGTCGTAGATGGCCAGGCCTGCTGTTACCGAGCCGCCCGGGGAGTTGATATAGAAGGTGATGTCCTCTTCGCCATCCTCGGCGGCCAGTAGCAGCAGTTGCGCCGTGATCCTGTTGGCCACCTCGTCGTTGACCTCGGTGCCGAGGAACACGATCCGGGAACGCAACAATTGCTCGAACACCGTGTCGTTCAGGCTGAAGCCGACGGTTGGCGTGGTCATGGTGGGCAGTGTGGTCATGACGGGCAGGGATGAGTGACTCATGGCTGGCCTCCGCGGGTCGCTGGGACATGTACACGAATGTAGCGAAGGTCCAGGTGGGACGGTGTCCGTGTTCGCTGACAGCGTTGTTCGCTCAGAGCGTTGCGGCGCAAGGGGTTCCTGGCCAGGTGGTGGCGGCGCGGTCGAGACGGCGGTAGTTGTTCGTTCAGCTCGCGACAATCCGTCCGGCATCGCTTGACGAAGGTAGCGCTCGATCGGCCGTTCGGTGCCATAGTGCAGGGCGGCGGCCAGCAGCACGGCCAAGGTCAGGTACACGGTGAACATGGCGGCGCCGTCCAGGCCGCCGGAGTTGGTCCACCAACCCCAGTTGGTGGTGAGCAGGAACAGCGGCTTGTGCACCAGGTACAGCGCGAACGACCATTCCCCCAGCCGCAACGGCAGCCACCAGTTCAGGCCGGTCCGGTGTCCGGCTAGGTCGCTGGTGGCACCGGCCAGCAGCAGCACGCCGAACAACGGCACCGCCAGCAGCGCGACGAACGGCCGGGCCACCGCATCCCCGGTGCGGACCGTGAACGTGGTGAGCAGCCACAGGACGATGCCGATGCCGAGCACGCCACCGAGTGCGGCCAGCATGGGTCGGGCCACCCGGAAACCGAGGTGCACCGTCCTGGCCAGCACCATGCCCAACAGAAACTCGCCGAACCGGTAGGGCGGGAAGATGTAGAACAGCCAGTAGCTCAGCGACGCCGACGTGCCCACGGCCGATGCGAGCAGCGGTGCCGCGGCCATGATCGCGAGCGTGACCGACGCGGTGATCGCGAGTCCTCGGCGGCGCAGTCGGCGCAGCGGGCCGACGACGAAGGGGAACAGCAGGTAGAAGAACATCTCGCAGGACAGCGACCAACTCACGCCGTTGCCGCCGAAGTACACGCCCTGCCGTGGCGACCATGCCTGCAACAACAGGACTTCCGCGACATGACCGAGCGGGCCGGGCAACTGCTCCTGCGCCGCGAGGACGGTGAACGCGACCAGGGTGAGCAGGAACTGCAACGGCCACACCCGGGCGAACCGCGCCCACAGGAACCGCCGCGTTCCTGGCACGCCGTTGGCCGACCACGTGAGCACGAAACCGGACAGCATGAAGAAGAAGCTGACGCCCAGGTAGCCGTAGCCGGTCAGCACGGTGAGGGACGTCGCGTCGGTGAACTGCGCGCCGAGGTGGCAGAGCACGACGGCGAGCGCTCCGAAGAACCGCAGTCCGGTGAGCGTGCCGAGGCGGGGCGACCGCGTCGTGCTCAAGCGTTGCGCCTGTGCGACATGGTCACCAGCCAATGCGGTCAAGCTGTCATGCGGCCATGACAGGGCTGGGTATCTATTAAGTACGGATTGTGAATTTCTTAGAGTACCGAACACCGGCCGACATAGATCGGACCTCTCGGTCGACGAAAGGCCCGTCGCAGGGACGTATGCGGATTTTGCATATTCACGCTTGCGTTGCGGAAATTGCCGGTCGCAAGCGGTGTGGTCGGCCATGTCGACCGGGTGGGCGGCACGCAGCCTTGACCTGGCGCTGAAAACGTTTACATACTATGAATCCTTGATTGTGATCAACCTGAGAGGAGATGTGCCGTGTTCCGTCGGAGCTGGCCGGCAGTGCTGGCCATCATCGGGTTACTGGTGTTCTGGCCGGGCGGTGCCCAGGCCAGTGGCCTGCCCGGCCACCCGGCCGCGACGCCGGTGTTCAACGTGAAGACGTTCGGCGCCTAGGGGGACGGCTCGACCAACGACACCCCGGCGGTGAACAAGGCCATCACGGCGGCCAACGGTGCCGGCGGCGGCATCGTGGAGTTCCCGTCCGGCACCTACAAGGCCGGCGGCTCCATCCACCTGATGAGCAACGTGACCATCCAACTCGACTCGGGCTCCACGCTGATGGGCACGAGTTCCGGGTACGACTCGCCGGAGGCCAACCCGAACGACAAGTTCCAGGACTTCGGGCACAGCCACTTCCACGACGCGATGATCTGGGGCGACCGGCTGACCAACATCGGCTTCACCGGTTCCGGCACGGTCGACGGCGGCGGCCACTTCATCACCGGGAACCCCAAGTCCGGTCAGGCCGACAAGCTGATCACGCTGACCAGGTGCAACGGGCTGACGCTCAACGGGATCACGCTGAAGCGCGGCGGCCACTTCGCGATTCTCACCAACGACTGCAACAACATCACGTCCGACCACCTGGCCATCGCCACCGCGAGTGACCGGGACGGCTGGAACGTGATCAACGCGACCGGTGTCAAGATCACCAACATCACCGACGCGTCCAACGACGACGCGCTGGTGTTCAAGAGCGATTGGGCTCTCGGCCAGACGATCAACAACGGGAACGTGACCGTGACCGGCGCGCACCTGTCGGCCGGGTGCTGCAACGCGCTGATGTTCGGCTCGGAGACCTGCGGCAACTTCACCAACTACACGTTCACCGACATCACGATCACCCACGCCGGCAAGTCGGGGCTGGGCATGGTGTCCATGGACGGCGCCAACATCTCCAACGTCACCTACAACAACGTCACGATGTCGGGCACGGCGTCACCGATCATGGAGAAGATCGGCAGCCGACTGCGCTGCGGCGGCAAGCCGACCATCGGCAGCATCAGCGGCATCCACTACAACGGCGTCACCGGCACCAACGCAGGTTCCTTCAGCCCGACGCTGTGGGGCCACAGCGGACACAACATCAGCAATGTCACGTTCGACAACGTCAACCTGACCCTGCCCGGCGGCCACGCCACGATGTCCACCGGCGTGCCGAGCGACAACGGCGACTACAACCCGAACAGCATCGGCACGCGGCCGGCCTACGGGTTCTACCTGCACGATGTCACCGGCATCTCGTTCCTGAACAGCTCGGTGAAGTTCAGCAAGGACGACGGCCGGCCCGCGTTCATCGTGAACTCGGCCGGCCCGGTCACGTTCGACCACGTCACGGCGCAGCGCGGCAGCGGGAGCCCGTTCGACATCGGGTTCCAGACGGCCAACGGTTTCTGCGTCACGTCGTCGACCAACACCAGCGGCGGCGCGCTCCGGTTGAACTCGACCGGCTCCACAGCCGGCTGCTAGCGGGCAGATTACTGACGGCGACGCAAACCCGCGTCGCCGTCGGTAATCCTTATGCGTTCTGCTCGTCGCGCCAGGCGACCCAGTCCCGCAGCAGGCCCAGGTCGAAGGTGGGCCCGTCGACGCCCACCGTGAAGAGGGTGACGCCGACTTCCTGCAGCTGTGCGCCCAGCTTGTCCGGTGCGCTGTGCACGCCCGCGGACCGTTCGATCTCTGCCGGGTCACGGCCGACGTCCGCGCAGTGCTGGTCCAGGATGGCGGCCTTGCGCTTGAGCACGGTCGGGTCGCCGAACGTGTGCCAGATGTCGGCGTGCCGGGCGACCAGCCGCAGGGTGACCTTCTCCCCGCCGCCGCCGATCAGCACCGGAATCTTCCTGGTGGGCGGCGGGTTCAGCTTGCCCCACCGGCTCTCGATCCTGGGCAGCGCCTCGCCGAGGTCGGCCAGGCGGCCCGGCGCGGTGCCGAACTCGTAGCCGTACTCGTCGTAGTCCCGCTCGAACCAGCCCGAGCCGATGCCCAGGATCAGCCGGCCGTCGCTGATGTGATCGACCGTGCGTGCCATGTCGGCCAGCAGTTCCGGGTTGCGGTAGCTGTTGCACGTCACCAGGGCGCCGATCTCCACCCGTGAGGTGGCCTCGGCCCAGGCACCCAGCATCGTCCAGCACTCGAAGTGCTCGCCGTCCGGTGCGCCGGAGAGCGGGAAGAAGTGGTCCCAGTTGAACACGATGTCCACGCCGATCTCCTCGGCCTGCGCCACCGCGTCGCGAATCGTCGCATACTCGGCATGCTGGGGCTGGAGCTGGAAGCCCACCCGCAGTCGCCGGTTCGTCGCTGTCGTCACACCTGCAACCTTAGTCGCCTTTGGAGATCCGCTCGACTCCAGCCACCAGGCGGTCCACATCAGACTCATCGGTGTACGGCGCGATGCCGGCACGTACCGCGCCCGTCTCGTCCAGACCCAGCCGGCGGGCGCAGTCGACGGCGTAGAACGTGCCGGCCGGCGCGTTGACGTTGTCCTCGGCCAGTTTCGCGTACACGTCGGCGTTGGGCACGCCGGCCAGGGTGAACAGCACGGTCGGCGTGCGGCGCCGGTCCGGCGCGCCGTACAGCGTGACGCCGGGGATGTCGGCCAGTCCCCGTTCCAGCCGGGCGCGCAGCTGGTCCTCGTGCTCGGCCAGCTCGGTCATCGACGTGACCAGCCGGGCGCGCCGGGAGCCGGTGCCGGGCACCAGACCGGCCAGGAAGTCCACGGCGGCCGTGGTGCCGGCGAGCATCTCGTAGGGGAGCGTGCCGAACTCGAACCTGTCGGGCACGGCGTTGCTGGCAGGCAACAGCTTGTCCGGCTGGAGCGACTCCAGCAACGAGGGCGCGGCGGCGAGCACCCCCAGGTGCGGGCCGAGGAACTTGTAGGGCGAGCAGACATAGCAGTCGACCCCTAGTTCCGCCAGGTCCGCCAGCGCGTGCGGGGTCAGGTGCACGCCGTCCAGGTAGACCAGCGCGCCGACCTCGTGCGCCCGTTCGGCGATCACGGCCACGTCCGGCCGGCTGCCCAACAGGTTCGACGCGCCGGTGACCGCGACCAGCCGGGTCCGCTCGGACAGCAGATCGGCCACCGCGGCCACGCTCAGCTCGCCGGTCGCCGGGTCGAACTGGGCCCAGCGCACGGTGGCGCCGGCCCGCTCGGCGGCCTGGACCCACGGCCGGATGTTCGCGTCGTGGTCGAGGTTGGTCACGATGACCTCGTCGCCGGGCTGCCAGGTCTTGGCCATGGCGCGGGACAGGTCATAGGTCAGCGCGGTCATGCTGCGGCCGAAGACGATGCCACCGGGGTCGCCGTTGACCAGGTCCGCCATGGCCTGCCGGGCGTCGGTGACCACCTGCTCGGCGCGGCGTTCGGCCGCGGTCGTGGTGCCCCGGTTGGCGATCGCGGCGGTCAGCGTCGCCGCGACGGCGGCGCCGACCACGTCGGGCACCTGCGAGCCGCCCGGCCCGTCGAAGTGCGCGGCGCCCTCGGCCAGGGCGGGGAAGTGGGCTCGTACTGCGGCAACGGAGTAGGGCACGTCAACCACTCAACTATCTGGCCACGCCCTTTGTCCAGGACGGGCATCTGGTTCAGACCAAACAGCGGAGCGTGACCGAGCGGCGCAACAGATTCACACACAGCGTCACCGTGAACGACGGATACTTGACGACTTATTTCAAGGCGCGATATCAAGAGCTAAGGTGCGGACGTGTGTGAGGGCTGTCACTGTCCGGTGGCGCTGTGTGGGAAGTCGAGGAGGGAGTTCCTCTCGTGTCTTTAGTCAGCTCCACCCCCGGTGGCCGACGCCGCCGGCTAACGAGACTGGTTCGAGTGCTGGCCGTGCCGGCCGCGTGTGCGCTGGCCATCGGTACGGCGGCGGCCTTCGTGCCGGCCACCGCGAACGCGGCCAACGAGTCGGTGAACATCTGGCTGACCAGCACGAACGACTCCGCCGGTCGCAGCGTGACCCGTGGCCTGCAGCAGCAGGCGCCGATCAGCTTCGCGGCCGGCAACGCCAGCAGCGGCCAGAACATCACGGTCAACGAGAACACCAAGTTCCAGCAGTTCGTCGGCGCCGGCGCGTCGATGACCGACACGTCGGCCTTCCTGCTCGGCAGCAGCGGCGCCCTGACCGCGGCCACCAAGAACGCCACGATGACCAAGCTGTTCGACCCGAACAACGGCATCGGCCTGGACTTCCTGCGCAACCCGATGGGCGCGTCCGACCTGGCCCGATTCAACTACTCGTACGACGACATGCCGGCCGGGCAGACCGACCCGAACCTCACGCACTTCTCCATCGGCTTCGACCAGACCGACATCCTGCCGCTGACCAAGCAGGCGGAACAGATGAACCCGGGCCTGAAGCTGATGATGAACCCGTGGAGCGCGCCGGGCTGGATGAAGGCCGACGGCAACTTCGACAACCACAGCTTCCTGCAGTCGCAGTTCTACGCGGCCTACGCGCAGTACTACGTCAAGACCATCCAGGCATACCAGGCGCAGGGCGTGCACGTGGACTACACGTCAGCCCAGAACGAGCCGGGCTGCTGCGACGGCGCGACCTACCCGACGATGAACTGGAACGGCAACGGCCTGGACTTCTTCACCGCCACCAACCTGCTGCCGGCGTTCCACGCGGCCGGCCTGAACACCAAGGTGCTCGCGCTGGACTGGAACTGGAGCCAGTACAACAGCTTCGCATCGCAGGAAGTGAATGACACCGCGGTCCGCAACGACCCGCTGTTCGGCGGCGTCGCGTGGCACGGCTACGACGAGGGCAGCGCGGCCGAGCAGACCACGGTGCACAACCAGTTCCCGACCATCGGTCAGTTCGACACCGAGCACTCCGGCGGCACCTGGATCGCCAACCAGCAGAACGAGGACATGTCGAACATCATCGACTACACCCGTAACTGGGGCCAGAGCATGGTCAAGTGGAGCCTGGCCGTCGACCAGAACATGGGCCCGCACAACAGCGGCTGCGGCACCTGCCAAGGTCTCATCACCATCCACAATGGAGACGCCCGCAGCGGGCAGGTCGACTTCACCATCGAGTACTACGACCTTGGCCAGCTCACCAAGTTCGTGAAGCCGGGCGCGTTCCGCATCGACTCCAGCGCCAACGGCACGGTGCCCAACGTCGCGTGGCAGAACCCGGACGGCTCCAAGGCCCTCGTCGCCTACAACGGCACCGGCTCCGCCCAGACGATGACCGTCAACTGGGGCGGCGAGCACTTCACGTACTCGCTTCCCGCAGCGACGTCGGCCACGTTCACGTGGAGCGGCACGCAGAGCACCGGCGGCGGCGGTACCCCGCACACCGGCCAGATCACCGGCTTCGGCGGCAAGTGCGTCGACGTGGCAGGCGCGAACAGCGCGAACGGCACCCAGGTGCAGCTGTTCACGTGCAACGGCTCGGCGGCCCAGACGTGGACCATGTCCGGTAGCGCGGTGCAGGCACTGGGCAAGTGCATGGATGTCGCGGGCG
>WNGR01009427.1_pt1 | contig 10237 bp, 11 predicted proteins | sample 5407581 | NCBI WGS metagenome assembly WNGR01 (sample SAMN13153383, study PRJNA577476) | soil metagenome | isolation source: 80 cm soil or saprolite under Garry oak tree replicate 2 | place: USA:California | collected 2016-06-15
CCTCGGTGCCCGTTCCGGAACGCACTCAACGTTGGCAACCAAACTTGCGGAGATGATGGTGGATCGGGATTCGTCCCGCGCCCCTCACGAAGGAACGAGCTTACCGATCTGTTCCTTCATTCATGTCAGATACACTACGGTGCGGAGGTAACTTCTTGTTGTGTCTGAAGTGACACGCTGATCACGCAAACAAAGAAGCCGGAGCAGTGCGGCAACATTGCCCGACTGCTGCTTTGCCCCTTGAACCCCATGGCAATGGAACTTCGGACGCATTGTATCCGGGCAGTTTCCTTTTTGCATTGAATGGGTTTCGTATTCTCGCTGCTAGTCAATTATCACGTAAATTTGTATCCGCTGAGGCCGGTAAATGCGAAATAGTGTGCTCGTAAGATACAGTGATGCAGATGCCATCAGACGCAGGCTAAGTTTAACCAGCAGAGATTGCGATTTGCGCAACCTTTGAGTTCATTTGGGAGAGCGACACCTCCGTTGGGCGAAGCGATGCATGGGCAACCACATTTGAACTGGGGGGTGTGCCCTCGGTTTCTGGAGGGCATGGGAGCCCGCGTTCGCAGTGCTCAACAAGGCCACTGCAATCATTCTGTCAAGACGCGAAGGCTTGGGTATCAGCATGGGAACTAAGATTTCTCGTGAGCGCGGCCTCACCAAACGACCGGTATCGTGCCGAATCCATTGTCTCACGCACTTGACGGGGAACGACGACTTGTGTAATCAGCGAAGCGGCGACGCACTCAAACCTGGGGACGAGGGCCCGCAACTCCGCCTCCGTCTCTTTGCTTAGGGACACCGGGCCGCAGTAGTATTTGACGCTGGCCATCGGGTTGTCGATGCGGGCACGATGGCGCAGGAGGCGCCCCAAGGCGACGTGCGGCGACTCGGACCCGTCGTCCGGACAGCGTTCCAGTTCACACCTGTCCAGATGGAGGTGGCGCAGGTGCGGAAGACGATCCGGTACGTTCGGGATGCGGCCCAGCCTGCAGATGGCGTCCAAGGGGGGCGAAAGCGCCATTATCCACAGCACGAGCATCTCCAGGGCCGGGAGGGAAGAGAAGAGATTCTCCCAGGCTCTGTCATCATTCAGTAAATGTTTGTTGCTCGCGCTGTCCCTGAGTGCGGCACTCCTCCGGCGTGAGGGCCCCAACGTGAGAGTGCTCACATTCGCCAGCGAGAGCGAGCCCAAGCCCAACGTGCGTGCGCTGGGTATGGAAAACACCACCTCATTGCCGACTATTCCTTTCAAGCGAAGTGGTGCATTGCTGCCCAAGGTGTCTTCTGCAATAGAGAGACCGGTGAGAAGCTGAGGAAACGTGTTCGTGACGGATGATGTGAACGCGCCGAAGTTTCCGACCCCCCAGCCGAGGATGGCGAGGTACGCCCCTCCAGTCACCAGCCCTGGGAAGGAAAGACGAGATAAGAAGTTCGAGATGCCGTTAATACCGACGGACACGCTGTGAACGTAAAGCTCGCGTAGACAGGACAGCTTGACAGGCAGGTCGGAACTCGGCCCCGGTGTCGATGGTGATTCGTTTGGAATCGCGTTGAGCAGCGTGAGCACCTCAACGTTTGCGCATGATTCAAGAACGGATAGAAGGTTGTCGCATGGCCCCAAATCACTCGAATTAATGAGGGTTAACGATGTGATTGACAAGGAAAGGCAGTTGGGCCATGGAAGACACCTCTCAAGGACTAATTCCCGCAATGACGGCATGCCACCGCCAAAAAGTATGCCAAGTGTTTGTGGAGTGGACATTGCGCTGTGAGGTGGGATAATGACGTAAAGACGTTCTAGTGCTGGCGCAGCATACGTCAGATGGGTAAATGGTTCGTTAACCCTTGCACGAAAATCGACCTCAAAAGAGACGACGCGGTCCATAGCGGTCTCTAGGTGCGGCAGGCAGTCTAGGAATTCTCTATCATCGTGGCGCGCCACCACGCCACGGACTTGCAATGGCGAACCTAGCGACCTTTGAAGGAACAGGGGAACCAAACGCGCACACGCCCCAATGACGGACCACAAGGTGGGCGAGGATAACGCGACGGCCCGCCACCTTCGGCATACTTGTGCCAGGGGAAGAATAGCAGGCCCGGAGCCCACGAAATCGAAAACCTGGAATAGAAGTTCAGGAGGAAGCTTGTTCATGGGCCGGGACGCATTCACGAGCTCAGCTCGTTTGGGCACCGCATGGGATAATGCGGTCCCTACGTGCCGGGACTGACGACCGGACGTGTTCAATGACTTAGAACCTAGACTGGCTGGTGTGCTCACGTTTTCCATCAGCTCGTTCTCGACAGTTCCAGCGGTTCTACGTCGGAAAGCATCTTGCGTAACGCCTACGGCCCGGAGCCGCTCTTTCGTCAACGACTGCATCGGGCCGTTGGAGGAGTCAGGGACGGGAAGGGTCACTACTTGAGAGGCCTCAAGAGATTTCATGTTCTTAGAATGCAAAGATATGAATATGAAAGGATGGTATGTCCAAATGGCTTGATGGTGGGCGACGTGGCAGGAAGAAAAAAAATGATTAAAATTTACTAATAACGCAAGCGGCGAATGTGCGTCGGCGCTCACCTGGCCATTCCAGACCGGAGGCCAAACTCGGCACTCATTTATCAATCCAGAGTACAGTATAGGCGACCGTCGTAGCTGTCGCGCTCTCCAAGTTGTAGTCAATCGGGAGTAATACTTCGACCATGGTAGGTCCCTTTGCCATATTCAAGCCCACACACGTTATGAATATATGAATGCCGGAGGAATTCTGTGAGGGCGGGAAAAGACAAACATGTTCAGGACTCGGTCCGCGAAAAGATTGCGAGGTAATCGGATCCATGACAATCATAGCGTGTCCGCGGTGATAGTGAAACGTGGTCCACAATGGCAAGCGCCAAGGTCCAAAGTGATAAACGATGCCAAAAGAGGAACAAGGCGGAGACACTCCCAACCAGTCACACTGATCCTTCATCAGACCCGTTGAGGGAAGAAGACAAACGATGCTGCGCATTGCAGGAGCCTAGAGGAGAGCGTCCGGCTCGTGCTAGGTGAGACATACAGTTACTTAATATCAATACTAGCTGATACCAGGTTTGCGATTAGCCAGATCCAGCGAGTGCCATCAACAGCCCTTCACCCTAGCAGGTCGATCCCGCCTTGTAAACTGTACATTTCCATTTCGAATGACCATCGAACGGCAGTGCTGTGGAACTTAGGATGGAAGGTCGGCCAGTAGAAGACCCAGTCACGGTGATAACACGCCAAGAAAAAAGTGGAGGATATTGCACAACTCCCACAAGTCGCGCACCACGAGCCTCGACTCTGCGGTCGATGGCATGTCCGATGGCCTTACAAGACCTACCTATCTTGGAGCACAACCCAGAAAGCACGCTATCCGAAAACGCGGGCAAGAACTTCGGAGAGGAATGTCGCATGAGATAGATAACACTCAACGCCCCGTTCACCAATGACCTTTTTCTTAGGGTGATCCATTACAACTCTCGGTCTCTCAGAAGTGAAACTTTGGAAAGAGGGTTGAAGATGCGAAAGACATGATCGACCCGGGCCAACCACGACGAGACTCACACGTTTCGGGGCATCGATGCGAACATTTTTTACACCGAAGCGACAACTGTATGTTGCAACCTTTAAAATCTACCAAACTCAGAATACATGAAGTTGTGTCGAGGACTATCCCACGCTTGATCCCACGGTGTTACTGTAAAGATAAAGAGATAAGCCATGATGGTTTGAGCGCCTAGCTCGGGACGCAAAAGCGAACTTCCCGAGAGTCATTCTGCCAGCTTGGATTGGACCAGACGGATCTCGACCGTTCTCCCACAAGGCAAGCTCACGCGTTATTACAGGTAGCTTCCACCTCGGTTCTTCCGACTATCAACACCTTACCCCTTAGAATATCGTAACATGGGTTACATGGCCACGACCACCTGAATTGCGCCCCCATAAGGGGATGCGGCACCGTACGCCTTCTCAATTGACTGTACTCGGGCACATCATGTCAGTGCAAATGACCTGACCTGGGTGTTCAGGTTATTAAGCATCATTGATACCGCGTGCCGCAGCTCTCTGCTCGGCATCTTTTCGGCAATCCCTCCCTTTCTTGCACATGTAAATGTACTGTAACGCTGCGAAGTTGCGAACGGGAAAAGGCACGTACTAATTATGAGCGTTCCACGGGCTCCGCCCCGTCAGTCCGGGCAGCGGCCTGACGCTCAACGATCTCCAAGTGGAAAAGTTCAGCTCGAGTCAGCTGTCGGAGGGAGAAGCTCCACAGGAACACGTGCGTGTCAATCTATATGTTTTGATGCCGTCGTGCTGGGTTGCGTTTGCCAACGGACCAACTTCATCCCCGTTGTTCGCGGGTGTCATCAAATTGATTCGCACTGTTCTTTGGGTGAAGCGGGAACACCACTGCAGCCGCCTTTCGAAATTGCGGGCCATCCGAGTTCAAGTTACTATAGGCGAAAACCTCCGATGTACCGATCGCCATGAGGCTATTTCACCGAATGAGACCACAATACCCCCTCAGTGCCTCATGCCGATCGCACTCCTTCCATCCCCACGCTGTCAGCCTCCCCAAAATTAGACAACAGTCTCGCGCCCAATGGATCGCTGCTCGTCCCGGAGCGTAGCCTAGCGAATACGGCGATAATCAACTGTACAAACACTGAATTCCACGGACATTCAAGCGGCGTGATGGGCACCACCGGCTTCGTGGGAAGCTGAGACGAACTGAAGCGCACTGGCACGTGTGAGCCTTCGTTAACGTTACTGTCGATGTCTTGTGGAACTTCTTGAAAAGATGAGAACTCTTCAAGAGTCTCGGAACGTAGACAATAGGACATACAGTAAGGTCTGCACGTTATTGATGAGAATGCTTCACATTGCTTCACTTGATTGAAATCGGACCGCCTCTGAACGCGGCTGGAGGCATTTCTTGGGCATTTCGTTATTGCTGAACGTGTTCAGCAACATACCCAATAGATCTCGGTTTCACACGGACGTAAATACCTTTCTTCGCACGGGCATTGCACTAAAATGTATGTCCCAAACCGGAATGTGCATCAGGGCACAATCTGATTAGTTAGATTGGGGAGATGGAGACCTCGATCCGGGTATCCTCGCTCGTCCCCTGGTCTGCCGCCGCTGGCCCTTGGGGTCACCCCCGGAAGGAAGTTCGGTTCGTCGACTCCTTGATCCTGATCCTGATCTAGTTTCCAGTTTATTCTATCGCACACTTGTCATTTACCCATTAGCTTTGTGAAACTAAGTCAAGGCTTCTGAGTCTCCATTTATGGGGCAAGCTGCGCTGGGACGACGGTACGCGTGCACCTGCTCGCTTCTCCGAGGGCTTCCGCTCTGGTGAAGATCAATTCGCCTTCTCCCGGGGACTGCCCTGTTGAGGGCGCGTTCCCCATTGTGCGTCCAAGACGGTTTGTTACTTCTCCACCAGGTTCTTACCCCTACTGTTGCCGCACTCATCGACACAAGATCTCGGGCGTAGACGCCAGTGGTCCTGCTTCATTCAAAAGGGCCTCATCTCGCACCGAAATTTTCAACACAACAACAGCCCTCTGTTGAGTTACTCAGACTTCCACTACCAACCACAACCAACCACTTCACTTCTCTCCACAATGCCCGCTCTCACCAACACCAACGCTACCCAGGTCACCACCAAGAAGCGCGACGGTCGTGAATTTGACGAGGTCTCCGACGCTGTCGACGAAGGTTTGTGCACGCCGACGCTCTTGACAGCGGGGCCTCAGACGTCTGACATTGCCAACAGTGAACGTCCAAATGCTGAAGCTTTGGGACGATGAGTCTGAGTTCGACACCGAAAAGGATAAGGCACGGTTCCGCCAGTACGAGGACGCCTGCGATCGTGTCAAAAATTTCTATAAGGAGCAACATGGTATGATCCCGTGCCTGATTATTTGCGGCGCCGCCATCTCACCAGTTCACGTGGCAACCACTACAGAAAAACAGACTGTTGCATTCAACATCCAGGCTCGAGTCAACTTCAAGAGCCGCCGCCGTGCCCGCATGGGCATCTGGGAGGCCATGGAGATGCTCAACACCCTTGTGGACGAGTCCGACCCAGATGTGAGCCACTTCGACATCGATCGCAGGTGAACACCGCCACTGACGCGACTTTGCTCCTCGCTGCACAGACCAGCTTGTCACAGATCGAACACCTGCTCCAAACCGCAGAGGCTATTCGTCGCGATGGCAAACCCGAGTGGATGCAAGTGACTGGGCTTGTCCACGATCTCGGGAAGTTGCTCTTCCTCTTTGAATCAGAAGGCCAATGGGACGTTGTCGGGGTACGTGCACGTCTCAATTGGCGGGGTCACCTAGCATGATTACACTGACACCGAACTCTTCCTACAATAGGACACCTTCGTTGTCGGCTGCCGCTTTTCAGACAAGATCATATACCCCGAGACCTTTGAGGCAAACCCAGATTCGCACGATAAGATCTATTCGACAGAGAACGGCATCTACCAGCCGCATTGCGGTCTCGATAATGTCATGCTCTCCTGGGGCCACGATGAGGCAAGTGTTTGGGTTGCCGACTTCCCCGAGCTTGTCACTGACGCAGCGTGGGTGCAGTATCTGTATCACGTCCTGAAGGGACAGTCCTCCCTGCCTGAAGATGCCCTCGCGATGATCCGTTACCATAGCTTTTACCCGTAAGTACCCCATCTTTTCTCACGCATTCGAGGTCATTGACACCCCGCTCGCCGTACAGATGGCACCGAGAGGGCGCATACTCGCACCTCACAAACGAAAAGGACAAGCGGGCCCTTGCTGCGGTACGCGCGTTCAACCCCTACGACTTATACAGCAAGAGCGACGATCCTGTTGACGCTGAGGCCCTCCGCCCATACTATGAGCGTCTCATTGCCAAGTTCTTCCCTCAAGTCCTTGACTGGTAGAGGGCTCCCCACATATCTCCATACATTTTTCCACTCACAGCATCTACACTTTCTGATGAACATTGCTTTCTCATCCTCATCCCCATCCGAGCGCATTCTACCCTGATTGGTAAACTATATTTTCTTATCGTATATTTTTGACATGCTTCCTATGGTTCGCTTTGGCTTTCTAGCTAGATTTAGACGCTCCATAATCGTCACAGGTCTAGACTTTCGTTCAACTTGCATGTACTTATGTTCTGTACTTTACTCTGTAACCTATCTGTGGCGTATACCAATGTCTTGACCAATATATTTATTTACTACTCTCATCCCGCTGCGCTCTAGACGCAAGTCGCCCTGAGTTGCTCAACGAGCCGTTCCCCACGCACATCCACTGCGCATCATAGATTTCCATCAACCCATTCTACGGCGCTTCTGGCATATATTTAACTTGTGATTTCTTTTCCTTTCTCAGGGTTGGTGACGCATGTGGCTGAGGCGCTTAAATCGCGCCACGAACTGGCAGTGGTCATCAGTGCATCGCCAAACCGAACGTGAAACGAGCGTTGATATAGGTTGATATAGGTTGATACTCTGATATCCTTTGAGAACAGCATCATCAAGGGGCGGGTGTGATTACGCCGAGCAAGACTTTCTCCAAGAAAGAAAAAGATGCAACTTCTGCCAGTGTATTCCTATTCCATCCTACGCAAGATCCTACGTACACAACTACAGTACTTGCTTGCCCGTGTGCTGGGTTTGAAAACCCCAATGATCGTGATCGATGGCGTCTAGCTTACTGTATTGTACAACTTAATTGTATAAGGTTTATGCCCGTCCAATACCAAACCACTCTTCGGGCGTCTTTGCGCCTTCTACGATCGAGCGCACCACAAGGAGTGCCCTGGAAAAGTCTGGGAACAAAACGTGCGGGATGCTCTCCCTCTTGCAGTACGTTGCGAGGTCGTTCTCTCCATCTGACTTCTCTTTCACGAAGAGCACGTCGGCGTGTTTCGCGGCCGACAGGTCTAAAAACGCGCGTGGCAGTTGGAGTACGGTGGATCCGGTTCAATCATCAGCAGGGATTAGAAGGAGATGCGCACCAGAAACTCCATCTCCGAAGTAAAAGAGTAGAGGCGGGTTTGTAAGGCTCCGGTACGGGAGGATTGCTTGGGACTTGTCATGCCCAAATCCACTGCGGAGATTAAAGATCTAGAACGGGGCGTGACAACTGGGGATAGAGACGTGTGCGTTACCTGGAGGGATGACGATACTTGATGTTCCATGAGCCGTCCTTGTGAACTTCAACCGAATTGGATATGATTTCGATATCGTTCGCGTCGTCACCGACGAGGTTGGAGAGAATGGCGCGGATGAGAGACTCCATCCCACTGTGACGGGCGCACAACTCGCCGGATCAGCATTTCTCGCGTGATTGATCGCCGTTTCAGCACACCTCGACACGATGATCACGGGGATGTCCTGTGACTTGCAATATTGGAAGAACTCTTTGAAGCCAGAATCGAGCTTGATGTCTGCGCGACGCAGCCGATCTCATATGGCAGATGCTCGAGGTTAGCGAATGACGCACTATCTTTGAGCACCTGCTTGCATTCTTCGAAAGTATGTCCGTTACGGCTAACGCTTTCCAGCATCTCCTGAAAGGCGTCGCTGCGGCAATACGTGAGTTCTGGTACGCTCTGCCCTCTGCGGGACGTCCCATAGGCACATACCGGAACGTTACGCGGCCTGCGAGGATCTCCAAGTTTCCCTCTCGTCTCTTTTCTTTACCGTACCCGAGAAAATCGGTCATGTCTATTAATTGTTTCGTCACTTGAGAAGTTCCGTGGGTAAGGGTGCGGACAGCCCACAGTCGTTTGAATCATATGTGGTAATGGTGCCATCCCTGTGGAAGGGCGGAAGTTAGTAGATAGTAGCTAGGCGATGATCGATGATGTTGGGCAATAAAACGAGGCATTGATGAGATGAGGCCTACCAGTCGGATAAGACCACAAATTTCTTGTCCTTGTGAACGGGTGGATAAGGAAGAGTGCTTTCGGGTGCGTTGTCTGGCGACATGATTTACAGCCGGCTATTCGACTCTTTGGAAGAGAATATATTGCAAGTTGGTTGTTCGATATGCAGTCTAGGACTCCAGGGTCGATGGAACTAGAGCCTGAGGCAGTGGTGACCAAAGTGACAGAGTCCGACCCAGACTCTCGGTGACGCAATTGACCGTAATTCTCAATAACAACTTTTTTTCCACAAAATCGTGAATTGACAGTACAGTAGCAACATTACTGCGACAGCATTCACAAGACCAGACCTTGGAAGGCAGGCCCAGGCCATCGAAAATATGACGTCCAGTCACCACTGTATAAACCAACGGCTCGGAAGCATGGACCGGTGCATCCCGGAAGACATTTTATTAACTGTCAGATTTTTCTAGCCAGCGAGGGAAAACGATGGTGCCTGTGGGCTGTGGCAGAGGCCAGCGTATTCACATTCACATGCACCGGCAACAGTGGACGTGGTTCCAGGCGGGGAACCTCGTCCGTGTTCTTCTTCCCCCCTTTGGTTAGACAGCACGTTCAACACGAGGCCACTATGTGTTCATTATCAATCTTACACACGATCTAGGGGCACCGTCCTGTGTACTGTACACCAGGTGAGAACGCTTAAACCATAAGGCAAAAGCTGACTCGGACGGTTCGGGCCGAGGTTTTTGGCAAAGCGGCGTAGTCGCACGAGGTCGGCAAGGATCGTTAAGATCGGTAAGAAACTGTCCCTTGAATCAATCACAGGCAGGGTCAGAACCAGTCTCGACAACTCTGACACCCCATCAAACTCGTATCATGAAAATTTTGAACATGATCGGTCCGCTGCCAGTGAGGCGAGATAGGCCGTATATACGGGAACCACTCATCCCCCCTGACTTCACAGCGCCAACGACACTCATTCACTTCCTTTAGTCGAGTCGAAGGTCTCCGATTAAGAGGATCCGGCCCAGAAGCCGCAACACGCCTGAGCGAGCGTGGTGCCCCAAGTAACATGCCAAATGACAGCTTCCTCCCACTGGCACATCGGGTTGTGCAACCGATTTTTTCACATTTATTCGTGATCGGTCCGATGCAGGCGAACTTGTTATAGTAGAGTCTTGTGAAGCATCAACACACAATAGTGCTAGACCTCCCTCTTCTTTTCTCTCTACGCCGGCGGTGGAATGCGATGGAATTCATTGACTTGTGAAAATCAGTCAGGTGTTGAGAATTTCGAGGGGTGAAGTGTA
>WNGR01009428.1_pt1 | contig 10236 bp, 7 predicted proteins | sample 5407581 | NCBI WGS metagenome assembly WNGR01 (sample SAMN13153383, study PRJNA577476) | soil metagenome | isolation source: 80 cm soil or saprolite under Garry oak tree replicate 2 | place: USA:California | collected 2016-06-15
GATGAATCCGCCAATAACAGGCTCGGCGCGCAATGTTAACAATGCCCAGGTACAAATGCTTGACTATGGTCAGATGCCACCATCACCATATCAATCGGGTAGAACACCCTTTGCGACAATGCAATCTAATTCTCAAACGTTACAGGCCCCACAAACTCCGTCTATGCAATATCCTGGCATGCAGCAGTTCTCACCAGTCAACATACCTACCCCTCTATCTCAGCCATTGATGAATCCAGTGCCTATACCTCTGTCGCCCATGCCAATGAGCTCCCAGGGAGCAGGAGGATTCCCACCCTCTGGATATGCACCACAACCGCCAGGTATGGGCAAGCAGGGCAATAATCGCAACAAGAGACGCTTTCCTATCTGGGCGAGGATCGCTGTACCGGTTTTCCTGCTGTTGCTGATTGTAGTTGGAGGCCTCGCTGGCTACTATTATTATAATTTTTCTGCTCCTGTCAGCCATATTGTAGGGCAGCAGGTAACCCGCCTTAAAGGAGATGAGGACCCGAACGCGGTTCGCAACGGAGCGGATATTTTAAGCGGGCCCCGTATCAATATCCTTCTCCTTGGCAGTGATACGGACCAAAAATTTACGAATGCCGATGGTAGTCATACCTACCTGGCCCAGTCAGATATTGTAGTTACGATTAACCCTGCAACCAGGAGCGTTGGCATGCTTTCGATACCACGTGACTTCTGGATCCACATACCGGGAGGTGGCATGCATAAGCTGGACGAGGCCTATGCTCTTGGCGGGACAGCGATCGGCTCCGGAGCTTACAGTCCTGGTGGTGTAGCACTCAGCCGCCTCACGATTTTCCAGGATTTCGGCATTCCCATCAATTACTATGCCTGGGTTGGTTTAGATGGCTTTGTCAAAGTGATTAACACTGTTGGTGGTGTTGATGTTGATGTATTGCACCCAATTACCGATGACAATTATCCGGATGATGTAGGCAATAAAAGCGGTGATATCTTTGCCTACAAACGTCTCTATATAGCGCCAGGACCGCAGCATCTTTCCGGGCTGGATGCGCTTGAGTATGTGCGTTCGCGACATGCCGACCTTGTGGGTGACTTTGGGCGTTCCGCGCGTCAACAACAGGTATTAAGCGCGCTCAAAACAAAGCTGAATAACCCTGATATTGTAAGTAAGTTACCGGAAATAGCGAATGACCTGAACGGTTATGTCAAGACGGATATGCAGTTGACCGATGTGTTCAAGTTGATGAATTTTGCGCGCAGCCTCAACGCGAATTCAATTAATCGTGTTATCTTAGGTCCGCCATATTCGGCAGATGGTACCACTGTAGATGGTCGATCTGTCGTTTTCCCAAATTGTGGTAAGATTGTGCCTGTGATTGCGCAGATGTTTGCGTTAGGTAACAAGGCAGCATGTAACATTCAGGCAAACAGCAGCAATAATGCACTTGCATCCGCGTCACAACCATCATCTGCAAGTAATAACAGCGCTACCAATCTTAGCCTGCAAGCAGCAAGCACCAGCGTAATGAACCTTGGTGGAGGTAGCGACAACCTATCTGGTTTTCGCAGCCTGCTCGACCTGATGTTTATGGTTGTGCTTGAATCTCCTCAAGCTATGCAAGCATAATAGTAGTAAATTATTCTTATGTATCATCTCGCCGCCACAGACGGCGAGATGATACCCAGAAAACTTTGTGCACTATGATAAACAATGAGAAAATATCTATGAAACACTATACTCCCAGGGTTACACTTCTGTTCTTACTCTCGCTGGCATTCATCCTGCAGGGATGTTTTGGTATCGGCGACAACTCTCAGAAGGGCAACACAATTACAACCAACTCAAATGGCAACAAGGTAAGTGTTGTCCAAAATCTCTTCAAAGGCAAAATCTACTTCACTATCGATCACAGCCTGTGGGTAACCGATGGCAAAAATAACACGCGCAAAATTATGAACGGAGGAGACATCTATAACCCGGCAGTTTCTCCAAATGGCAAATGGATAGCAGTGAGCATGAGCTTCAAGAACTCTTCTAACATTACCTATATCCCTGTCGGGGGTGGTGCCCGGCATGATCTACTCGTCGGCAGAGGAAGTTTTTACAACGACGGTGGATTTATCAAAAACTCCAGTCACTGGTTTGAACAACCCGCGTGGTCGCCGGATAGCACACATATTCTCTTCGTGAGTGATATCGAAAAAGAGGATTGGTATCTTACGACAGGGAGAGATGCTCCACTATTGGATTTACAAGTATATTCAATCCCTATCAATAATTCGTCAACGAAACCACAGGATGTTGCATATGCTAGCTTTGGGGACGGGGGCGACCGCGATCCAAGCTATCGTCCCGGTCACCCAAGTGAAATCGTGTACACACACTATGCATATGATACTGCAACACAAACTCAACAAGTCATTCAGATATTCCTTGAGGATGCGAATGCTATTGCAAATCATCCTGGAGTATATCACCCTGGACTCCCAGGCTACGATCCTGGCATAGCTATTACTAACCCTAAGGATCAGAATTTACAACCAGCATTTTCGCCAGATGGCAATTCAATCGTCTACGTGAGACGTGAGTCACCCACCCAGATGGGACTTTACGTCATGCCAGTGCCGGAAGGGGTGACAACTAACCCCAATGATCCTAAAGTAGAGCAACAAGCTCTGTTGCCGTACAAAAAATCTTCACATATTTTGAGTGGACTCTATGTTTCCCAGCCGGTGTGGTCTCCTGATGGAAAACAAATTGCTTACATTTCTTACATCAACAATGAGTTTGATCTTTGGCTGGCAAATATCACTTTCAATGCTAAAACAGGCATTTACAGTTTGCAGGGCAACCCCGTTCAACTGACAACAGGTGGCATTGATGGGAACTCACGTCCTTTCTGGACGCCCTGATCTCGTAGATGGTATATTGGACTTCGTTACTCGTAGAGCCTCTTGAATTTGAGGCAAGATATTTCAATAGCAAGATTTGGAGTATCTATCATAGATACTCATTTGAGGTAACACATTGACTCAGTTTGAAGGTATGCGTATTGCCGGACGCTACGAAGTCCGCGAACATATTGCTACAGGTGGGATGGCTAGTGTATTCAAAACATGGGATCATCGCGTCGAGCGGTTGGTTGCAATAAAGGTGCTTCGCTCATTGGATAAAAATGATCTACGTGCGGTCGAACGCTTCCGTCGCGAAGCCCGTGCAGCTGCCGCACTTGCCCATCCTAATGCTGTTACTATCTATGATTTTATTGAAGAACTCAGTCAGTACTTTCTCGTCATGGAATATATTCATGGACCCACCTTGAAAAAGGAAATCATAGACCGCCGGCACTTGCACGCGCTCGAAACATTAGAAATTGCGGCTCAAGTATGCGCTGTGTTACAGGTAGCCCACACCCGTGGCTTTATTCATCGAGACATCAAGCCGCAGAATATTATGCTGGTTTCTACGAATGTATCTGTATCAGGGGTTAACAATCTATTGGTCAAACTGACTGACTTTGGCATTGTACGTGTGGCAGAAGATGCTGGTTTAACCAATAGCGGTATTGTACTAGGCACCGCCGATTATCTTTCTCCTGAACAAGCACGAGGGGAAAAGCTTACAGCTTCTTCTGATCTCTACTCGCTTGGCGTCGTCATGTTTGAAATGCTGGCTGGTCGGCCTCCATTTATTGGTCCCACTGCTGTATCTATTGCAATGCAGCATGCCTCAACCTACCCGCCATCTCTACACCAATTTAATCCTAATATACCACCGGCCTTGGAACAGATTGTGGTAAAAGTATTAGAGAAAGAGCCTGGAGATCGTTTCCTCTCGGCTGCTGAAATGCAACAGGCGCTCCGCCAGTGCGCGAAAGATCTGCGGCAACAAGCTCGCCAGCACCAAACTATTCCATCACCCCAGTTGGCTCCGCGTAACTATCCACTAGACGCTGGCAACCAGGGGCAGTTCCACCCACCGGGGTATGGACACCATTAATTATTACTGTTACAATGCATTTCTCTGAAAATAGAGGGGCATACCAGCATCCTTTTTATTGATCGTCACCTGTGTTCACTCGAGGAAAATTCTTATGCAACGTACAAAAATTTCTACACCAAATGCTCCAGCCGCCATCGGACCATACAATCAAGCCATCCGCTATGGCCAATTCGTTTATACCTCTGGTCAAATTGCTCTTGATCCGACAACTGGTGAGCTTAGCGGTGATGATGTCGAGTCTCAAACGCATCGCGTTCTACAAAACCTGCAGGCTGTATTGGATAGCGCTGGAACATCGCTTGCAGGTGTCGTTAAAACCACTGTATTTCTGACTCGCATGAGCGATTTTCAAGCCATGAATACTGTATATGCAACGTATTTTGACGGACCCGACGGTCTGATGCCCGCTCGTTCAACAGTTGCTGTGGCCGAATTGCCGCGCAAAGCGCTGGTTGAGATTGAATGTGTTGCTCTCGTTGAAAACTAACATGGGGAGTATTACAGTGAACGTTGCTAATATCTGGCGTACTACACTCGAACGGCTCGAAACAGCTCCCATTGACGCAGTGTGTAAAGCCTGGCTTCTCTCAGCCAATTTGACCAATGCCTCATATAACGGTATGGATGATTTCGATGTTGACACCCTGACTGACGACGAATCGCTCTATTTCACACTGCAGGTCCCCAGTACTCTTGCCCGTGATGTCATAAATACTCGTTGGCGCCGCTCGATTGAAGATATCTTAGCTGATGTCACCGGTCAGCCTGTCACGATTGCTGTTACAAATACGCTCGACGACTCTGGTTTTTCTAATAGAGATATGAACAACCGATTCACATCGCCACGTCATCACCAAACCAACGATTATGCATACTATGATTTCCCGACGAAATCATCTCTACAACGTGATGTGCAAGATCTCCAATATGGAAATATGGATGCAGTCGAGCGCTCAAATGAGGTATGGGACAATGAGCAGCGTGCTAACATTCTACTTCACAATCGTCTTAATCCACGCTATACCTTTGACGCTTTTATTGTCGGTAACAGTAATCGCCTTGCGCATGCAGCATCTCTTGCAGTAGCAGAAGCTCCCGGTGAGTCATACAATCCCTTGTTTCTCTACGGCGGTGTCGGACTGGGCAAAACGCACCTGCTGCACGCTATCGGACATCAGGGCGTAGAGACGGGACTTGCAGTCCTCTATGTCTCTTCTGAGCAATTTACAAATGAGATTATTAATGCTATCCGCTATCGTACTACAGAGGAGTTTCGGGCCAAATATCGTTCAGTCGATATCTTGCTTGTGGATGATATCCAATTCATCGCAGGCAAAGAATCTACAGAGGAAGAATTTTTCCATACCTTTAACAGTCTTTATGAAATGAGCAAACAGATTGTGATCTGCAGTGATCGACCTCCCAAAGCCATCGTTAGCCTCGAGGAACGCCTGCGTTCGCGCTTTGAATGGGGATTGATTGCTGATATTCAACCACCTGATCTAGAAACACGTATGGCCATTCTGCGCGTTAAGGCCGATGTACTGCGCTATCGCGTTCCCGATGACATCATTGCGTATATTGCAGGTCGCGTCCAGACCAACATTCGCGAGTTGGAGGGCTGTCTGAATCGCTTGATGGCCTATCAGCAGTTACACCATACCGATCTAACCATAGAGGTTGCTCGTGCCGCTATGTCGTCACTTGGCAATGATAACAAAGAGTCACATCTGAACATTCAACAAATAGCTCAGGCGGTAGCTGAGTACTATCACATCTCTCTCGAATCCATGTGTGGTAAGCAGCGTGATAAGCATATTGTCATGCCCCGTCAGATTGCTATGTACTTGATGCGCCAGGAGACTCAGGCTTCCTTGTTGGAAATTGGACAACTGTTCGGCGGGCGCGACCATAGTACAGTGCTTCATGCATGTGAAAAAATTGATCGAGCGGTGAATATTAATCCTGCATTACGTCGCGAGATCGTCGCTATTCGTGAGCAATTATTACGCGAATAATTCATTGGGGAGCTCTATGTTACCTTATACAGCCTATTTGATTGATCTTGACGGAGTAATATACCGGGGCAATGAGTTGTTGCACGGCGCAAAAGAATTCATCTCCTGGCTCGAGACACATCACAAAAAATACCTTTTCCTGACCAATAATTCTTTCGCGACAGCCACACAGATACGCGCAAAGCTTGAACACCTCGGTATAGCCACCGATAATGCGCACCTGCTTACAGCAGGACAAGCAGCAGTACAAAATATTGCTCGCCGCATACCTCAGGGAGTGGTATATGTGGTAGGAGAGCAGCCGCTTATCGACCTGGTTGAGTCAAATGGCCTGAAAGCGGCCAGCATAGATGCACAAGAAGCGGATGCCGTTCTTGTCGGCCTGGACCGCGACTTCGATTATGCAGTTATGACGTGTGCCATGAATGCTGTACGTTCAGGTGCTCTATTTGTCACTATAAATCGGGACCCTGTTTTGCCAATTGCCGATGGTTTCATTCCTGGCTGTGGCGCTCTGACAGCAGCCATTGAAACTGCAAGCGGTGTGACGCCAGAGGTTGTAGGCAAACCTGAACCAATGCTGCTCCAGGAAGCTATGCACATATTAAGCAGCCAACCTGAAGAAACAGTTATGATCGGAGACGGTTTGCATGTAGATATTTTAGCCGGTCAAAATGCCAGAACACACACTTTGTTAGTACTCTCTGGTAGCAGTTCACGTGAAGACCTTGAAAAATCTTCCATCAAACCTGATCATGTGTACGAAGATTTGGCTGATCTGATGAAGGATTTGATACAGGAACACACTTCTACACTTTGATCATCTTCATACTACTTTCTGCGATCCTTGCACCTCGCCCGTATTCTGCTTTGGAATGTATCTATCAGCATGCCCAAGTGCAGTAAATGAGAAGGCGAACGGAATCAGAAAGATTAACACTCCAATCACACCATATACTAGCGCAACATTTTGTGTCCATGATATCGCGAAGCCTCCGAGCAAGCTTCCCAATGGAATAGCTGACCAGGCAAGCACACTGGCGATACTCATTACTCTCCCCAACAAATGATTTGGGACAATTGTCTGCCGCAAGCTGCTTGTATTGATATTAAAGAGAATACCTACCCCCCCGATCAGAGTCCAGAGCACAATAGCCACCCAATAGATACGCATGAGCGAAAAAACGACTGTTAGTACCCCTTCTAACATCAACGCGCCTAATGCCACTGTACTGAAACTCCAATGTTTGCGTAATGGACCTGCCGCTAGCGCCAATAGAACAACACCAAAACTCCCTACTGAGTAAAGCAGACTCGCCTGAAAATCACTGGCCTGCAAGCGCACCTTGGCAAAGAGAATGAGCTGCGCATACGTCGTCGTGCCAACAAAGTTCACCAGTGCCATCATTAACGAAATGTTGCGCAGAACTGGATGTTTTAACACATAGCGCAGCCCTTCGACCACATCGCTGCCTATGCTCGTTCGCTCCCGCTTCTCACCTGTGTTGAAACCGATCCTGATAAGCGCTAGCGAGAATGACGATACCAGAAATGAAAGGGCATCAAACCATAAGAGTGTAGAAAGGGGTACCAAAGTTACCAAGACACCAGCGAGTAATGGACCAATGATACTTGCACCTGAATAGCTGGCTTGAATTCGTCCATTTGCTGTGACCAGGTCATCTTGATTGACTAAACTAGGGATGGCAGCGAACTCTCCCGCATCGAAGCATATCTTCATTGTCGCGTGAATAAACGCCACGATGTAAATCCACCAGATAGTAAGGAAGCCAAAAGCAAAGAGCATTGGAATCGAAGCTATGATGAGTGCGCGCCCGATATCGGTACCAATCATCATCCGCTTGCGGTCGACCCGATCTGTCCAGGCACCCAGTATCAGCCCAAAGAGCAGATAGGGTAAAAATGTGGCTGCAGTGGTAATGCCTAGACTGAGCGCTGAGCCAGTAAGCTTATAGACTAATAAAGGCAGCGCGAAAAGGGTAACAGAGCTGCCAAGATTTGAGATAGTCTGTCCAGTCCAGTATTTCCAAAAGTCACTATTGAACTTTCTTACCTGCTTCTGTGTAGTGGTATTATCTTGCATCGTGTGCTCCTTAGCAAATACAAGCTAGTTTGAATCTACATTTATTCAAGCTCAGTAAACAGCGTATAGGTGACTTTTCTTGCCTTCCTACATCAGTAGAGCTAATCTGTATCAGTCGATTCTAAAGGTAGGAACACAGCAGGGCCTTGTATATATTCAGGCGCCGTGAACATGGAGACAAGGATGCCATACACTTTACCGTTGGGATCAGATGCCTCACTCAGTATATCATCAACAAGCGACCGCAGACGCTCAGAATAGTATTTGGCACGCTCTGGAGAGAGACGAACATGCGGAAATCCTGCAGTTTGATTAACATCTTCCTTTGTGTTCGCTTCTGCCTCAGCCAGTTCCTGGTAAGCTTTTGCTATGATATCGAGATTTATCGATGTATCACCTGTCACCTCACGCGGTAGATCATACTTGAAGATACGAGCCGTACGAGTGTAGTAATTTGCAACGATTCCTCGTACCAGGCGACGAGCGACAATCTGTGCCAGCCCTGCCGCTTCAAGGACATGCAGGTGATGACCAATTGCACCGGGGCTGGCTTTAAGGCTATCCGCAATCTGTTTGGCAGTTGCTGGCTGGTTCTGAATGATGCCCAATATGCGCGACCGTATAGGATCGCTGATCGCTTTGAACTGCTGAGCTGTATTAATCACGAGTTGTACCGGCAGTTCCGGCATCGTTACAGGTACATTCCCAGGTAGAACTGGAATCACATCAATATCATCTTTACTTTGCAAGGTACTCATCGGCTCCTTCTCTTTCAAGTAAAAACAAATCAGCATGTCTCGTAATTAAATTATGAGCAATATTATTAGTACGTACTAAATATTTAGCATGTAATAATGAGAATGTCAACCTTTCTGAATTCTCCAGATGAGGTAGATGAGGAGTTAATCGGCTGGCTCAAAGACGCGTACACACTTGGTTGAAAGAATGAGATGAAAAGCGACTCTTTTCATCTCATATCTGCGTTCTTCGGCCAGGCCAGGAGGGTCGTGACGGAAAAGAAGGACGCGAAAAGCGGAAATTCTGTACCGATTTGGACAGTTGTTGTTCAGTCTCCTTTGGACGCGCCATAAGCCAGGTTGCGGTAAAGAACAATGCCCATCCCCATATGAGAAGAGGCAAGCCTATCGTCACCAGAGCCAGGTTAGGCCATACTTTTGGCCAGAGCAGGAAGTAGTACTCCAAAGCAGCTCCCATTGTAAGCACTATTGCGAGTAGGATAGTATAGCGACTCGTACTTACAATCGCCAGAACCAGCGGCAAGAGCATGAACCATGGCCAATGTACCGGTAACAGTACCGTCAACCCTAGAAATATCCAACTGCTGAAAAGCAAAACCAGCTCTAAGGTATCAGCAAGCCATAGACCAAACAACACGAGACTTCCAATAGTTATCCCTGCAAGAATCATCCAATGATAGGGAGCTGAAAGCCAGGATAAAAACAGAGGAAATCCCATTGGCAGATACAGGATCGCCGCATCCAGCGAATGAACCGCATTTCCTTGTAAGAAAGTTCCCTCCAAATTCGACACAATACCCATCAGGCCCAACCCTCGCGAGTAAGGAGCAAAAGCCAGAATCACTATTACTGCAGAAAGACTGGGTAACGCTAACCACCACAAGAACCGCCATCCGCCTGGCATTATACGTTTTTCCTTCCACAGTAACTTCAAGAAAAAGGGTAACAGTAGAAGGCAGAACACATTGAGGAGCGTCGCGAGTAGCACAAAAACCCAACTTAACAAAAATGAGCGACGTTGGAAGAAGAGCACACCCAGCAATAAAAAGGTAATGACTACTATTTCATAATGCGCCTCACTTACACCTACGAGGAGCACCAACGGATTCCACGCGAACAAGATCACTCCAGATATACGCATCTCTGGTTTAAGTTTGGCGAGGATTATCCAGATTAACATCGCGCTTGCCATGTAAGATACCAGACCCAACAGGCGAAATCCAAACAGGATGTTAACAACACTCTCACGCGCTACCAACACAACTGGTAATGTCATATCTATCCAGAGAGGTCCGTAATGAGCAACGCCTAATCCTTTGTCTACTAAGAATATGTGGAAGATATCATTTGTGTAAGCTGTAG
>WNGR01030370.1_pt1 | contig 10235 bp, 14 predicted proteins | sample 5407581 | NCBI WGS metagenome assembly WNGR01 (sample SAMN13153383, study PRJNA577476) | soil metagenome | isolation source: 80 cm soil or saprolite under Garry oak tree replicate 2 | place: USA:California | collected 2016-06-15
TGAAAGGGAGAGGGACGCACGATTACCGCATTTGAAGCACCCCTTCTTGGAGATGTTGTACGCCATTTATAAAAGAAAAGAAAAGAAGTAAAAAACTATATACAGCAGCGTCTTCTTCTGCCTTTGCTTCGGACGTCCGACTCGTTTGTGTAACCTGTCCAAAATGGTAATTTTAACATCCAAGGAAGAAGGTGACGATGATAGGCGCCGTCATCAATGAAGGGGGAGAAAAATCGGTGTTAGCCAGCCAGTGGGCAAGTGAGAATCGGCGGACGACAGACCTCTGCAGCTAATCGCCCTCGCAGCCCTCTGCCAACTGAGCCCTACTGTCCTACTAGCGGTCCCTCCCTTCGACGAGCGAGCGCCACCGTTCACGGTGACTGGTTGGATTGGAAAAAATGAAAAAGCGCACAAAAGAATAACAAACATGCAATCAGGGCCGAAGGCCGCGCGCCTGCCCTGAAGTAAGCATTTCCCGCGCCCCACCGACCCGAGCCCGGCACCACAAGGTCTCTCTCGACTCGAATCTATACACTATCCGTACCGTTCTGTATTACCCCGTACTTGTACATACACGTGCATTGATATAGTCCCATCGTCACACGCCATATCCTCACATCCCGATGCCCATCAACGAGCTCGTAAGGCGCTCCGCGACGGCCTCGGGCTCCTGCCGCGCCATCTCGATGACGCTGAGCAGGCGCTTGATGCCGATGCTCAGCCGGTCGTCCCTGTCGACGCCCGCCTCGCGCAGCATGCCCACGGCGCGCGCGCGATCGCGCGTGCTGCGGAAGAGCTCGACCGCCTCTATGACGTGGTCGAGCGCACTGAGGTCCGTGATGGGCGGCACGCACAATTCCGCGTCGAACGAGGCGAGGCCGACCTCGGTCAGCATCGGGCGGAGCGAGGAGGTCGCGATGACGAGAAGGCGGCGGTCCTGTGTTTGCGTGCGTGCGTATTAGACGGTCAGGATACACTGTGTGCGTACCTTTGGGGGACGCTTTGCCATGAGCACCATGAGGGTCTGCAGCACCGCATTGGAGAAGCGTGGGCCCACAGGCGTCCAATCTGCGAACGAATTCGTTCGTCAAGTCAGCGCATTTGGGAGGGCAACAGGTTCGTCCGCCTCGCTCACCCAAGAGACGCTCGATGTTGTCCACTACCACGACGCTCATCGGGCTTTTCGAGCTGTCCGCGAATACCTTAGAGATGGCTCGGATCTTCTGGGCCTCGGAGAAGCCGACCATGTTGTCTGGCGTGATCAGCTTGATGAATGGAAACTCGGACGCTTGCGCGATCGTCGCTGCAAGAGCGGTCTTGCCGGTCCCGGGCAGGCCGTGAAGCAGAAGACTGACCAGTGGAGTGCGCGTTGATGTGCGCACCTGCTCAACAAAGAGGTTGCCTGAGCGCAGTAAATTCTGAAAGAGAAAACAAAATCGCCAATGAGAAACGGGCCATACGCAAAAGACAAAGGAGACACACGTCGATCACGGTGTCGAAGTGTATGATGCCATTCTGCACGACCTGTGCAAGCTCCTCTTCCGAAACGCCGAACGCGGGGTGCACCTCCTCCAGCGCATTGGCAAAATCGTCCGCGTTGACACGCAGATGCTCGATGTCATCCGAGATGCCCGCCATCGTACCGACCTTGACGTGTCGATTGAACGCGAAACTGGTCGCGCTCTTGACGAGGCCGCCGATCTCCGCGCCAGAGAAGTTCTTGGTTAGCCTGGAGAGCTCCTCGAGGTCCACGTTGCGGTCCATCACGCCGTTCCTGCGCATCTTGGCCGTGTGGATGTTCAAGATCTGGTACCGCCCGTGCTCGTCCGGTAGGGAGATCTCCATGAGCACCTCGAGACGCCCCGGACGGAGCAGCGCCTCGTCGATCATGTCTATCCGGTTGGTCATGCCGATGATGAGGATGTTGTTCAGCTGGTCCACGCCATCCATTTTGGACAGAACCTGGTTGACTACCGTGTCCCCGACGCCGGTACCGCTGTTGGTCGACCCACGCTGCTTGAAGATAGCGTCTAGTTCATCGAAAATGATGATGTGCAAACCACTCTCGTCTCCTTTTGCCTTGTACTGCACTTTGCGTTAGACCGCTGCTGGCGCGGGTTGGGGAAGGGGAGCATGTACCTCTTTTTCTGCATCTTCGAACAGCTTGCGGATGTTTTCTTCGGACTGTCCGACGTATTTGTTCAAGATTTCGGGACCATTGACGATCTTTGGCTCGCGCGCATTTAACATTTTGCCAATCTGGCGGGCCATGAGGGTCTTCCCAGTTCCCGGAGGCCCATGCAGTAGTATACCTGCAGTATCGTAAGAAATATTATCATGGGATGGGTTTCCGCGTACCTTTGACGTGTTGGATGCCAAGTTTTTCCACGAGCCCGGGAGGGAACACGCGCGAGGCAAACGCGCGCCGGAAAATCGCGCTGAACTCTTCGTCGAGACCGCCGATCCCCATGTCCTCAAACTTGAAGTTGGGCGCGATGACCGCGTTCGGCGCGGCCTTCTTCACACTTGACTTGATCCTGATCTTCGACTGCGAGTCTTTCGTGAACACCACGTCCGTCTTCTCCATTACGATTCCGGAGCCCGTCGGGCTGCCACCACCGGGCCCGTTGGAGGCGCCGGGAACGCCCCCACGGCGCTGCTCCGCAGCGAGCTCGAGCACGGCGACGCCCTTGACGACGCACCGGAGGTTCTGCTTGTGATAATCGAACACGAGGATCTGTCCGACGGTGAAGACGACGCCGTGGAACCTGCGGACGAACGTAGCGCTCATGTCGTCGGCGGAAAACTCCTCCGAAATAACGAGGTTCCGTTGCCAGAAGCCGACCTCAAGCGTGAGCGTCTCTAGGAATGGCGGTGCGGAGGGGTGCGTCGGCGGGGGGAGGGCCACGACGGTCACCATATCGGTGGGGGACAGGTCGACCCATTGGCGCTGCGCTGCGCTGGGGCCGATAGTACCCGGAAGGAGGCTGCGAGTGTCATCGTGTCTGGCGATGCATTACGGTTCACGCCCAGGTGAGGGATGGATGTGACGCACTTGACTGTCAGCGGAAATTTGTCCTTGACAAGGACGTGCTCTCCATCTTTGAAATCGGAAGGGTGCACAATAAGACGGCCGGTTAGTGCGAGAATATCGCTCGGGGCATTTTGTACGGCGAAGCTGTGCTAGGTTCAGCAGAGTGGTGCGGAAGGTCTGAACATGGTAACGTACACTCCTCCTCCTCCTCCTCCTCCTCCTCCTCCGAACGATGGGGGTCTGTGTTGGTCAAACGATCGTTTTTCATAACCAGAAGGGTCATCAAATCGAGGTGGTGGTGGGCGTGGCGAAGCTCTAGGTGGTAAAGAGGGCTGCAATCCATCCGGTAACCTTGAATACGGCGAAGGTGACGCGCGTTGTCCTGGTCCAGGAGATCCTCTATTGAAGAGACTCATGTGTGAGAGTTGTGAAGCTAGTTCACCAGAGATCAGACGTGTATAAGTCTAGTTGCAGGTGCACAGCGTTGCACTGCAACTTACATGCAGCAATTATTACATAATACAGGCCTATTTCGCCAGCAATGCACGAACCACTGGCGGAACTGCCATGTCGACATCACCACTCCCGCCGTCACTACCACCCTCACCAAGTGAACCAGGAGGGGTGTTCGACGATTATCCAGTCGATCGCAAATCATGTCAGCTTCTTGGTCCGACTGCACTCGTACGGTTCATCCCCCTCTGGTTCACCATAACGTATCTCCCAACACAGCATCTTTAGGTCGTGCAGGGCCTGATGGGCGTGCTCGTCATTTCCTCCCTTCTCTTCAAAAGACATAGAGAGAAGCCGATGCGACCTTGGCGTATCTGGTGCGTCCATACCTTCTTTGCCGCTCTACTCGGCACCCACATTCCCGTTGTAGGTTGTTCGATGTGTCCAAGCAGGTAGTCGGTCAGATGTTTGTGCACGGCGTGAATGTGTTCGTATCGGATGTGGGCTCGACACGTACGTCTGGGAACGCATGTGTGTATTACTTTCTCAATATCCTACTTGATACCACCCTCGGTACGTCCGATTTTTCCCTGTCTCGCCCCGCTCCGAGCGTCTTATGGATTATGTACACGTTCTCTTGCGTGCCAGGTGTCTACGCCATCTATATTACCCTTTTATTCCTGACGTGGTACTTTTCCGAGAAGCTAAAGCTAAAAGGGCTCCAGTCAGGGCAATATGGCTCACCACCCTCCCTCAACTATTGGGTCCGCCAATTGGCCATCTATGTCATCTCCCTCACGTCTATGAAACTCTTTGTCGTCGCCGTCGTCGCCTTTTGGGATGTTCTATCAGACATCGCTGCATGGTTGCTAAGTTGGTTAGGCAACGGCGACACCGCCCAGGTCATCTTGTACGTTGTGTCTGCCTGTGCTACCCCGGCGCGTCTAACTAACCCCAACGCTCCGGTGCGTGCGCAGCACGATGGGCCTCTTCCCAATCTTCATGAATATCATCCAATTCTGGGTCATCGACTCGATCATCAAAGTCGGTGGTGTCGGGGGCCTCGGGGTACCATCTGAAGAGCTGGACGAGGCCGACAACGAACCGCTCTTCAATGCCATCGATGATCCCGACGGTGATGAGGATGAGGACGACGCAACCTTACCCCCCGCCGCCAAACACGACATTGAGGCACAGACGCGCCTGCGCCACTCGACCGACTCCACGCATACGTACCCGCCCAGCCTGCCCGGCTCGCCAACGGGCCCATCGACGACCGTCCGCTACACGTCGAGCCGGTCGCCTCCAACCATCTCGCGCAGCCTTCCCCTGGTCCAACGCCGCCATTCACCTCCCGCGCCGTTGCTCCCACGTTCGGCTGGGGTGCCCGCGCTCAACTTGCACAGCCCACCACCAAAGGCTAGCGGGGGTGTGGGTGCTCGGACGAAGGAGGACTGGCAGGCATGGGACGGCGAGGAGGATTGGGCTGAGCGCGTTGGCGAGGAAGACTGGACGGGGCGACGAGCAGAGGCTGGGAAGGGCGATGTCGACGGGCCTTGGAGAGCAGGGGAAGGCTCATGATACTCTGTTACCTTTTCTCATCGCTCTTTCCCATTTGCTTTCCAGCGGGAAGGGATCAATCAACATTCACACGCGTGCATCCATAAACAGTAACGGCGCGTACACTTATCACACAGTTGTCAACGATTAGTAATCACTGACACATTAATGTGTCCATGTGGGGGTAGTGGTGGGTCATGAGAACAAAGAAGGCCCTTGCCCAGCCAATAGGTGAGGGTTCTTGTGACTCATGTGAGAAAGAAAATTAAAATTTTCACCAGAGTATAAAGCATCTGGCTCATCCCCCATTACTCTTTACTCTCCTTGACCTTGAACCACCACCAAGATAAAAAAAAATTGAAGTTGTCTCTTTTTTCTTTCAAGAGTCTGTCATAAGTAGAGATTTTTTTTTAACAAAGTCTCTCAATTTTTGTGACACTCAACCTATCAAGAACTGTGGTCACACAGTTAACAACCTCACTTTATACCACCTCTTAGCAGTTCTTCACCATTTCACCAACCAGTAAGTTGACCATTGCAATAAAAAAACATTATCAACAAATCTTTTCAGAGTTCAAGCAGCATAGAGCCCACAGGGCTTACCGGCCATACCCGTCCAATCGGACCTTTAATTCGTTACCACCCATTGATACCATAAACGGCGACCACTCCATCACGGACAACATGAACCAATCGGAGACATCTAGCTCGACCGAAGAATCTCCTTCAGATTTTCATTTGAAGCGAGGTCGTGACGGATGGTCCGGCAAGAACAAACGCTTTCGTGTTGTTAACAATGTGATCAAAATCAAAGAATCGGACGCTAACGCCAGCATCTTGCCCACGGAGCAGCAGCGTCACAAAATGTACGACGAATCGGGCAATTTCTCGCAGCACGTACAGCAATACAAAGGCGACCACGTCTTCCAGCTGTGGATGTCCAAGATCGGGCCGTACCTCGCTGACTGGGTGCTGGACAAGAGGAATGATCGTGCGTGCTTTTTATCCTTTGACCTTGTTAGATCTTTGACGCGTAAACGCTAGCGACGGCGTTCACACTGCCGTGGAAGCTCATCGCTTTCCCGGAGGGTTACACGCTTTGGGTCCACCTGACGGGCGACAAGAGCGACCCAGCCAACCCGCGCACCGACGCGTATCTCTATGGCTCGCCGCACAAGATCTTCCGCTCCCCGATGGAGTTCGTCGAGCACGCGATTTGGCTCATGAAGAGCGGCTCCGCCGGCGTCCAGTGTCTCTGCAAGTACTGCACCCCCGGCCAGAGCCAACGCGCGATCAACCGCCGCCTCAACCACGGCGACGACGAGGAAGACGACGAGGAAGACGGCAGCAGCAACGACGGCCCCACCGCCACCGTAGCCTCTATAAACGCGTCGCGCCACCCCTTATTTCGTAACCGCCCCGGCGCGGGAGCTATTGCAGCTGCCACCGCCACTGCGGCGGCACGTCAAGAGCGGCGCGTAGCGAGGCGACGCGAGCGGTCGCCGGCGTTGATGATGGCGAAGGATTACCGGGTGGGGAATATTAACGGCGGCGGTGGCAGCGGCACGGCTGCGTGAAGCAGCAGTGCACCCTGGCGGTTCCATTGCCCAGGTGGCCCTATACCAATCACATCAAGATTCAGGATGCGTCCAGCAGGACGAAGCGCTTTTCTTTTCCTTTAATCAAGCTATCGCTATGACATGTTGCTTTCGCTATCGCTTTCTTGTTTTTTCTTAATCACCGTAGGGAAAGAGGATGAAGAGGGGAAGGGGAGTGGTCAGACACTTTCTGTTTCCGAAATCGTAGTATTTGTCATCGTTGAGATACACAATAATCATATCAGAATCGTTTCTGTGGGTTTGCCCAAGTCGTAGGGAAGAGTGCATTTGTGATTATGACAGCAGGACCCCAGTATCGCAACTGCACCGTACTTTACACGTGTCTAAATTCCGCCGAAAACTACCAAAAAAACAACAAAGTCATGAGTTTGAGCCATCGTCGATGCACCATCCATCATGTATCACGACCCAAACGGCGGCCCCAGACCCATCCCATACGGATTCGACGGCAGGACCGGAATCGGCATGGGCATCATGACCGGCGACGACGACGCCGCCATCGCCGCCGACTGAAACTCCTACAAACCACCAAAATCTCAGCACGCAAAAAGCAAAAGAGGAGGAGAAAGGGGAGAAGAGAAACGCACGTCGACGTGGGTGCTAGGCAGCCTGCTCGTGTTCTGCCGCGCGCTCGGCGTCTGCCTCAGCGCCCGGAAGTCGTTCGCCATGTACGTCCTCGTGAGGCCCGTCACCGCCGGGCTGCGCAACAGCGCCGTTGGCGGCGACACCGTGACCATATTGAGCACGCCGCGCGCGTGCACGGGAGTCGTCGCCCGCGGTGGTGGTTGCAGCCTCCCTTCTCCGGGATCCTGCGCCGTCTCCGGGCGGTCTGAGTCGTGCGAGTCGTGCTGGTGCTGGACGTGCGGGCGGAGGAGCGCGTCGAGCGCGAGACGTACTGGCGCCCCCGGCGCTGGGAGCTCTACGAGCGGGCGGGGCACCGCGTCCTCGGCGTGTGCCGTCTGCAGGTGCATGCGCACGTGCTCGAGTGCGGCGCGGCGCGGGCCGGGGAGCGCGCCGGCAAGCTCGTCGCAGAGCTGCGCGAAGGTGTCGGTGGAGATCCCGTGCAGCGCGGCGAGCTGCGGGAGGCCCGCGTGGGACTGTTCAACGAGCCACTCGAGTAGCGCGAGCACAGCCGGCGCCTCTGCCGTCATCGTTGAAGTGGAGGGTGAAGAAGGAGCAGACGAAGAGGTGGTGGTGGTGGAGGTGGTGGAGGCTATGACGAGGAGGGCATCGCCTAGCTCGCTCGAGAGCCTGTCCGGTTCGATGGTCCGGATGGGCACCTGCCGCAGCGCCGTGAGGGCGAGTTCCATGGGCGTCGATGTGGGTGTAGAAGCGGGTGGCGACGCGTGCTGGGCAGCTCGCAAAAAGACGAGTGCGAGCACAAAACACAGGCTGCGGTCGAGCGTGCCGGACTGCACGAGCGCCTGCGCGAGCTCGACTTGCTCGTGCGACGCGGCGCGCGTCGCGAGGAGTAGGTTCATCGCTGCTACGAGCAGGCCGGCAGGCTCGGGCTCCGCGCCGATGAACGCGAGGAGTCGCTGAGCGGTGGGCGCCGTCCCTCGCACGAGGTCGTGTAGCAAGCGAAGCGCAGAGACTGCCTGGTGCGCCTTGACGGCACACAGCGCGGGTGAGGGGTCGTGTGCGGGGTCGTGCGCGGCGAGCACCCGCAGCGCGCCACAGAGTGCGCGGAGTTCCTCAAGCACAAGCCACTCCGCAAGGCCGAGTACGCCACCGTCGAGTTCTGCGAGCCGCCGCACAAGATGCGCACGTCCGTCCACGTCTAGCACGCGGAAGAACGCCGCTAGCTCCGGCAGAATGCTCGGCAATGCCCGCCGCGCCGCGTCGGCGCCGGGGGCGTCGGGCTCGAGCGGTAGCACGAGGTCCACGAGGCTCAGCGCGTGCTGTGCGCGCCGGGCGGGATCCTGCGATGCCGCGCTCGCGCCGGTGATTTCCGCGCCGCGCCGCAGCAGGGCGCGCAGGACGAGCTCGGGCTCAAGCGCACGAACAATGCCGACACACGTCCCCCGGAGCCCCTGTGGCACGCGCGTGCTGTCAACGGAAGTTAGCATGTCCGCCGCGTCTGCGGACGCGAAAAGGTCCGCAACAACGTTGACGAGGCCGTGTGCCGCGCGCCCCGGGAGGGGGTAGGTAGGTATGAGGTGTGCGAGCACTTGCAAGAGCTCGTTTGCGGAGGCCAGGAGGTCTGTCAGTGACGCGCGGGAGGAAGAACCCGCGAGGGGCGGCGGCAGGGTGAGTGAGAAATGCGCCTGGGCGTCGGCGGTGAGGATCTCGAGCGCGGCGAGCAAGTGGAGAGGCAACCCGTGACTGTTCTGAGCCCACAGTGCGTTGAGGGTGGCCCACTCACCCTCGTCAGAATCGCCAGTTGAGAGCCCGCGCGCGAGGACCACGGTAGCGATGCGGAGCTTGAGCAGATCGTTGGCGGAGACGGGCCGTGCAGGGGGTTGTGCGAGCTCCTTGATCGCAGCAGGAAGCCCATCGTCAGCGAGACGTGCTAGGGTACGTAAGGTGGTGCACTCTGCGTCGTTGATCGCGGAAAACCCAGGTTGAAGTTGGAGAAGACACTTGACGAGGTGGGGAGACAAGAAGGCGCGCGGGTCGCGTGTGAGGTCGTACAGGGTGTGCTCGGCATGAATTCCAGAGCGCGTCGGCGTGTCGTCGTCCATCATGCATTCAAGGCGGAAAATCATCTGGCGGAGGAGTAGGAGGAAATTCAGAACCTGCGGCAGTTGCGTCAATACCAAGCAGCACAGAACAAGCTGAACGGCTAGACGCACCTCTCGATAATGCGGGGAGCCCTGCCATACACGCATGATACCAAATGCACGTGAGCGGCACAGTTCGTTAGGCACGCTGTCCGCCCACGCGTACGCGGCAAGCACGCACGCGACTCCAACCCAAGCACGGAGCTCGACGAGTGCCTCCGCCTCGGAGATGCGCGCGACGAGATCAGGGTGTGTGACGAATGCGTGCAGAGCGACGCCGAAGGACGGCTCATCTCCACGAAGGTCGCGCAGGACCGCTCTCGCAGGTGCAAAAGAAGCATTGGGTTCCCAAATCGCAGCCAGAAGTTCGCCCCAGCCACGCAGACGGTCGATTAAGCGCTGTGCTGTGCGCTTCACGTAGGGGTCCAGCCCTGGGCTGCGCCCGAGAGCCTCAAGTTCTTTAGGGAGATCAGCTGCAGTAAGTGTCTTGGCAATGTCAGGGTTTGCGGCTGCGACTAGAAGGTGCTCCAGCGTGTCCTCGTCCATAGAGGAAGAGTCAAAGACAGCTCGGATATCAATGCGGTCCTTAGAGGAGATTCGAAATGAGTATGTATGGCATGGTGATAAGTGAAACCCATACGACGAGGAGGCGAGAGAGCTCGCGATGTTGGCAGGCGACGCGGGAGAGGATGCCTGCTACTAGATAGGACTGGTTCTCGCTCTGCATCGTGTGTTAGCTAGGGAATGAACGCATGCATATATGACAACGTGCGTACCTTAGGACCGATCGCGTCCGCGACCCTGTCGGCGAAACGCTGCAACACATTATGCGGGGCATCATCTGCA
>WNGR01036073.1_pt1 | contig 10234 bp, 9 predicted proteins | sample 5407581 | NCBI WGS metagenome assembly WNGR01 (sample SAMN13153383, study PRJNA577476) | soil metagenome | isolation source: 80 cm soil or saprolite under Garry oak tree replicate 2 | place: USA:California | collected 2016-06-15
GGCGTGACGGTCTAAGCTTTCCGCCGGCAGGCGAAGAAACGAAACCCCGGTCGTCGTTAGCGCGGCGACCGGGGTTTTGTGCGTGATCCCGTGAGGGGAGCCGCACCACAAGAGTGATCGAGCTTCCCACGCTGGCGGTCCGTTGTCGAGCCCTGCCCTGCAGGGTCGATGGCGGGCACCGAGCAAATCCCTCTCCGACAACGGCTGTGTCGCGGCCAGGAATGTGGGGCGGTGTTCTACGTGTGCCGGTCCTGCGATCGCGGGCAGCGGTACTGCTCGGAGCGGTGTCGGGACAAAACGCGGAGGCAGCAGCGACGAGCGGCGAATCGTCGGCACCAGCTTAGCGCGGAGGGGCGACTCGACCACCGCGATCGTCAACGGGAGTACCGCCGGCGGCTGGGCGCGCTCCGCGTGACGGATCAACGTAGCGATGCGACGGCCGTTTTCTCTACCCTGCTGCCGCCGATCTGGACCCCGCCCGAATCGTGCGGAGGCCAGGTCTTCTGCCGCGTCTGCGGTCGCACAGGGACGCTGATCGATCCATTCACGGGGTAGGCCCGCATGCTCGATCCGGAGAAGGTCGCCACCATTCGCCGCCTGTACTTCGCCGAGCACTGGAAGATCGGCACCATCGCCTCCGAGCTGGGCGTGCACCGGGACACGGTGCGGGCGGCGGTGGAGACCGACCCTCTGCACCGGCCGTGCCGCCTGCGCCCGAGCCGGCTCGACCCCTACCTGCCTTTCCTGCGCGAGACGCTGGAGCGACACCCGCGTCTGCGCGCCACAAGGCTCTTGGACATGATTCGCCAGCGCGGGTACGTGGGCTCCATTCAGCGGCTCCGCTGTGTGGTGGCCCGGCTTCGGCCCGCCAGCGGAGAGCCCTTTCTTCGCCTGGTCAGCCTGCCGGGCGAGCAGGCGCAGGTGGACTGGGCGCACTTCGGGGAGGTGGTGGTCGGCCGTGCCAGGCGGCGGCTCTCCTGCTTCGTGATGACGCTCTCCTTCTCCCGGGCCCTCTTCCTCGAGTTTTTCTTCGACCAGAGCCAGGAGAACTTCTTCCGAGGCCACGTCAGGGCCTTCGACTTCTTCTCTGGCGTCTCGCGCGTGATCCTGTACGACAACCTCAAGTCCGCGGTGCTGGAGCGCCAGGGCAGCGCCGTCCACTTCCATCCGCGGCTGATCGAGCTTTGCTCGCACTACCACTTCCAGCCGCGCCCCTGCGCCCCTGGCAAGGGCAACCAGAAAGGCAAGGTGGAGCGAGCCATCCGGTACGTGAGGGAGTCCTTCTTCGAAGGAACGCGCTTCACCACCCTCGAGGATCTCAACGGCAGGGCTTGGGCGTGGCGCGACCAAATGGCCCACCAGAGGCCCTGGCCGGACGACGCCAAGCGGACGGTGGCGGAGGTCTTCGCGGAAGAAAAGGCGCGGCTGCTTCCGCTGCCCCTGCATCCTTTCGTCGCCGAACTGGTCCGTCCGGTGCGGCAGCTCAAGGGAATCTGGGTCCCCTTCGACCTCAACCACTACTCGATCCCGCCCCAGGCGGTGGGGCGGTCGCTCACTCTCGTGGCCTCCGCGACGGCAGTGCGCATCCTGGACGGCCAGGTCGAGATCGCATCTCACCGCCGCAGCTACGACCGCGACCAGTACGTCGACCAAGCCGGCCACGAGGAGGCCCTGCTCGAGCACAAGCGCAGGGCCCGGGGACAGACGCCTTCCGGCCGCCTGACCGCCGTCGTGCCCGAAACACAGGCCTTCCTTCAGGCGGCGTTCGCCAAAGGCGAGAACGCCGGATCCACTACCCTCAAGCTCCTGCGCCTGCTCGACGACTACGGGGCGCAGCCCCTGCGGGCTGCCCTGATCGAAGCCTTGGAGCGAGACACGCCTCGCATCTCCTCGGTCGCCTACCTGCTGGAGCGGCGCCGCCGCGCGGCCAAGACCCGGCCTCCCCTTCCCGTCGACCTCTCTCGCCGTCCCGACCTGGCCGACCTCGTGGTCCGGCCCCATCAAGCGGAGATCTACGATGAGCTTTCCCGCACCGACGACGACCAGGACTCCTGACCTCAAGGAGCAACTCGCCCAGATCGGCCTCGTCGCCCTGGCCGACTGCATCGACGACTTCCTCGCCCGCGCCAGCAAGGGCCGCTTCTCTCCGCGCCAGGTGGTCGAGGAGATCGTCCGCCTGGAGCTGACCGAGGGCGCCAAGCGGAGCCTGGAAAGACGCCTGGAGCGCTCCCGCATCGGCCGCTTCAAGCCCATCGCCGACTTCGACTGGAACTGGCCCAAGAAAATCGAGAGGGACGTCGTCGAGCGCGCTTTGACCCTCGACTTTGTCGAGGAGCACCGCAATCTCGTTCTGCTGGGCGCCAACGGCGTGGGCAAGACCATGATCGCCAAGAACCTCGCCTATCAGGCCGCCCTCTCCGGCCACTCCGTCCTCTTCGTGACCGCGGCCGAGCTGCTCGACGACCTGCGCTCCGAAGTCGCCCAAACCACCTTCCGCCGCAAGCTCACCAAGTACGCCTCCCCGCAAATCCTGGTGATCGACGAGGTCGGCTACCTCTCCTACGACCACCACGCCGCCGACCTGCTCTACAAGGTCGTCGATCGCCGCTACGAGAAGAAGTCCATCGTCCTCACCACCAACCTCGCCTTCCGCGATTGGAACACCGTCTTCCCCAACGCCACCTCCACCGCCACCCTGCTCGACAAGCTCACCCACCACGCCGACGTCACCATGATCGAGGGAGACAGCTACCGCGTGCACGAGAGCCAGAAGGAAGCCGCCGCCAGGAGGAAGAAGAAGTGAAGCGACCAGCCGACCAGGAACGCCTCTACCTCGAGGCCGTGCTCGCCACCTACAGCTCCCTGCCAGGAACCCCCTGGCGGCCCAGCCGGCAAGACCGCCGCCTCGCTCGTGACCTCTGCCGCCGCGGCGTGCCCCTCAGGACTGTCCGCACGGCTCTGCTCTTGGCGGCAGCTCGCCGGACACTCCGCTCAGGTCTGCCACTTCCGCCAGTGCGGACCCTCCATTACTTCCTTCCCGCAATCGAAGAGGTCCTCGAGCAGCCGCCCGACCCCGGGTACATCGACTACCTCGCTGCCAAGCTCAAGCCCTTCGCCAGTCAGAAAAGCGCGCTTCTTGGCGAGCGCTAACACTCTCCGAAGACCCTGTAGGAGTGAGTGCTCGCCCGGTACCCGAACTGAATGCTTACGCCTACGTGGCCAACAATCCCGTTGGAGGCGTCGTGGTGCGCGGCCCTCGTGACCTCAGGCCGCGTCGGTCGGGGCTGCAAGGGTGCGCCGGCCTCTCGAGCATCCGCGGTGGCGCAGACCAGCACCAGGACTCCCAGGGGGAATCCCGAACGGCGAAGGGCTCCAGCCATGGCACACTCCTTGGCGACACGTCGACGATACCCGGGGGAGACCCCGGCGGGCGAAGGAACCGACCCCGACACACCGGCCACCCACGTTCGCATTCACGAATTCGCTGGGGAGGGAGCGGAAAGCTACGACGCTGCCACGAGCCCGTCAAGCTCCAATCCACTCCCCACCGCAGGCCGGGCCACCATCGCTCACACCAACCCCCGGCGGCGTTGACTTTCCGGGGGAATCCCCTATGCTCGCCGCCACCGTACGCCCGGCGACGCTGCCGCGGCCCTGACCGGGAGGCTCTAGCCTTGGCCAACCAGCTCTTCGCCCGGAAACCGCTGGCCCTGCTCCTCGAGGAGATGAAGGGCGAGAACCGGCTCCGCCGGGTGCTCGGCCCTGTTCAGCTCACGGCCCTCGGGGTGGGCGCCGTCATCGGCACCGGCATCTTCGTCCTCACCGGGGTGGCCGCCCACGACAAGACGGGCCCCGCGCTCATGCTCTCCTTCGTGGCGTCCGGCCTCGCCTGCATCTTCGCCGCCCTCTGCTACGCGGAGTTCCATGGCGCCGGTGGCGGGCTCCGCCTACACGTACGCCTACGCCACCCTGGGCGAGCTGTTCGCCTGGATCATCGGCTGGGACCTGATCCTGGAGTACGCGGTGGCGTCGATGACGGTGGCCCACGGCTGGTCCAAGAACTTCCAGGACGTGCTGGCGGTCGCGGGCATCCACCTGCCCAAGGGCCTCTCCAACGCACCCTTCGACTACGACCCCGCCCTGGGCCACATCGTGGGCACGGGCAGCGTCCTCGATCTGCCGGCGATCTGCATCGCCGCCCTGGTGACGTGGGTGCTGGTGATCGGCATCAAGGAGAGCGCGGGCTTCAACACCGCGATCGTGGTCGTGAAGGTGTCGATCGTGCTCTTCGTCATCGCGGTGGGTGCCTTCTACGTCGACCCCGCGAACTGGAAGCCCTTCGCTCCCTTCGGCCTCTCCGGGGTCAGCTTCTTCGGGCACACCCTGTTCGGCCAGACCGGCAAGGGCGGCGAGCCCCTGGGCATGCTCGCGGGCGCGGCGGTGATCTTCTTCGCCTACATCGGCTTCGACTCGGTGTCGACGCACGCCGAGGAGGCGCGCAACCCACGCAAGGACGTGCCCATCGGGATCGTGGTCTCCCTCATCGTCTGCACGATTCTGTACATCGCGGTGGCCGCCGTGCTGACGGGCATGGTCCCCTACGGCCAGATCAACATCGAGACCCCCGTCTCGGACGCCTTCCGGCAGGCGGGGCTGCCGTGGGCGCGCGGCCTGATCTCCCTCGGGGCGATGTGCGGCATCACTTCCGTGCTCCTGGTCATGATGCTGAGTTCCTGCCTTTGCGCATCCTCGCGGACCTCACGAACATCGGCACCCTGTTCGCGTTCGTGGTGGTGTGCGCGGCGGTGCTCATCATGAGGCGCACCCACCCCGACGCGGAGCGGCCGTTTCGCGCGCCCCTGGGCTCGTTCGTGCCCGTCGCCGGGATCCTGACCTGCCTGCTCCTGATGTTCTCCCTGCCCCCGGAGAACTGGCTGCGCCTGTTCGTGTGGCTGGGGCTCGGCCTCATCACCTACTTCGGCTACAGCCGGCACCACAGCGTGATGGCCCGGATCGGCCGGGGCGAGGCGGTGACGGGCCACGTGCCCGTCCCGAGCCAGGGCCGGTAGCCGAGCGAAATCCCCGAGAGCCCCTAGGCGGAGGCCCCCGGACCCCTTGGGTGCAGTGGGGCCTGCCGCCGGGCCTCGAGGCGGTGCCTCAGATACTCCACCACCGCGGGCAGGAGCGAGATCACGACGATCGCGAGGATGACGAGGCTGAAGTTCTTCCTGACCAGGGGCAGGTTCCCGAAGAAGTAGCCCGCGAAGACGCAGACCGACACCCACAGGAGCCCCCCCGCCACGTTGTAGGCCAGGAAGCGCCCGTAGCTCATCGCGCCGATGCCGGCCACGAAGGGGGCGAAGGTGCGGATGATGGGGACGAAGCGGGCGACGATGATCGTCTTGCCTCCGTAATTCTCGTAGAAGTCGTGGGTCCTCTTCAGGTGGTCCGGGTTGAAGAAGCGCGACCGCGGGAAGTGGAAGACCCGGGGGCCGAGATAGGCGACGATCGCGTAGGTGAGGCGAAGGAGCGGGGTCACCACGAGGCCCGTCTCCAGGAAGACGATCAGGAAGAGCAGGGTGTAGGTGTGGACGCCGTACTGCTGGATGACCACGGCCAGATGCTGGTCGAGGTGCAGGAAGAAGTCGACGAACCAGTGGACGATCTCCATGCCGTTCAGCCTCGGGGAACGATCCAGGGTGTCACGTAGGCGTAGAGCAGGACCACGAGGCCGACCAGGCTGGCCAGGGTGATGCTGTGCCAGAAGACGGCCTTGAAGATGTCGGCCTCCCGGCCCGTGAGGCGGGTCGAGGTGCTGGCCACCACGATGCTCTGGGCGTCGATCATCTTGCCCATGACCCCGCCCGCGCTGTTGGCAGAGGCCATCAATATGGGGCTGAGGCCCAGCTGCTCGGCGGTGACCTTCTGGAGGTTGCCGAACAGGGCGTTGGAGCCGGCGTCCGTCCCGGTGAGCGCCACCCCCAGCCAGCCGAGGAGGGTGCCGAAGAACGGGTAGATCCAGCCCGTGCGGGTGAGGCTGAGCCCAAGGACCGTGTCCATCCCCGAGTACTTCGTCACGTAGGCCAGGCCCACCATGAAACTGATGGCGAGCATGGAAGGGACGAGCTGGCGGAACGTCCGGCCCAGGATCGTGAGGGCCCGGCGCAGCGGCATTCCCAGGAGGGGCGCCGCGAGCAGGGCGCCCGCGAAGACGGCCGTGCCAGGGAGCGCCAGGGCGTTGAGATCCACCGCGGCCGTCTCCGGGGTGGGCGCCGGCACCACCGGGGGGACCCGGATCACCGCCCCGTCGAGACCGGGCATGGGGAAGCTGAGGCTGGCGAAGCGGAGGTGCTTGTTGAAGGCGGGCAGCGCCCACAGGAAGATGAGCACCGACGCGTAGATGAACGGCGACCAGCCGCGGAGCACCGCCCGGGTCGAGTGGCGCCGCAGCGGGAGCGCGCCCGCCTCCCGCTCCAGCTCCATCACCTTCACGGGCTTCCAGACCTTCAGGAAACCCACCATGACGATCAGGGAAAAGGCCGCGGACACGATGTCCACGAGGCTGTTCTCGGCGAAGTTCGACCAGCCGAACTGCATGGCCGCGAAGGAGCCTCCCGCCACCAGGAGCGCGGGCAGGACCTCGCGCGTTTCCTTCCAGCCCACCATCGAGCGCACCAGCCAGATCGGCAGGAAGAGCGAGAAGGGCGGGAGGATCCGGCCCGTCATCGCGTTGAGGGCGTGCTCGGGGAGGCCGGTCACACCATACAGCACCCGGATGGGGTTTCCGACGCCCCCCCAGGCCACGGGCGCGGTGTTGGCCAGGAGGCAGACCGTGGCCGCCTGGAAGGGGGGGAAGCCGAGGCCGACCAGGAACGAGCCGGCGATGGCCACGGGGGCCCCGCCCCCCCCGCTCCCTTCCAGGAACGCGCCGAAGCAGAAGGCGATCAGGACCACCTGGATGCGCCAGTCGGAGGAGAGGCTGGCGATGGACTCCTTCATCACCTGGAACTGGCCGGTCTCCACCGCCACGTTGTAGAGGAAGATCGAGGCGATGATGATCCAGGCGATCCGGAGGAAGCCGAAGATCACCCCGAGCGCGGAGGCGCTCGCGATCATCGAGGCGGGCATGCCGAAGAGCACGGCGGCCAGCAGCACCGCCGCCGCCATCCCGGAGAGCGCGGCCACCCAGACGCGCCGCCGGAGGACGACCAGGACGAAGAACAGGGTGAGGACGGGCAGCGCGGAGACGAGGGTCGAGAGCGGCCAGAAGCCGAAGGGGTCGTAGGCCTGGTTCCAGGTCATCCGTTGGCCTTCCCGGAGGTGGCGGGAGACTACCATGAGCGCGTGGGGGGCTCCCCGGCGGGGCTGATCCCGACCGTTCGGTAGGACGAAAGCACGGTTGACGCCGCCCCGCGTTCGGCCTTACCCTCGCAGGGTTTGTCTGGATGGCTCCCGGCCGGCCTGAGCTTCTAGCGACAAGTCATCGGAGGCGTCATGGAGGTCGAGATCGTCCTGCCGCTCGTCATCGGGATCAGCCTTCTCTCCCTGGGAGTGGCCTTCCTCCTCGCCCGCCAGGTGCTGGCCGCCGACACCGGCAAGCCCGAGATGCGGGAGATCTCGGACGCCATTCGGGAAGGGGCGGAAGCCTTTCTCTCCCGCCAGTACCGGACGATCGGGGGGCTCTCCCTGGTGGCGGCGGCCGCCATCTTCGCCTTCTACTACCTGAACCGCGAGGTCAGGAACATCGCGGAGATGGGCGGCGGCACCTTCTGGAAGGTCACGATCTCGTTCGTGGCGGGGGCGCTCTGCTCGGCCATCGCCGGCTACATCGGGATGTTCGTCTCCATCCGGGCCAACATCCGCACCGCGGCCGCGGCCATGACCAGCCTGAACAAGGCCCTGCAGATCGCCCTGCGCGGGGGAGCGGTGTCCGGGCTCTCGGTGGTCGCCATGAGCCTGCTCGGGGTGGGCGGCCTCTTCTACCTCTTCGACGGGATGCACGACTACCGGCACGTGCCCCTGCAGATCGTGGGCTTCGGCTTCGGGGCCAGCTTCGTGGCCCTCTTCGCCCAGCTCGGGGGCGGCATCTACACGAAGGCGGCCGACGTGGGGGCCGACCTCGTGGGCAAGGTCGAGGCGGGAATCCCCGAGGACGACCCGCGGAACCCGGCGGTGATCGCCGACCTCGTGGGCGACAACGTGGGCGATTGTGCGGGGCGCGGGGCCGACCTCTTCGAGTCCACGGCGGCCGAGAACGTCGGGGCCATGATCCTGGGGATCGCCCTCTTCCCGGTCTTCGGCATGGGAGGGATCCTGTTCCCCCTCCTCGCGCGGGCCTTCGGCCTCATCGCCACCATCGTGGGCGTCTTCACCGTGAAGTGCCGCGAAGACGAAGACCCCATGAGCGCGCTGAACCGCGGCTACCTCGTCACCACCGTCCTGGCCATGGGAGGCTTCGCGACCGCCGTCTATCTCCTGCTCCGGCCGGTGGCGGGCACCGGGGCCTACGTCCACCAGGGCTACCTTCTGGGGGCGGGGGTCATCGGCATCCTCGCCGCCTACGCGTTCGTCTGGATCACCCAGTACTACACCGAGTACAAGTACCGGCCGGTGAGGTCCATCGCGGAGGCGAGCCGGACCGGCCCCGCCACCAACATCATCAGCGGCCTCGCGGTGGGCTTCGAGTGCACGGGCGCGCCGGTGGTGGTGATCTCGATGGCGCTCCTGGGCGCGTACTGGTGCGGCAAGATGGCCCTGGGCGACCTGCCCGGGGCCGGTCTCTACGGCACCGCCATCGCCACCATGGGCATGCTCGCCCCCTGCGCGTACATCCTGGCCATGGACACCTTCGGGCCCATCACCGACAACGCGGGGGGCATCATCGAGATGTCCAGGCAGCCGGAGGAGATCCGCCACAAGACGGACCGGCTGGACGCGGTGGGCAACACGACCAAGGCCCTGACCAAGGGCTACGCCATCGGCTCCGCCGCCCTGGCCGCCTTCCTTCTCTTCCGCGCCTACCTCGACGAGGTGGAGAAGATCACGGGCAGCCCGATCCGGGTCGACCTGACCCGGGTGCCGGTGTTCGTGGGGGGGCTGCTCGGAGCGACCCTGGTGTTCGTGTTCAGCGCTCTTGCCATCAAGGCGGTGGGCAAGGCGGCCCAGGTCGTGATCACCGAGGTGCGCCGGCAGTTCAAGGAGAACCCCGGGATCATGGCCGGGACCGCGAAGCCCGACTACGCGCGCTGCGTCGACATCGTCACCCGCGGCGCCCTGCGGGAGATGGTGGCCCCGGGCCTGCTCGCGGTGCTCACCCCGGTCGTGGTCGGGTTCAGCTTCCGCTACCTTTCGCCCTACGGCCAGCTCGGGGCGGAGGCGGTGGCCGCCCTGCTGATGGTCGGCACCATCGCGGGGATCCTCCTGGCCACCGTGATGAACAACGGGGGCGGTGCCTGGGACAACGCGAAGAAGTACATCGAGTCCGGCGAGTTCAAGGTGGACGGCAAGGTGGTGGGCAAGAAGTCCGAGACCCACAAGGCGGCGGTCGTGGGCGACACGGTGGGGGACCCGTTCAAGGACACCGCCGGCCCCTCGCTCCACGTCTTGATCAAGATGCTGGCGACGATCACCCTCGTGCTGGCCCCTCTCTTCATCATCTAGACCCAGAGTGATCGACCGAGGGAGGGTCGTGCGCGGTCTCGGAGTGGGGCTGGCCGTGGGCGCCCTCGCCGGGAGCCTGGCCCGCGACCTCGATCTGATGGCGGCCGCTTCGTTCTGGGGCGACCGCCTGGTCCTGGTCGTGGCGGGGGCCGCGGCGGGGGCTCTGCTGTGGACCACCCGCCTGCGGCCGCTCGCGGCCGGGATCGCCCTGGGGCTCGCCCTCCTCTGGCTGGCCGCCTCCTACACTCCGCTCGCGGGCAGGCTCGCGGCGGGGCTCGTCCGCGCCGACCCGCTCCAGCGCGGCGAAGCGGTCCTCGTCCTCAGCTCGCGCCTTCAGCGGGACGGCGAGCCGACCCCCGAGTCAGCGAGCCGGCTGCTCCGCGGCCTGGAGCTGCTGGCCGACGGGCAGGCTTCCTGCCTCATTCTCACCGAGAAGCCGGCCCCCTTGGCCCGATACGCGCCCCTCGCTCGCAGCTTCATGCAGCGCTTCGGCCTCAGCCAGGAGCTCCTGACCGTGGGGCCGGTCGAGACCACCCGCGACGAGGCGGTGGCCGCGGCCCGCCTCTGCCGCGAG
>WNGR01042886.1_pt1 | contig 10234 bp, 9 predicted proteins | sample 5407581 | NCBI WGS metagenome assembly WNGR01 (sample SAMN13153383, study PRJNA577476) | soil metagenome | isolation source: 80 cm soil or saprolite under Garry oak tree replicate 2 | place: USA:California | collected 2016-06-15
TTGCTGAAGATGAGGGCGGCCGGGGTCGCCGTGCGCCAGGCCGCGATCTCCGCTTGACACCACGCGATCCGCGAGCTTTGCGCCGCTGCCTGCGCCAACATCTCTGGCGAGCCATCGACGCCGCAGACGGCGCGATCGGGCCAGCGCTCGGCGAGAGCGCGCGTATGCACGCCGGTGCCGCAGCCGAGCTCGACGATCGGACCCGGCGGCAGCTCGCCGATACGCGCCAGAAGGTCGAAACCGGGGCGTAGGCGCTCGTCAGCGAAGCGAAGATACTGCGCGGGATCCCAAGCCATTCGTCACCATCTTGCCGGGTTTTTTGGACCGGCCACTCTTATCCGATCGCCGCGCAGAGGAGAAGTCCCGCGCGCGCCATCGTGCGCCCGCTGCCTCCGAGACGCGAAAATTCGGGCTCCCCGATGCGGCCGGAATGGCTGTCGGCGATCCCTAAAATGCTCGACAAATCCGTAACGAAACTTCGTGGAGGCGCCGTTTTTTTACGCGACCTTAAGTCGACGCCGCTAGTCTTCCGGACTATCGAACCACGGGGGATCACATGCAGGATATGACTTTCGGCCACGCCGCCACGCGGCCGGCGATGGCGCAGAACGACATGCCGAGCCTCGGCCTCGCTGTCATGCTCGGATTGGCAGTCGCCTCCACCATGCTCGGACTCAGCAACCCTGGGGCGATCGCCGCCGAGTACAGCACGGTGACAGTCGCAGAGAGCCCCTCGTAATCGGTCGCACCGCAGCACCGGGATTGAACCCATGTTTGCGCTGACGGCGCATCTTGAGGCCGCTGACCAGCGGACGCGCGAGCACCGCAATCTCGGCATGCTCATCGTCGCGCTGACGGCGCTCGGGGCAATCGCCGCCGGCCTGGCGGTGGATTTCCTGAGCAGGCTGGACGCCTTCGCCGGCCTAGTCTGACCGGCGCACGGTGGTCCAACGTCGCGGCGCCCTAACGTCAGGGCCATCTCACGTCAGGGCCGTCTCGCGCTAAGATCTCACGTCAAGGCGTAGTCGGCGCGATCCTCGTAGATCGCGCCGCTCTTTGTCAGAAAACTGGCAATCAGGCTGAATTTTTCGACCGCGGTCGGCGGCGCGCGGAACAGCGCATGCGTGCTCAGATAGTCCTGCAGCCGCAGCCGGTCGAGCCGATCCAGCCGCGCCAGGGTGACATGCGGGCTGTAGCGCCGCGTGTCGGCGGCAAGCCCGGCGCGGCGCAGCGCCGCCTCGATCCTGTCGCGCAGCTGAAAGAGCGCGGCGTTGTCCTCCACTCCGACCCAAAGCAGGCGCGGCTTGTCGCCGCCGAAGCAGCCAGTACCGGCGAGGGTGAGGCTGAAACGCGGCGACCGGATCCTGGCGAGCGCCGAGTCGATGTCGCTCGCCGTCCCTTCGTCGATCTCGCCGATGAAGCGCAGAGTCAGATGGAGATTGCCGGCGTCGACCCAGCGGGCGCCCGGCAAACCGCCGTTTAGCAGCGACAGTTGCAGGCGTAGCTCCGGGGGCAATTCGATGCCGACAAACAGGCGGATCATGATCCGGTTTCAGAGAAACAGCGTGAGCACCGCGGTGTAGGTGTAGAGACGGTCGCTCGAGATCTCGCCATTGCCGAAGAAACCGACGAGCGGAAAATCGCCGAGCGCATCGCGAACGAGACTGAGCTCCTCGGAATCATCGCCGAAGAGATTGGGGCCGCGGGCGACGCAACTGTAGTAGAGCCCGGCCTTGGCAGCGCCACCGGCGCGGCGCTTCAAGCCGGCCAGCATGCGCTTCAAATCGGTGATCGCGCTCGGTGCGTCGCGCCGGCAGAACAGCAGACGATCGCCGGCCGCCAGCTCCTCGGCGACCGCCAGCCATTTGTGCTCGACGTCGATAGCAACCAGATTGCGAACGAGATAATCGCCGGTATCGGAGCCGGTGACCGGCAGTCCGGCGAAGACCAGACCGGCGACACGGCGTAGGTCGCGCGACAGGAGCTCGCCGATATCGTCCTTGAAGACATCGAGCGCCGGCCGCCCGTCGATCGCCATTACGATATTGTCTTCGGCCTCGGTGACAAGATGGGTGGGCCCGATCGGCGAGCAGCCTTGCGTCAGTCCCGTGGCGACGCTGATTTGCGAGGCGAGCAGGACCCCTGAGAGACCGCCTTCGACGACGCGGCCGGCGATCTGCAACGGCGCGTCGCGCGCCGAGCTCAGCCCGCCGACGAGGAATGCGCCGCTGCGCGCCGCCAGTGTTCCCAGCACCTGCGCGAGCGATGGCTCGCGGGGATCGCCGTGAACGATGGCGAGGGTCGCCGGACGCTCCGCCAGCCATGCTGCCGTCTCGTTGGTGAAGCGCTCGAAATCACCGGCGATCGGGGCGAAGACGCGAAATGACGCGTCCGGCAAGGCGGCGAGCATGATGGCGAGGCCGGGCTTTTCGAAGGTCTCGATGCCGCTGGCGCAGATGCCGACCCCGACGCTGCCGACCCAGTCGGCGGCACGGGTGCGCTCGCGCAGAAATGTAAGGATGCTGGTAAGATCGTCGGCCAGCGTATCGGTGACATAGACGAAGCCGAGATTGGCGCCGTCGGGCAGCGGTGCGAGTTGCGCCAGGCACGAGGTGGCTAGCACGTGCCAAGGAGCGCCCGCCGCATGGGCGTGGTATTTCTCGGCAATCGCCGGGAAGATGGCGTCGAATGCATCCTGGTATTCGCGCCCCCAATTGCTCGCCGCCTTCATCCCGAGCAGCAAGACCTTGGCGCCGGATTGGGTAAGCCGCGCCATCATCCTGTCGAGATTGTCGTAGGTCACCTTGGGGTCGATGCCGCGCAGCATGTCATTGGCGCCGAACTCGACGAGAACGGCGTCGGGCTTATCGGCGAGTGCCCAGTCGAGCCGCGCCAGACCGCCGGCGCTGGTATCGCCCGAGACCCCGCCATTGGCGATCTGCACGGCGTAGCCGTCCGCCGTGAGCTTGGCCTGAAGGCGGACAGGGAAGGCCTCATTGGCGGGCAGACCGTAGCCGGCGGTCAGGCTGTCGCCGAAGGCGAGAATGCGCAGCGGCGCAGCGCCGGAAGGCGCGGCCGTCAGCAGCACCCCGAGAACGGCGGCGAAAAGACCAGCGACGACTCGCGATTTTATCGCGTTGAAAAGCCGGCCCGCATGGCTATATGCACGAAACCCTGTCATCAGCGCGCGCCCAACCCGGACAGCATGATCCTCCTCGATGACGTCCATTTAACACTGGCGAGCGACGCCGGCGCCGTCAACGTCCTGCGCGGCATCTCGCTTACCGTCGCCGCCGGCGAGACCGTCAGCGTCGTCGGCCCGTCAGGCTCCGGCAAATCGACGATGATGATGATCGTCGGTGGGCTGGAGCGGCCGAGTTCGGGTCGCGTCGTCGTCGGTGGCACCGATCTCGGCGATCTCGACGAGGACGCGCTGGCGCGCTTCCGCCGCGATCAGGTCGGCATCGTCTTTCAGTCCTTTCATCTCATTCCCACGATGAACGCGCTGGAGAACGTTGCCATTCCGCTCGAGCTTGCCGGAAGGCGCGACGCCTTCGCCGCAGCCGAGGCGGGGTTGCAGGCGGTTGGGCTCGGCCATCGGCTGCTGCACTACCCGGGACAGCTCTCGGGCGGCGAGCAGCAGCGCGTCGCCCTCGCCCGCGCCTTCGCCACGACGCCGCGCCTGCTGCTCGCCGACGAGCCGACCGGCAATCTCGACACGGCGACGGGGCGGGTCATCATCGATTTGCTCTTCACCCTGCAGGCGCGCCACGGCACAACGCTGGTACTGATCACCCACGATGCCAGCCTCGCGCAGCGTTGCGATCGGCTGGTCCGCCTCGCCGACGGCAAGGTGGTCGACGACGGTACCGGCGCCACCGCGATGCGCGCGGTATGAGGCGGTATGAGGCGGTGGTGAACGCTCGGCATCGTGCCTTTCCTCCTCTCCCCTCGGGGAGAGGAGGGGACCCATCGCGTCAGCGATGGGAAAGCGAGGGGGAGCATCCGCGGCCGCGTCTGCTTCCGGCAAGGACTCGAAATCCGCACGACCCCCTCACCCTCCCGCGCCGGCGGCGCGGGCCCCTCCCTCTCCCCGGTGGGGCGAGGGGATGTCAACGCTTCGGTCACATCCAATCGTGACCTTGCCCCTCGCGTTCCGTCTGGCGCGCCGCGAGATGCGCGGGGGGCTGCGCGGATTCGGCATCTTTCTTGCCTGTCTCGCCATCGGCGTCGCGGCGATCGCCGGTGTCGGCTCGCTGGCCGCCGCCGTCGATGCCGGTCTCAAAGGCGACGCGCGGATGGTGCTCGGCGGCGATGTCGAGTTCCACCTCATCAACCGGCCGGCAAGCGCCGAACAGATTGCGGCGTTCGGTCGCAGCGGCGCCGTCGCCGAGATCGCGCAAATGCGCGCCATGGCACGGCGAGCGGATGGCGAGCGGCGCAGCCTGATCGAATTGAAGGCGGTCGACGGTGCCTATCCGCTCTATGGCGAGGTCGCTCTCGCGCCGACGCAGAACGTCGCCGATGCGCTGGCCCTGATCTTCGGGCCGCGCGTGATGGTCGGGATAGGCGGGCTGGCCGCGACCAATCTCGTGCAGCCCGGCAGCCTCATCTCGCATTCCTATCGCGTTCGCCTCGCCGACGGCGTCGCGCTGCCCGGCTTTGTCGCCGACATTGCGGCGAGGTTTCCCGATGCCGGTTGGCGGATCCGCGATGCGAGCAACGCGACGCCCTCGATCGAGCGATTTCTCGACCGCGTCACCTTGTTCCTGACGCTGGTCGGTCTCACCGCGCTGCTCGTCGGCGGGGTCGGCATCGGCAACGCCGTCCGCGGCTATCTCGCCGGCCGGACGGCGACGATCGCGACGCTGAAATGTCTCGGCGCGCCGGGCGGCCTGATCTTTCGCCTCTATTTCATGCAGATCATGGTGCTCGGCGCCGGCGGCATCGTGCTCGGCCTCGCCGTCGGCGGCCTCGCGCCGATCGTCTTTGCCCGGCTGCTCGCCGCGCAGCTGCCGGTCGCCGCCCGGATCGGCTTCTATCCCGAGCCGCTCGCCGTCGCCGCCGCCTTCGGCTTTCTCGTCACCGCCGTCTTCTCGCTGTGGCCGCTCGGTAGCGCCCGCGACGTGCCGGCGGCCGTGCTCTTTCGCGACCTCGTCGCTCCCGAGCGGCGGCGGCCGCGGATCCGCTATCTCGTCGCGATCGGCGCGACCTCGCTGGCGCTGGCGCTGCTGGCGATCGGCGTCGCCCCCGACCGCCGCATCGCGCTGTGGTTCGTGCTCGGCGCCGCAGCGGCCTTGCTCGCCTTCCGGCTGCTCGCCGCCGGCGTCATCGTTGCGGCGCAGCGGATCGGCCGGGTGCGTCGTCCGATGGAAAGCCGGCCCAGCCTGCGCCTCGCCCTCGCCAATCTCCACCGTCCGGGCGCGCCGACCGGCAGCGTCGTGCTGTCGCTCGGCATCGGGCTCACCGTGCTGGTGACGATCGCGCTGGTCGAGGGCAATCTGCTGCGCGAGGTCCGCGACGCGCTGCCGGCGGCGGCGCCATCCTATTTCTTCATCGACATCCAACCCGATCAGGTCGTCGCCTTCGACGCGCTGATGACGACGACGCCGGGGGTCACCGGATTCGAGCGCGTGCCGAGCCTGCGCGGCCGAATCACGCGCATCAACGGTATCCCGGTCGAGCGGGTGGCGGTCGCGGCGGACGCGCAATGGGCGGTGGCGAGCGAGCGCGGCCTGACCTATGCGGCCGAGCCGCCGCGCGGCTCGCGGATCGTCGCGGGCAAATGGTGGCCGCCGGATTACACCGGACCGCCGCTCGTCTCGCTCGACGCCGAGATCGCCCGCGGCATGGGGCTTGGCATCGGCGATACGCTGACCGTCAACGTGCTCGGTCGCGAGGTGACGGCCAAGGTCGCCAGCCTGCGCGCGATCGAGTGGACCAGCCTCGGGATCAACTACGTCATCGTTTTCGCGCCGGGAACGCTCGAGGCAGCGCCGCACGCGCTCGACGCCATCGCGCGCATCCTCGGGCAGATCGCGATCGCCATGCGGGTTACCGCGGCGATCACCGTCATCGCCGGCACGCTGGTCCTCGCCGGCGCGGTCGCCGCCGGGCATCGCCGCCGCGTCTACGATGCCGTGGTCCTCAAGGTGTTGGGCGCGACGCGCGGCGATTTCGGCCGCGTCTTCGTCGTCGAGTACGGCTTGCTTGGCTTGGCTACCGCGGCGATCGCGGCACTGATCGGCAGTATCGCCGCCTATCTCCTGCTGACGCGGGTGATGCGCGCCGACTGGGTCTTCCTGCCCGGCGCGGTCCTGGCGATCACCCTGCTCGCCACCATCCTCACGCTTGTGATAGGCTTTGCCGGCACCTGGAAGGCGCTCGGCGCCAAAGCGGCGCCGTTGCTGCGCAACGAGTGAGCTGATCGGCCATGACCATTCTACGCGTCCTCCTGATTATCCTCGCCGCCATCGGCGCCGGCGCCGGAGCGGCCAAGGCGGCGGGCGAGCAACCTGGCTGGCCGGACCGGGACCGGCTGGCGAGCGACATGCGGGAGGCGGGCGAGCTGGTCCGCCAGGGGCTCGAAAAGATGCTGGGCTCGATCGATTCGGCGCTACGCGCAATGCCGCGCTACGAGCTGCCGACCGTCGACGCGGACGGCAACATCGTCATCCGCCGCAGGCCGCCCGGTACCCCGAACGGCAACCAACGCGAGCAGGACCAGACGATCTGAGCGCCGCTCGGGTGGCATCAGGCAGCACCGGCATATTGAATTGGCTTTGACTTGTGCCAATATCTAGCGCAACGCTCTAACCCATAGGGGTCAAGGGGAGTTTTTCATGGCTTACGATTCAGGTAACCGCTGGGCAGTTCGCGGCGCCGTGCCGCAGGTCGACATCGATGTCGGTCTACGCGAGTATATGCTCCGCATCTACAACTACATGGCGTCCGGCCTGGCGCTGACCGGCATTGTCGCCTATGCCGCGGCCGCTTCGGGCTTCTACTACCAGATCGCCGGCACGCCGCTGATCTGGATCATCATGCTGGCGCCGCTCGGCCTCGTCTTCTGGCTGAGCGCCGGGATCGAGCGCATGAGCGCGAGCACCGCCCAGCTCATCTTCTGGGTCTATGCCGGGCTGATGGGCCTGTCGCTGGCCGGGATATTCCTGGTCTATACCGGGGCGAGCATAGCGCGCGTCTTCTTCATCACCGGCGGCACCTTCGCGGCGATGAGCCTCTACGGCTACACGACGAAGCGCGACCTGACGCAGTTCGGCTCCTTCCTGATGATGGGGCTGATCGGCATCATCATCGCCTCGCTGGTCAACATCTTCATCGCCTCCTCGGCGCTGCAATTCGCCATCTCGGTGATCGGCGTGCTCGTCTTCGTCGGGCTCACCGCCTGGGACACGCAGCAGATCAAGGAAATGTACGTCGCCTCGGATGACGGGCAGCTGGCCGGCAAGAAGTCGATCATGGGCGCGCTCCGCCTCTATCTCGACTTCCTCAACTTGTTCCTCATGCTGCTGCAGCTCTTCGGCCAGCGGCGCGACTAAGCGTATCACAACCAACGCGTCAGCCCGCCCGGGAGGCAACTTCCGGGCGGGCTTTTCTTTGCCGCGTGCTGTTTTCCTCTCCCCTCGGGGAGAGGATCAAGGAGAGGGGGAGGTTGCCGCGGGATGAAATCTATCGGTTAAATCCCGGCCTTCGGGAGCGCCCCCTCACCTTCCCGCGCGCCGCGCGGGCCCCTTCCTCTCCCCGAGGGGAGAGGAATGAAATTGCCCTGCCGGCCCCTGTCGATTGACTCGCGGGCGCTCGGCTCATTAGCCTGTGCCGGGCGAGCAGATGCCGAACACGGCACGTGAGCTCGGTCGGGGAGTGCTCATGCGGATTCTGGCCTGGCTCGGCGGCATGGCCGCGGTCGTTCTTGCTTCCATCCCGGCGCAGGCCGGAAAGTCGAACGACACGCTCAACATCGCGCTAACCCGAGCGGTCGAGAATTACGACCAGTATTTCAACACGGCGCGCGAGGGTATCGTCTTCGCCCGTCAGGTCTGGGACACGCTCATCGACCGCGACCCCGAGACCGGCGAGTACAAGCCGCTGCTCGCCAAATCCTTCCGCTGGGCCGATCCCTTGACCCTCGATTTCGAGCTGCGCGAGGGCATCGTCTTCCACGATGGTGCCAAGTTCGACGCCGAGGATGTCGTCTTCACGCTCAATTTCGTCGCCGATCCCGCCAACAAGGTGCTGACCCAGGAGAACGTGTCGTGGATCAAGTGGGTCGATAAGACCGGCCCCTATGCGGTGCGCATCCACCTCAAGGCGCCCTTCCCGGCGGCGCTCGAATATCTCGCCGGCCCGCTGCCGATCTATCCGCACGAATACTATGCCAAGGTCGGCCCGCAGGGCATGAGCCGGCAGCCGATCGGCACCGGCCCCTATAAAGTTACCGCCGCCGAGCCCGGCAAGTCCTTCACCCTGGTCAAGAACGCGGCCTACTCCAAGGAGAGCCCGAAGGGCCAGCCGAGCATCGGCAAGATCGTCGAGCGCACCATTCCCGAAGCGCCGACCCAGATCGCCGAGCTCCTCACCGGCCAGATGGACTGGATCTGGCAGGTGCCGGCCGACCAGGCCGAGAAGCTCGCCCGCTTGCCGAATCTGACGCTGAAATCGGCGGAGACGATGCGCATCGGCTATATCGGCTTCGATGCCGCCGGACGGTCGGGCGACACGCCGATGAGGAACCGCCAGGTGCGCGAGGCGATCGCCCACGCGGTCGACCGCGAGGCGATGGTCAAGAACCTGGTGCGCGGCGAAAGCCACGTCATCAGCGCCGCCTGTTTCCGCACCCAGTTCGGCTGCAGCGAGGAGGGCATCAAGCGCTACGACTACGACCCGGCGCTCGCCAAGAAGCTGCTCGCCGATGCCGGCTATGCCGACGGCTTCGACATCGACATCTATGCCTATCGCGAGCGGCCCTGGGTCGAGGCGATCATCGGCTACCTGCGGGCGGTCGGCATCCGCGCCAAGCTCAACTTCCTCGAATACGCCGCCTTGCGCGACAAGAACTGGGCCGGCACGACGCCGCTCTTCTACATGACCTGGGGTTCGAACTCGGTGAACGACGTCTCGGCGATCATCGGCAATTTCTTCAAGGGCTCGCCGGACGATTTCGCGCATGACGCGGAGCTGAAGGCGTGGATCGAGGCGGGCGACACTTCGGTCGATCCGGACGTTCGCAAGGCGAACTACAAGAAGGCGCTGCAGCGCATCGCCGACGCGGTCTATTGGGTCCCGACCTTCAGCTACGTCGCCAACTATGCCTTCACATCCGATCTCGAATTCGCCCCCGATGCCGACGAGGTGCCGCGCTTCTATCGCGCGCATTGGAAATAGCCGACCAACCGAGGAGGTCCGCGAGATGATCCGACGCATTGCCACGGCCGCCGGTTGCGGCGCCCTCGCCATCCTCCTCGGCACGGCTCCGGCAGGCGCGAGCAAGAAGGACGACACGCTCAACATCGCGTGGGATCAGCCGGTCGACAATGTCGACGCCTATTTCAACACCAACCGCGAGGGCATCCTCATCGCGCGCCTGGTGTGGGACAATCTCATCGAGCGCGATCCCGAGACCTTCACGTACAAGCCCGCGCTTGCCACGTCGTGGCGCTGGGTCGACGACCTGACGCTCGAGTTCGAGCTGCGCCAGGACGTCAAATTCCACAACGGCGACGCCTTCGACGCCGAGGACGTCGTCTACACCCTCAACTTCGTCGCGGACCCCAACAACAAGGTCCTCAACCAGACCAATGTCGACTGGATCAAGAACGCCGAGAGGCTCGATCCCTACAAGGTGCGCATTCACCTCAAGGCGCCCTTTCCGGCGGCGCTCGAATTCGTCGCCGGGCCGCTGCCGATCTACCCCCACAAATACTATGCCGAGGCGGCCCCGCAGGGCATGGGGCGCAAGCCGATCGGCAGCGGTCCCTACAAGGTGATTTCGGTCGAGCCGGGCAAGCAGGTCGTCTTCGAGAAGAACACCGCCTATTGGGAGGGCAGCCCGCGCGGCAAGCCGCGGATCGGCAAGATCGTCCAGCGCACCATCCCGGAGAAGGCGACGCAGATCGCCGAGATCCTCAGCGGCGGCCTCGATTGGATGTGGTACGTGCCGCCCGATCGGGTCGACAAGCTGAAAACCGTGCCCGGGATGGCGACGAGCGCGGGCGAG
>WNGR01009437.1_pt1 | contig 10232 bp, 6 predicted proteins | sample 5407581 | NCBI WGS metagenome assembly WNGR01 (sample SAMN13153383, study PRJNA577476) | soil metagenome | isolation source: 80 cm soil or saprolite under Garry oak tree replicate 2 | place: USA:California | collected 2016-06-15
GAAGAGGCGGTGCGCTGCCGGCTGAGGTAGTCTCCCTCTCCCTTGCCGACCCTCACCCTCATCGACGGCTCGGGCTTCATCTTCCGCGCCTTCCACGCGCTGCCGCACCTCTCGACGACCAAGGGGGTGCCGACCAACGCCGTCTACGGCTTCACCACCATGCTGCTCAAGGCGCTGCGCGAGCACGCGCCGACCCACGTGGCGCTGGTGTTCGACGCCGGCCGCAAGAGCTTCCGGCAGGACCTCGACCCCGTCTACAAGGCCAACCGGCCCGAGGCGCCGGACGACCTGGCCCGCCAGTTCCCGCTCGTGCGCGAGGTGGCGAAGGTCCTGAACGTCCACGTGCTGGAAGAGCCGGGGGTGGAGGCCGACGACGTCATCGGGACGCTCGCCTGCCGCGCCCGGGACCAGGGCTGGGAGGTCGTCATCGTCACCGGTGACAAGGACTTCGCCCAGCTCGTCGACGGGCAGGTCTCGCTCTACGACCCCATGGCCGAGGCGAGCGGCCGCGGCGGCTGGACCGGCCCGCCCGAGGTCGAGAAGAAGATGGGCATCCCGCCGGTGCAGGTGGTCGAGTACCAGACCATCCTGGGCGACAAGATCGACAACGTGCCGGGCATCCCGGGCGTGGGTGAGGTCACCGCCGCCGCGCTCGTCCGCAAGTTCGGGTCGGTGGAGGAGATGCTGCGCCGCCCGGACGAGATCCCCGCCGCCGTCCCGCGCGGGGGCGAGAAGCTGCGGGAGAAGATCGTCGCGAACGCCGAGCGACTACGGCTCAACCGGAAGCTGGTCGAGCTGCGCTGCGACATGCCGCTGCCGTACGAGCCGGCGGCGTTCGAGCGGCGCGCCATCGATGCCGAGAAGACGCGGGCGCTCTTCGGGGAGCTCGAGTTCTCGCGGCTGTTGAAGGACCTGCCCGCGCCGCCGCCCAGCGCGCGAGAGGTGCGGACCGAGCTCCTGCTCGACCGCGCCGCGCTCGAGGCGGCGGTGGCGACCGCGCGCGCGGCGGGCGAGGTCGGGCTGCGCGCCGCGCTCGGCGGCGGAAACCCGCGCACCGATCCGCTCTTCGGCATCGCCTTCGCGGCCGGCGGGCGCGCCTTCTACCTGCCGCTCCAGCACCGGTATCTCGGCGCGCCGGGGCAGCTCTCGGAGGAGGTGGCACGCGAGGCGCTGCGGCCGCTCATCGAGGATCCGGCGGTCGCGAAGCACGGCCACGACCTCAAGGCTGAAGCGCATGTGCTCCACCGGCTGGGGCTCGAGCTGGCCGGCGCCGGCGTCGACACCGAGATCGCGAGCCGGCTGCTCCTCCCCACCCGCCGCGAGCACGCCCTCGTCGACGTGGCGCGGGAGCGGCTCTCCTGCCAGCTGCCGTCGCTCGAGCCGGAGGGCGGCGCCGGCAGCGGGAAGAAGTCCACCCGCACGCCGCCCTGGGAGCTCACGGTGGAGCGGTTGGCGGAGGTCGCCGGCCCGTGCGCCGCGGTGCTGCCGGATCTCGCGAGCGCCCTGCGGCGCGGGATGGAGGACGAGGGCCTGACGCGGCTCTACGAGGAGGTGGAGCGCCCGCTCGTGCCGCTCCTGGCGCGGATGGAGCGGCGCGGGATCCCGGTCGACACGAGCGCCATGGGCTCGATGAGCGCCGAGTTCGGCCACGCCATGCGCGAGCTCGAGAAGCGCATCCACGCCGCGGCCGGGCGCGCCTTCAACATCGCCTCCACCCGCGAGCTCGCGCAGGTGCTGTTCGAGGAGCTGAAGCTGCCGGTGCTGAAGCGGCTCAAGACCGGGCCCTCCACCGACCAGGACGTGCTCGAGAAGCTCGCCGAGCAGCACCCGCTCCCGTCGCTCGTGCTGGAGCACCGCTCGCTGTCCAAGCTGAAGGGCACCTACGTCGACGCGCTGCCCCAGCTGGTCGAGGCGGACGGACGCATCCATACCGTCTACCACCAGGGTGGCGCCGCCACCGGCCGGCTCAGCTCGTCCGACCCGAACCTCCAGAACATCCCCATCCGCACCGAGCTGTCGAAGCGCATCCGAGCCGCGTTCGTCGCGCCGCCCGGGGAGCTGCTGCTCTCGGCCGACTACTCGCAGGTCGAGCTGCGCATCCTGGCCCACTTCGCGAGCGACCCGGCGCTGCTGGTCGCCTTCCGGGCGCGCGAGGACGTGCACGCCGCCACCGCCGCCGAGACCTTCGGCGTCCCGCTCGACGCGGTCACGGGCGACCAGCGCCGCATCGCGAAGGTGCTCAACTTCGGCATCGCCTACGGGCTCTCCGCGTTCGGGCTCTCCCAGCGCCTCGACATGCCGCCCTCGGAGGCGCAGGCGATCATCGACCGCTACTTCGCGCGCTACGCCGGGGTGAAGCGCTGGCTGGACGAGACGGTGGCGGGCGCCCGCGCGACGGGTGAGGTGCGCACGCTCTTCGGCCGCAAGCGCGCGCTCCCCGAGCTCATGAGCCGGAACCCCGCCCTGCGACAGGGTGCGGAGCGGATGGCGGTCAACACGCCCATCCAGGGGACGGCCGCGGATCTCATCAAGATCGCCATGATCCGCGTCGACCGCGCGCTCACCGCACGCGGGCTCGATGCGCGGCTGCTGCTCCAGGTCCACGATGAGCTCGTGCTCGAGGTGGCCGAGCGCGACGCGGAGGCGGTGTCGTCTCTGGTGCGGGAGGAGATGGGCGCCGCCGCGGAGCTGGCGGTGCCGCTCGACGTGGACATCGGAATGGGGCGGAGCTGGGCCGAAGCCCACTAGGGATGGCGACTAACCGGCGGCGGCGGCGACGACGAGCAAGCCAGCCAGGATGATGAGCGTGAGCTTCATGGGTGTCTCCTTGGGGGGAGCGGACCGTCCACGTCGGGGCGCCGTCGGTCACCGGCGCCCGCGGCGCTAGGCCTCACTCTTCTTCTTGGCGGCGAGATACTCGACCCCCGTCTCGGGTGCCGACCTGCCAAAGGTGTCGAGCATCTTGAGGTGGCCCTCGGCCATGCTGCGCACCTCGGCCTCGAACTGCACGCGCTGCCGCTTCATCTCGTTGATGTCGTCGATGACGCGCACGTAGCGCTGGTGGGCGCTCTGCACGATCTTCTCGGCCTGCAGCTCCGCCTCGGCGAGCGTGATCTCCGCCTCCTTGCGGGCCGACTCGCGGATCTCCTCGCAGGCCTTCTGGGCGGTGATCATGGTCTCCTGCAGCGCGCGCTCGCGGCTGCGCAGCTCGGAGATCTCCTCGTCCATGTGTCGGACGTCATCGCGCAGGAGCTGGTTCTCCTTGGCGAGCGACTCCACCTCGCCCGCGACGAGCGCCAGGAACGCCTCCACCTCCTGGCGGTCGAGCCCGCGGAAGGTCCGGCGGAAGGTCTTCTGCGTGATGTCGAGGGGCGTGATCTTCATGGGTCGCTCCGGCTGAGGCGAAGTCGACCCTAACGTGCTTTCAGTGACCCGTCCCAGATGCGCCCGCAGCGTACATGGGCTCACGTTGGAGCCTCCGGCGCGCGACCACGACCTCGACCCGACCCCGACCTCGACCACGACCTCGACCTCGACCGCGACCGCGACCGCGACCGCGACCGCGACCGCGAACCCTGGGCGCCCGAGACGGCTCTCACTTACAGGAGACCACGTGACCCGCACCCCTCATCCCTGGAAAACCGTCCTCATCGGCGCCGGCGCGGGTACCGTTCTCGGCCTCGCCTACAGCTTCATCTCGCAGGCGCTCGGCTCGACTTGATCGATCGCTTGCAACCCGGCGGTCGCCGGGTCCATGGGCGCCTTCCTCGGGGTGGTCGCCTTCGGCGGCAAGCCGCCCGATCCCGACGCGCGGCGCTGAGCGGCGCGACCGCCCGGTCACGCCAGGTTCTTGAAGATCCCTCGCAGGCGATCGAGGAGCTGATGCGGCTCCTCGGACGGGCGCTCCGACCCGGTGGCGGCCTTCTCGATGGTCTTCACGAGGCCCTGGCGCCGCGTCGCCAACACGTCGGCGAGCGACCGCGCCACCTGTGGCGCTCGCTCGAAGAGGTCGGAGAAGGCCTCCCGGTCCACCGCGACCAGCGCGCTGTCGCGCGCCGCAGCCACGGTGGCGGTGCGCGGGTCGCCGGTCAGCGCCGCCATCTCGCCGAAGAACTCACCCGGCCCCAGGCGCGCCACCTCGTCCTCGCGCCCGGCCGGCGTTCGCACCCGCACCACCACCTCGCCCTCGGCCACCACGTAGAACGGCGCCGGAGACGTGTCGCCCTGGCGCAGCACCACCTCGCCGCGGCCGAAGCGCGCCACGCGCGCGCGCGCCGCCAGCGCATCGCGCAGGCGTGGCTCCACGGGCGCCAGGAAGTCCACTTGGGCGAGGAGCGCCCCCATGTCCAGCTCGTCGGGCTGGCTGGTCGTCAGCGTCGGCCGAGCGAGGCGCACCTCGCTCCCCACCGGCCGGAGCTCGAGCCCGGCTCGCCGCAGCCGGTACCACAGTTGTGAGCGCACCTCGTCCTCCACCTCGCCGCCCTGCTCCCAGCGCCCGACCCAGAACAGCACCTCGTACTGGATGGCGCCGGCCGCGAGCTCGGCGGTGCGCACCAGCGGGGCGGGCTCCTCGACGATGCGCGGGTGGGCGCGCAGCACCGTCAGCGCCGCGTCCTTGAGCGCGTTCGGGGGGACGTCGTAAGGGAGCGCGAGCGTCACCTTGCGCATCACCGACCCGCGCCGCGACAGGTTCAGCACGGCCTGCTTCGCCACCGCGTTGTTGGGGATGGTGAGGCCCTCGCCCGCGCCCGTGAGGAGCTTCGTGGCGCGCCAGCCGATCTCGATCACCTTGCCCTGGTGCTCGCCGATCTTGACCCAGTCGCCCTCGCCGAACGGCCGCTCCGCTTGCAGCGACAGGCCGGCGAAGAGGTTCCCGAGCGTCTCCTGGAGCGCCAGGCCGAGGACGAGCGAGATGACGGCCGAGCTCGCCAGCACGGCGGTGAGGTCGATGTCGAGCGTCGCCTGGAGGATGACGAGCAGCGCCAGCACGAACAGGATCCCGTCCACCAGGTCGCGCAGGATCTTGGGCGTCTCGACCCCCGTCCGGCGGCGGTGGAAGAGGCTCCAGGTCGCGGCCGCGCCGCGGATGACGCCGAAGGAGAAGAGCACCAGCCCCGCCACCAGGATGCCCTTGTCGAGCTTGTGCCAGCGCTCCGGGGTGAGCACGCGCAGGAAGGCGGTGCCGAGGAAGAGGAGCAAGTAGCCCTCGGCGCCGCGCAGGTCGCGGCGGTACGCGTCGTCGCCGGTCACCGAGCGGGCTGCCATCATGACGACGAGCAGCGCGAAACCGAACGCGCTCGTGGCGTAGCGGGCGAGGATGTCCTCGAGGGTCATGGGGCCGAATACTACGCCTGGCGGCCAGGCGGAAGCGGCGCCGAGCCGCGGCGGGCCTTATGCTAGGGTACGCCGCCCCATGCCGTTCTCCGAGCTCATCGGCCAGGAGCGCGCGTCGAGCGCGCTGCGATCCGCCCTGGCGCGCGACGCCTTGCACCACGCCTACCTCTTCGGCGGCCCGGAGGGCGTGGGGAAGGCGACCGCCGCCCGTCTTCTCGCACAGATCGTGAACTGCGACGCGGCCGAGGCCGACCGGCCCTGCGGCGCGTGCGCGCCCTGCCGCAAGATCGCCCGCGGCACCCACCCCGACGTCTTCCACCTCGCCGAGGAGCGGGTGATGGCGAAGGCCGGCCGCTGGGAACCGAAGGGCGGCCGGACCCCGTCGAAGGACATCGTGGTCGACCAGGTGCGCGACCTCGTCGACCACCGGCTCTCGCTGAGAAGGTTCGAGGGCCGCCGGCGGGTGGTGGTGATCGATCCCGCCGACGCCATGAACGCGCAGGCCCAGAACGCGCTGCTGAAGACGCTGGAGGAGCCGCCCGACGAGACCACGCTGGTGCTGGTCGCGTCGAACCCCGACGCGCTGCTCCCCACCATCCGCTCGCGCTGCGCCCGCGTCTCCTTCGCGCCGCTCGCGGACGGCGTGCTGGCGGCGCGGCTCGCGGCCGACGGCGTGCCGGCGGCCGAGATCCCGTTCGTGTGCGCGCTCGCCGGCGGCTCGCTCTCGCGGGCGGCCGAGGTGGCGCGCCGCCGCCGGCAGGAGCAGGCGCGCCGGGCGAAGGGCGGCGAGGCGCCGCCGGACCCGGTGCGCGACGCGGCCGGCCTCGACCCGGACGACGCCTCGAGCTGGATCGCCTACGCCGCGATCCACGGCGAGGATCGCGAGTCCGCGCGCGACACCTGCCAGCTCCTGGAGGTGTGGCTGCGCGACGTGCTGGCCATCCAGGCGGTGGGCGAGGACGCGCCGCTCGCGCTCCCCGACCGGGCGGCCGAGTCCCTCGCCGCGGCCGCAGCCGTGCCGCCGGCCGGAGCGGCGGAGCGGATCGAGCTGGCGCGCGCTGCGGTGGCGGCGCTGAAGCAGAACGCCAGCCCCGCGCTGGCCCTGGAGCGCATGCTCATCGGGTGGTTCCATGGCGACCGGTAGCGGCCGACCCCCGCCGCGGAAGGTGGGCGTGCCCACGCTCGCGCTCTGCCTGGAGGAGGCGCGCGCCGGGTCCCCCGCGCCGGTCTACCTGCTCGACGGCGACGCGTTCCTCACCGGCCGCGCTGGGCGCGAGCTGGCGGAGGCGCTGGTGCCCGCGGGCGAGCGCGATCTCAACCTGGTGGAGCTCGACGGGGCGGTCTCGCCGGCGGAGGTGGCGGCCGAGGTCGCGACGCGCGGGCTCTTCGCCGGGCCGGCCTCGCGCAAGGTGGTCCTGGTCTCCGAGCCGGCCTTCCTCACCTCGAAGGAGGACGGGGGCGGGCCATTCCGGAGCGCGCGCGACGCGTGGCAGAAGGGGCGCCAGCGCGAAGGCGCGCGCAAGCTCCTCGCGCTCGCGGCCAAGGCAGGCTGGAAGGCCGAGGCGCTGGCGGGCGACGCCGCGCCGAGCGCCGAGGACTGGAAACGCGAGCTGGGCGTGGAGGGCGCCGACCTCGCCTTCGTGCGCGAGGCGGCGCAGTACGCCAGGGAGAAGGAGCTCAAGGTCGCGCGCGACGACGCCTCCGCCCTGGACGCGGTCCTCGCCTCGGGGCTGCCGCCCGGCCACGTCCTGGTCGTCGCGGCCGGGAAGATCGACGGGCGGCTGCCGCTCGTGAAGAAGCTGGCGGCCGCCGGCCGGCGCGTCACGGTCGGCATCGAGACGGAGGGTCAGTGGGACGCGCAGCGCCCGGTGCTGCGGCCGGTGCTCGACGCGCTCCTGGCCGGGACGGGGAAGCGGATCGACGCCGCGGGCGAGGCCCGCCTGGTCGAGCTCGTCGGCGCCGACGCCCGCACGCTCGCGAGCGAGGTGGCGAAGCTCTGCGCCTATGTCGGCGAGCGGAGCACCATCGGGGCGGCCGACGTGGACGCGCTCGTGACGCGGGTGACGGAGGACGCGTTCTTCGCGCTCGGCAACGCCGTCGAGGCGCGGGACCTGCCGCTGGCGCTCTCCGTCCTGGACCGCAGCCTGGCCGACGGGGCCAGCCCGTTCATGCTCCTCGGCTCGCTCGCCTCGTCGGTGCGGCGCCTCGTCGTGGAGCGCGAGCGCGGGCGCAAGGCGGCCGGCGGCCGGCGCATCGGGTCGGTGCGCGAGTGGGAGACGCTGGTCCTGCCGCACATCTCGCCGGCCGAGCTGGGGACGCGCAAGCCGTACGGATTCTGGATGAAGTACCAGGCAGCGCAGCGCTATCCGCGGGCCGCGCTCCTGCGCGGCCTGGCCGAGCTGGCCGACGCCGACCTGGCCATGAAGTCGGGCTTCGACGAGCGGCCGCTCCTGGAGCGGACGCTGTGGCGCCTCATGGCGCCCGCGGCGGACCACCCCGAAGCGAGGAGAACACGGTGAGCGAACGGATCCTGGTGACGAGCGCGCTGCCCTATGCGAACGGCAGCATCCACCTCGGTCACCTCGTCGAGTACGTGCAGACCGACGTCTACGTCCGCTTCCGCCGCGCCTGCGGCGACGACGTCACCTACGTCTGCGCTGCCGACTCGCACGGCACGCCCATCGAGGTGAACGCCGCCAAGGCGGGGATGGCCCCCAAGGCCTTCGTGGAGAAGTACCGGCGGGAGCAGCACGCGGACTTCCAGCGCTTCCTGGTCGACTTCTCGACCTACTACACCACCGACTCGGAGGAGAACGCCCGCTGGGCGTACCGCATCTACGACGCGCTGAAGGCGAAGGGGCTCATCTACAAGAAGTCGGTCGAGCAGCTGTTCTGCGAGAAGGACGGCCGCTTCCTGCCCGATCGCTTCGTGAAGGGCACCTGCCCGAAGTGCGGCACGCCCGACCAGTACGGCGACGTGTGCGAGAAGTGCGGCACCACCTACGATCCGCGCGAGCTCGTCTCGCCGCGCTGCGCGATCTGCGGGACGCCGCCGGTGGTGCGCTCGTCCGACCACGCCTACGTGAACCTGCGCAAGGTGGAGGGCGACATCCGGCGCTGGGTGGAGGCGGAGGGGCACCTCGAGCCCGCGGTGCGTGAGCAGGTGAAGGGCTGGCTCGACGACCTGCAGGACTGGGCCATCACCCGCGACGCGCCGTACTTCGGCTTCCCCGTGAAGGACCCCGACTTCCCGGGCAAGTTCCTCTACGTGTGGGTGGACGCGCCCATCGGCTACCTCTCCTCGGCCGAGCACTACTTCGCCGACGAGGCGCCCGCGGATCGGCGGCTCACGCCGGCCGCGTTCGAGGCGCGCTACCTCGCCGCCGGCGCGCCCTCGCGGCTGGAGCACTTCATCGGGAAGGACATCCTCAGGTTCCACGCCGTCTTCTGGCCGGCCATGTTGCAGGCGGCGGGCCTGAAGACGCCGGACCGCATGCCCGTGCACGGGCACCTGACAGTGAACGGCGAGAAGATGTCGAAGTCGCGCGGAACCTTCATCACCGCCCGCACCTACCTCGAAGCCGGCCTCGACCCGCAGCTCCTCCGCTACTACTACGCGGCCATGCTGGGACCGGGCATCTCCGACCTCGACTTCTCGCTGGAGGAGTTCCGGAACCGCATCAACGCCGACCTCGCCAACAACGTGGCGAACCTGGCCTCGCGCGCCTTCGCGCTCATCGCCCGGCTGGACGGACCGATCTCGACGACCTCCCCAGAACCCGCCATCGCCGACGCCACGCGCGCCGCGCTGGCGGGCGCCCGCCGGGCCTACGGCGCGCTCGAGTACCGCGAGGTGATCCGGCTCGCGAACGAGGTGGCGAACCTCTGCAACCGCCGCATGCAGGAGGCGAAGCCGTGGGAGGACCCCGGCGCGCCCGCCTCGCGCGCGCTCCTCTTCACGGTGGCGAAGGCGCTGCGCGGCCTCGCGGTCGCGCTGGCGCCGGTCATGCCGCCGTTCGCCGAGAAGCTCGCCGCCGCGTTCGGCCAGCCGGATCCGCTCAGCTGGCCGGAGGGCCTCGATCCCTTCGCCGGCCCGCCGGTTGTCGCCAAGGAGAAGCCGCCCCAGATCGCCCGCCTCGACCCGAAGCAGGTGGCGCAGCTCATCGCGAGCCCGGCCGAGGCAGCGCCCCAGCCGGTGGCGAAGGCTCTGAGCCCCGCGGAGACGGCCACCAAGGCGACCGTCCATCCCGCTCACCCCGAGCCCGGCGCGGCGAAGGCGAAGGGCGAGGCGACCTTCGGCGTCATCCAGTACGACGACTTCGCCAAGGTGGAGCTGCGGGTCGGCGAGGTGCTGGCGGCGAAGGTGGTGCCCAAGGCCGACAAGCTCCTCGAGCTCACCGTCGACGTGGGCGAGGCGCAGCCGCGCACCATCGTGGCCGGCATCGCGCAGGCCTACCCCGACCCCGCGGCGCTGCTCACCAGGCGCATCATCGTGGTGGCCAACCTGGCGCCCCGTCCGCTGCGCGGGATCACCTCGCAGGGCATGCTCCTCGCGGCCGGCGAGCCGCCGGACCTACAGGTCGTCACCATCGGCAAGGGCATCCCGGCGGGCACGCGGGTGAAGTGAACCTTCCGCTCGTCCTGAGCGTAGCGCAGCGGAGTCGAAGGACGAGCGCGGACGGCGCGACATGAACCTGATCGACAGCCACGCCCACCTCGACTTCGAGGACTACCAGGGCGACCTCGATGCCGTGGTCGAGCGCGCCCGCGCCGCCGGCGTGGGACGGGTGGTCCTGATCGGCCTGTGGCGCGCCCCCGGCTCCTTCGGGAACGCGCTCGAGCTCGCCGCGCGCGAGCCCGGCTACTTCTCGGCGACCATCGGCATCCACCCGCACGAG
>WNGR01011381.1_pt1 | contig 10231 bp, 14 predicted proteins | sample 5407581 | NCBI WGS metagenome assembly WNGR01 (sample SAMN13153383, study PRJNA577476) | soil metagenome | isolation source: 80 cm soil or saprolite under Garry oak tree replicate 2 | place: USA:California | collected 2016-06-15
GAGCGGAAACAATCGGCGAGTTGAAACCACTGCTGGGCGTCCTTATAGAGCGTACCCAGATGGCGCCCGAGTAGCTCCTTGGTGCTGCTATAGCCCAGGATGGAAATGAACGCTGGATTGACATCGAGGATACGGCCGCTGGCGTCGCAACGACAAATACCATAGGGTGCGTTCGTGATCGTGGAGCGAAAATTGCCCTCCGAGCGGCGAAGACCCTCCTGAGCGGAGCGCAACGCTGTGTTGAACCAGCAGATGAGTACTGCGACAAATATAAATAGAGTCAGTTGAAATATCGCATTACGATATTCAGCAGGAGTGCGATTGCCGGTGAGAGAGAAGTAGGCGGTAACCGTCAGTGCAAAGGCAGTGGCCACCAAGCCGGGTTTCCATCCGCCGTACCAGGCGCTCACCCTTGGTCCCGCTCCTCCGGACATTCACTCCAAGAAGAACACGGTTTACCAAACGCGCCCGAACAACCTGAGGAATTATTTGAGGTTCACAGAAACCCATTCCACTCGACCCGGGCTAGCTCAGGTTCTGTGACGCTGGAAACTCAAGACTTCCCACAACCAACGTTGGCCTGCCCAGCCTGGCTGCGCTTTTGAAACCGCGGTTTGAACATTTGACGACGCATTTGCGGCAGAGAACTATCCTGCTACGCATTCCCGAATGGCACAAATTGAGCGTGTCGTACATCCGAGGTGGACCCGCTTCAATGGGCTGCCGCACGGCGAGGTGGTTCTTTCGATTGTTGATTACATGACAATGTCGGCTCCCACGACCCGAGTAGACTTGGTGGATGTCAAACCAAACCAAGGCTCGGGAAGGAAGGAGCCGAACATGCTGATTATAGGTTGTGATTATCACCCGAGCATGCAACAAATCGCGTTGGTAGATACAGAGACGGGAGAACGTGGAGAGCGACGACTGATGCACCGCGACGGTGAAGCCGAAAGGTTTTATCGTGAGCTCAAGCAGAGAAGGGTCGAGGTGCGAGTGGGCATGGAAGCAACTGGATATGCTCGGAGCTGAGTTTCGAGTTGTGGATCGGCGACCCAGCACGGATCCGAGCCCGGCGAGTGCGCAAACAGAAGACCGACCGTCAGGATGCACAACTGCTGCTGAGATTGCTGCTGGAAGAAGACGGGTTTCCACGGATATGGGTGCCGAGTCCGGAGAATCGGGATCTGCGCCAACTGTTGTGGCACCGCCATCGCCTGGTACAAATGCGAACGCGGATCATGAACCAGTTGCAAGCCGTGGCCATGAACGAAGGGCTACGACGCAAGCGGGCGCTGTGGAGTGAGGCCGGACGGAAGCAGCTGGAGTCGTTCTTGCTGGCCCCTTGGGCCACGCGACGCCGGAAGGATCTGCTGGAGCTGATGGATCGGCTGAACCCCACGATCCGGGAGTTAACCGGGGCGGTGGAAAAGGAAGCCGAGAACAAGCCCGAGGTGCAATTGCTGATGAGTCATCCCGGCGTAGGCCCGCTTACGGGGCTAGCTTTCGTGCTGATCATCGGGACACCCCAGCGCTTTCACTGCGGCAAGCAGATGGGGAGTTACCTGGGACTTATCCCCTGTGAGGATTCCAGCGCCGATCGGCAGCGCTTGGGACACATCAGCAAGCAAGGTAGTTCGCTGTTGCGCTTCCTGCTAGTGGAGGCGGCGCAGGTAGCGGCACGGGTGGACGCAGAATGGCGTCGTCGGTTTCTGCACCTGGCCATGCGACGGGGACGGAAGATCGCCAAGGTCGCCATGGCACGGAGAGTGGCCGTCGGTCTGTACTGGATGTGGCGCAAGGAATGGGACTACCAGCAAGTTGTGAAATTCGGTTCGCACGTGGGACAGCTCGAGTTACGCCATGGTGTGCAGTAGATCACCGCGTTGTTGATTGGGCATCCCACTCCCTTTCACGGGGGAGTTCGAACTAGTAATCATGGTCGAGGTCGCGATCGAAGAGATGGATGGGTCGGACCGAAGTCCACCCGTAAGATTACGAGCGAGCCTTGGTTATGGATTTGACGTTTTTTCCCGCTAGAGCGAAATGGCGCTCTTCTCAGAGTCCGCGCCGTGGTGTGCCATGGCTATGCTTGACAGGAGCCGACATTGTCAGAGATGGCGTAATGTCGCCATTACACGCAATTGACCCTGAAGTCACCCGGATTGACCCAAAAAAACGAGTGTTTTTTTCGCGGTTTTTTAGGCTTCTGGCGACTGTGCAACTAAGGCACTTAGTGGGCTGAGTTGGAGAGGGTTTGTTTCGTGGGGGACACGCGGGAGAAGAATCGTTCATCGCCTGCCTCTGCGCGATTCCTCACACTTACTGCTTGGATTTGCTTTGCCGCTTGACCTGCTCGGCAGTGCGTCGGATACGACGCTTGATAGTCTCCTGTTCCTTGCGAGCCAATGCTTCTATTACAGCAATGTCGTTCGCAGTTGGTGTTGGACTCAGCAGAAAGTCAGCCAGACGTAGCCAGGGCACGCGGAAATCATCGCTTTCATTCAGCGTAGAAGCATCGGGAACGGTTGCTGGGTCGATCGTTGGATCGGATTTTTTTAACGACATATCTACAGCCCGCCAATGCCAAGATGCCGTGTTTTGCTTCCTTATTCCATACCGTACATTATGTATATCCAGAATACCTTTCCCAGGCTGATCACCTTGGGTCAGTAGGCAATCCGCGCGCCGCCCATTTGCTTAAAGTGTTAAGCACTCTAAACAGAAAGGATCAATGGGCACGACGCTCGCACGATCATTGGTTGCGCTGCCTCCAGCTTTCCAGCCAACGCGAGAAGAATGGTTTGGACCGACCCTCCAACAAATTCTGAAGCGTAGCCAGGAGAGTCTTCGATGGCTGCGACTTGGACAAGAAGCAGTCGACCGATCTCAGCGTGTTCTTCGGCAACGGCTCTTGTGCCGATAACAGCATGATCGGGACCTGTGACCGCAAACGCTTCATCCTCGCAGCGACTACATCGCCGTTCATGCCTGGCATCTGATAATCGAGAACCACGGCGTCGACCGGATGGGAGAGGAACAACTTTAGCCCTTCTACGCCGCAAGTTGCTTCCAAAACTTTGTAGCCGTTTTCTTCCAGCAGCATCTTGCGACCGATGAGTCCGTTCCAGTGGTCATCAATGCAAAGAATCGTTGCTTTTGCGGGAAGCATAACTTTTTGGGTTCCAGTCCGGCCCAGAGAGGTTTGATCACAGGTTTGGTGGCGCTGATTGAGACAATGATGCAGGGATGGCTCGCGACCATCAAATTACGAACGTACAACGAAGTCCAAGTTACCCCTGTTGTCAGGAGAAGTCTCCGCCCATAGCGGTCGCCGATTGAGTCATCTGGCAGTAACGAAATAAGCCTCCCAGCCGAGATAGGTCAAGCCCAGTACGGAGATCACTAGCAGGAGGAGCGATCCCACGTACCACCAGTCCAGCTTAAGCAATGAATCCAGCTTTGGCCTGTTCGCCACAATGAAAATGCTATTTTCACTTGCGGCGCTCAACTAGATGACCCTAGTACATCCTGGAAGGGCACTCGGCGCGCTGCTCCCAAGTGGTGCTGGCCTGTGTTTCATGCAGCCTTTGTTTTTTTCGCTTCCCCACCTAGACGCACAGATTTCGGGTCGTAGTGTTTGAGCACTTGCTCGATACGTTGGATCGTGCGGTGCAGTTGGCGGATCAAATCTTCATCAGGGACGGTGAGCAAATCGGCAAGAAGTCGGCGAATCTGCTCCCGGATCTCCTCGTATTTCTGGCTACGGCTCCGTATCTCAAGTAGATACTTGCGATATAGCGCGTAGCCGATGGCGACGCTCACTCCCATGAACAGAGCACGGAAAAGCTGCAGCAGCCAAGGAGGAGCGTTGTGAAGATTCGCCACTAGGAAATCCACATCCAAGCTTACGAACCAAGCGCACGCCCCCCAGAGCGCAGCCGCAGCAAGAACCTTGCGTCTTCTTCCTGTTCCTGTCATTTCGTTGGCCTGCTCTCTCCTGTCCTATGAGTAAGGCGAGCCAACAGGCTCGCCTTGATTAAATCTTAAGCGTTGCGCTCAGGCCGCCTTGCCGGCTGTGATCTTGTGGCCGGTCGAAGTATGGACCTCAAAGGTGCGGACGACTGGTTCAGCCTCAAGCAGGGACTGCAGAGTATCGCGAACACTGTTGTACTGCTCCCGTTGGTATCGCTTTGCATCCTGTCTCGCCTTCCAAAAGCTAAGCGCGAGCACGCGATTCGAGTCCGCGTCTGAGACAAGAACAATCTCATCCACAAACCCGGCTTGTTTTTTGAGAATCGGTACTATCTTGTCGTTGATCGTGCTGGAAAGTTCTCGTGCCTTGCCTTGTTTGCTAACCAATTCGACTACGCGTGTAAACATGATGCGCTTCTTTCGTTCGGCTAGAGGGTGAAAGGAACCCGCCACTGGCGCAATGGCGGAAGGACTTAGTCGCTCGCGACTCTACGGTAGGCTTCTGGATGCGCGAGGTCAATTGCCCAAATATGGTGCAGAGGCACGTATCGTGACTTTATGCCAGAAGTGAGCGATATTGAACATCGGATAGCAAAGCGGCTCCGTGTTGACCCGTCTTACGTCTTCCGTGTGGGTTATGGTGAGCGCAACTCAGAGAAGGTCGTGCAAGCACTTGAAATCGAGATGAAACGCCTCGACAGATTGAAGCCTCAGAAAAACTCGAGCGATTATTTGTTAATAGTGCTATGAGACGGACGGGTCAGACCTTGTTTTTCCATGTCTCGAGCAAATCCGTGCGGGTAGCGGCCTTTGTTGAACGTCCTCTGGATAGGGTCTTAACTCGTAAACGAGATCGTGGGAAGTTTGCCGCATAAGTTATCTAGTGGTGACCCAATAGGCATCCCAAATGGTGTATGCAACTGCAAGGACCGGAATGGCTAAGAACATGAGCGACCCTACAAAACACCATTCCAGCGTCCTCTGCTCATGTCCCATTTCCATGAGGGCAATGTACTCGGCATGAGCGACGACGTGCTAGATCACGCTAGTAACCCTAAGAGCTAATATTGGGGGCCCTAGCGAGCGCACATCGGCAATTTGCGCCGCAAAGCGGAGATCTGCTCCGGCGGCAGAGGTCTCTAGGCTAGGTGGTGTTGCAGTGTTTCATCCTCGACCAGTTCCATGACGAGAAATCCACGCCATTCTGATGGCCGATGTCATGCAGCGTGCAGATCTGAGGATGCGAGAGTTTCGAAACAGCTTTCGGTTATGGGACATGCCTGGGCCGTCACTCGGGCCTGCTCACCATGCGGACCGCATCCAAGCCCACGACCTCGATGGAAGTTCGTGAATCGAGGCGCGGGGCTTATGTTGTTCGGTGGTGCGGCAAACAGAGCGGAGCTCACCAGCATCAAAGCTGGCATCAATGGAGGGATGCTATGCGAAAAACGCTCGGGTTAAGCATTGCTGTTGTGATTCTCGCCTGCTGCTTCTGTTCTGCCGACACTCTGATTCTCAGGGACGGAAGCAGGCACAGCGGAACTTTCGTGAGTGCAACCAGTCGTGTCATCTCATTTAAAGAAGGCACAATTGTTCATCGCTACGGTCGTTCAAAAGTCCAGTCAATCGAGTTCGATGGAGGTGCGACGTCGCTTGCAGCTCACGCGGCAACACCGGCATTGACCTCGAAAAGCCGGGCTTCGGTCGTGCTTCCCGCTGGATCGGAGATTGTTGTACTTACCAACGAAAGTATCGATTCTAAAACCGCCACCGAGGGGCAGGTGTTCCCCGCCGACGTCGCCGAGAACGTGACCAATGCGGCAGGAGAGGTGGTTATTCCGAAAGGCTCCGAGGCTGAACTGGTCATCCGCAGAATCGCAAGCCCAGGTGCTGTAACCGGCACGTCCGAACTGGCGTTGGACCTCCAGTCAATTAAGGTTGGCGGCCGGCGTTACACCGTCAGCACCACAGATGTGGAACAGAAAGGAAGGGAAGGACTCGGCGCAAACAAGCGGACAGCCGAGATGGTTGGCGGAGGAGCCGTGCTCGGAACGCTAATCGGAGCCATTGCCGGCGGCGGCAAAGGAGCTGCAATTGGGGCCGCAGGCGGTGCTGCGGCTGGTGCTGGTGCCGAGGTTCTGACCCGAGGCAAGGCCGTCAGAGTACCGGCCGAGAGCAAACTGCGTTTTAAGTTGGATCAGCCCCTGCGTTTGGAACGAGCTTATTGATTGCGTCTCGAGGCCAACCACAAACGATAAGGCGTGGAAAGTCCCATACTCCATAAGAACGAAAAGATTTCGATGGGGCGTCTTGATGGCCGCGAGTACGAACGTTTAACAGTTCTAGAAGATCAGGTCAGGCAATTAGTGCGAGCGGCCTCGCCGTCCGGGAGGCGCAGCTAATCAATCATCTGGTGATCGGGTGCAGAGGTTGCGGGCGTACCTGGAATTCTTCGGTTGCGCCGCGATTTTAGTCGAAGATGAAGATCGCGGAGGCGATGACCGTCGTCCATAGGCCGGGTTTGTCGCCGACGGCGGATTGGGTGACGTTGGCGGTTCGCACAATCTTGTTGGAGATGCGGTAGATTTCCTTTTTCTCGTCCCAGGAACGATCGGGATCGAACTCCACGTTCAGGGTGGTAGCCAGCATCTCGGCTGCGAGTTCTTCAGCATAATCTCCAGCGGCATCCTCGGTTTCGCCGAAGGAGTGATGTTCGCTCAGATAGCCGTAAGTATTACGATCGGCCGGGATAGCTACGCCTATGCTGGCGGCCAGCAGGCGGTGCGGCTCGTGAGTAGAGTTTTCCGCCACTACGGCAAAGACGACCTCACCAGGGTTCAGAAACTTCAATCCCTGGGAGCGCGCGATCAGTTTGCATTGTGGCGGGAAAATCGACGAGACGCGAACCAGATTTTGGGCAGCGATACCGGCGTCACGCAGCGCCAACTCAAAAGATGTAAGACGTTCCCGGTGTTTGCCGACCCCCTTGGTGAAAAAGATTCGCTTGGGGACCATGTCCTTGCCCAATTCGTGTGTCCTCCCGTGGCGCTGGTAAGCGAGGGACAAATCTAACATAGCGAATCGTAAAGGGAATATGAAAATTGGGGCGGGGCGAAAAAAAGTGGTCAGTGGCTAGTAGTCAGTGGCCAGTACCAGCCCAAGGGTTCGACTACTTGCCACTTCACTGGCCACTGACTCGCCGTTCGCGTTGCGCGCGACTACTGGCCTGAAGCGATCGAGCTGACCTCGATGGTTTCTCCGTTGAGTTTTCCAGTAATGGTGGCTTGTTCACCGGCTAATTTGTTGAGTGAATCCAGAGCAGTTTTGTTCTTGGTCTCTAGGGTATACACCTTGTCGCCGACTACCAGGGCGTACTTGGAGCCCTTGCCAACACAGGCGCGGGTGCACTCTGCTGGGTTACCCGCCATCATGTGTTTGGCGCCGCACATGGCATCGCTCACTTGACCAGTGAAGGTGTCGGCTTTGCCGGCGGCAAAGGCTGTCGAGAGCGACAGAAGGCCAGTCAAAATCAACGCTGCTAGCGCAATTCCAAGTTTCTGCAGGCCAGATCTCATGGATTCATTTCTCCTTGTGGAATGACAATCACGTTCATTCTTAGATGCAGTTGCTGTCCCTTGGAATCAATCGAATATCACTGTGGTTTGGGGTCGAAGCGAAGGGTCACGTCCACCGTCTTCTCTTTCTCATTTAGTGAATTGTGAACACTGATCTTCCAAGGCGCCTGAGGTACCACATCTTTTGTGTCATTTAAAAATTGCTGGGGATAGCTGGCGTCATAAATGTCGCCGCCGCGTAACTTCCAGCCTTCCACCAGGCGGGCGGTGGTGCGGGCATCGAGGCCCTGAATTTCCAATTCTCCCATGTGGTAGACGTCGCCTTCATGAACCTGCAGTTCGTAGGCGACGGTGGATTGCGTGTCGTCCATCTGAGCGAAGGGGTGAACTCGGGCGGCCATATAACCGCGAGTACCGTACAGTTTCTGTACCGCCTGGAGATCATCGCCAAGCTGAACCGCATTTGCATATTGTCCAGTCTGGAGATGAATGAGTGGTTGCAATTTCTCGGCCGCGAACACCGTGTTGCCCGACCACTGGATTTGCGTGAGTCTGTACTGCCGACCAGGGTCGACAGGGACGTCGACGTCAACTACGGTTTCCTGGGGACTTTCCTGAGCGATTTTGGCCTGCGCATCGGCGAAAGCAGCTTTGAGGTAGCCTCGCCCGAGATAAATGGGAAGAAGATTCTTTTCAGCCTGCACTTGAAGCACGGAGCGCAAGTACTCCTCACCTTGGAGATTCTTGGCGACCGCCTGAAGTAGGGGCAACTCAATGGGCGTGGCCCCGGTGAACGCGACATTGTGGATAAGGATGGAAGGACCTGTGACTTTGAAGACGAAGGCCTCAATAGGGCCGTCATGCTGGGCGGTGCGCATGTAGTCGGCTCGACCCTGAAGCTTTCGTTCGAGCAAGAGCGATTGCAAGGCGTCGGAAACCTGGTCAATCAAGCTACCGGCTACCGGCAGTTGCCCATGAAACAGAGGGATAACGCTGTGGAGCTTTTCCACGAGTTCCTGGTCGGAGAACCAGACAAAATTATCGAAGCGAACAGGATGGAACTGCGTGTTGTCCGCTATCCGGAAGTCGAGTTTGGTTCCTTGCGCAGAGTATTGATAGGTGTAGGCAACATCGCTGAAGGCGCCGGTTTCTCCCAATTGCTGGCTGACTCGCTTGAAGTCAGATTCGGTAACGGTTTGTCCGAGCTGGAGGCCGGTGGCGGCAATGATTTCGGCAGGTGTGTAGCGCTTGGTGCCGGTCACGTTGATGGAAATTAGTTTGAAAGTGGATGGCGGTTTGCGGGTGGTCTGGGCGGGCAGTAGTGAGACTAACAACAGAGGGGTGAATATGAATAAAAATTTGGGTGGATTCACTCCGCAGATTCTATCGTATCTCTCGGGGGGCAAGCCCTGGTCATTTTCTAAAGCTTACGCGGCCCTGAAGGGCCGCTCTTCCACGTTCCTGCGAATTGTTGTGGAGTTTTCAGACAGGGCGCGCTGCTCCACGTCATGTCAAAGCGACTTACCGCTTGGCGGGAGCTACTGCGTCGACCGTCTTGATTTTTACTGTGGTATCGATAAATGCCAATGCGGCGCGGCTGAGGGCTTTGTCTTTGCGGAAGACCAGGGCGAGGTCGCGGCGAACCTGGGCATCCGATATGGGGATGGCAACCAACACGTTGGCGCGGACGTCTTCTTGCACATTGGAGCGGGCGATAAAGCCGACTCCGACGTCCGCAGCTACGAAGCGTTTGAGCAGTTCGCTGGAATCGAGTTCCATGGCATAACGCGGCTTGAGCTTATTCTCGTAAAAGAGATCCTCCAGCGCGTCGCGGGTGTGGCCAGCCTTGGGGACCACGAGGGGGAAGCGAGCGGCATCGGCGATCGTTGCTGATTTCAGTTTTGCCAGCGGATGCTGGGGAGGAACGATAATCACAAGCTCGTCGCGGTGGATCAAAACCACCGTCAGGCGAGGATCGCTGACCGGCATGGAGACCACGCCGAAGTCGACGGAGTTGTCGATTACCGAATCCAGAATCTTGGCGTAGTCGGCGCTCTTTATATTGACGGCAACATCCGGATACTGCTTCTTGAATTGGGCGAACACTTCGGGAAGGATGTGCAGGCAAGTGCCTTCGTTGGCGCCAACGATAATCTCGCCGCGAGGTACGCGCTCAGTTTCGGCGATGGCTGTGAGGACAGCTTTGCGGGCCTCCAAAGTTTCCTCGGCATACTTTTGGAAGAGCTTACCGGCCGCGGTGATAGAGACTTTGCCGCCCGAGCGGTCGAGTATCCTGGCTCCAATCTCTTCTTCCAGCGCGCGAATCTGGGCAGAAATCGCCGGTTGGGTACGGAAGCGCTTCTCCGCGGCGCGGGAGAAGGATGACAGCCGCGCGACTTCAAGGAAGGTTTCTAGTTGGTCAAAGTCCATAGGAGCAATCAGCAGTCAACACTCAGCATTCAGCTCTTGGAGTTCTGCCGATATCATCAGAATGAGCAGACGGAGTGTTGACCGCTGAATGTTTTCCTTCTTTTTCCACTGCGCAACTAGCTGAACTACATAGACTTATTGGAGATAACTCTCGCTTATCGCACTCATAAAAACAATCAATTTCCTTGCACAAGCGCAAAACCTCTACACTCAAGCGAGAGATTGTAGCAGGCGCGCGATTTCCCCTACAT
>WNGR01024312.1_pt1 | contig 10231 bp, 8 predicted proteins | sample 5407581 | NCBI WGS metagenome assembly WNGR01 (sample SAMN13153383, study PRJNA577476) | soil metagenome | isolation source: 80 cm soil or saprolite under Garry oak tree replicate 2 | place: USA:California | collected 2016-06-15
AACGACGTCTATGTCGATGGTCGATATGCCGGTTCGGACCCGGATCCTCGGATCCGTACCGACCTGGTTCGCGACCCGCCGTGGGATTCGTATACGAAATGACGATGATCGCCGCTCGCTCCTGTTCCCACGGTGTGCCTGGACGCCTGACCGGCAACAACTCACCACACCTCTCTGCTGCGATTGACCAAAGCCCTTCGGTCGAGTTGATCTGGTTGAGGACAGACTTCCGAGACTGCAATCTCGCGATTTGGCCGAGCCGAGTTCGACACTAGTTGGCGAGCGCCGCGCTGCTCGCTAACGGCCATCGTGGAGAACGATGATCCGGGTGCCGACGAATCTTGCGCGCTGGCGGAAAACCAAGCCGGTCTTGACGGTTTCGACAATGGCGGCGAGGCGAAGCCCATCATCGATCGCCTCGGCAATCCAGCGGTGTCGCCTGGGAACGTAGCCGAGATGAACATCTCGATGCCGATAGGACACGGCGTGTCTGTCGCCCGGTTCAGCGCGCTCGCGGACGAGATCGAGCGGTTCGCCCGGTCCAATGTGCTCATACGCATAGCGGCGGCGCTCGATCCCGACCGGCGATTTGCGTCGCAGCTCTGCGATCCAGCTTGGGTAGGACCGCACACTCCCCTCCTTGAGCAGGGCCAGCGCGTCGGCCCTGCGACGCTGTTGGCTGATCTGCTCAGGTTTGCGGTGCGGTCGAACAAGAAGCGCGTGGATCGCCGGCAGCGCGACCGCGGGCCAGGCTAGGAGGGCGCAGACGAAACCGTAGAGGTACCAGGGTATCATCGGGCGTCGCTTCCAGCGGGCAATCAGCGCCGGGATAAACCCGATGACGAGCGCCACCCCGATTGGCCGGAGCTGCAGCAGCCACTCGATGATTGTTGCTTCGGTCATGTGGCGGGAATTGTGGTGACACGTTACCTATCGCACCGAGTCCCTGAAGCGACACGATGGTACCATGGCAAGCCTCGCTGCAGAGGAGTCTTGCGGCGATGATCAGAGGTCCTTTTCGGCGAGCTCGCGAAACTCGTCGGGGACCGAGCGGGAGAGCCCCAACGCCGATCCGTATTCGACCGCCTCCCATCCGAAACGGTCGCGGATTTTGTCGATGGCGCAATCGGCCGTCCAACGCGCCATCCCGCTTTTGCTGCCCGGGCGGCGCTTTTCATCTTCGAGCCCGAATGGGAGTTCCAATTGCACATCGAAGTGTCGTTCAAGCTGTGACACCGAGATCCCCAGCAACGAGATGATCCTCTCGTGCGGATGATCCGCGAGCGCGGTGCGAACAAGCTCCTCGGCGATTTCGGCGAGACTTGCGGTCGCTGAAATCGGAGCATCGAGCGTTATCGAGCGCGTGACAGAGTGGAGATCGGCGCAGCGAACGCGGACCGTCACGGTCCGGCCAGGCCGAGCTTTCGCCCGCAGCCGGGTGGCGACCCTGTCGGCAAGGTGACGCAAAGTCGGTCGAAAGACTTGCTCTTCAGCAGGCTTCCTGCCGAGCGCGGACTGGGCTCCGGCCGATTGCGCTCGACGATGCGTTTTGATGTCCCGCGGATCGCGATTCCATGCCAACGCCGTGAGCTTCTCTCCGGCCGCGCGGCCGACCACTCGTTGGAGCGACCGTCCCGGCATCTTCGCCAGCTGGCCGATGGTATGGATTCCCCGCTCGGCCAGCCGCGCCTTGGTCGCCGGACCCACTCCCCACATCAGCTCGACAGGCAGATCGTGCAGGAAAATCAGCTCGGTTTCAGGGTGGACGACAACCAGGCCATCGGGTTTGGCGACTTGCGACGCGATCTTCGCCAGATGCTTGGTGCGCGCTACGCCGATCGAGATTGGAAGACCGACCTCGGTCCGCACCCGATGACGGACTGCGGTCGCAATCTCGGCCGGCGAACCGAAGAGGTGGGTACATCCCGCGACGTCGGCGAATGCTTCGTCGATCGAGATCCGCTCGACCAGCGGCGTGAAATCGTTGAGCACGTTGATGGCGGCATCGCCCAGCCGCTGGTAATCCTTGAAATGGCCGCCGACGAAGATCAGTTGCGGACACAGCTCTCGCGCCCGCCGTCCTGACATGCCGCCACTGATTCCAAAGGCCTTGGCTTCGTATGACGCCGCGAGGACGACTCCACCCCCGACGACGATGGGTTTGCCGCGCAACGACGGGTCGAGGAATTGCTCGACCGATGCATAGAAGGCATCGAGGTCCGCATGGAGGATGGTGGCTGTCGTTTCCATCCCGGCACCCGCAAAATGTCGTCATCAGTCGCGGCTTGAGGACGCCGCAGATGCAATGCCACCGACCTCGAACTCTGATCTTGACCAGCACCTTTGCCTCATGAGAACAAAAAGAGAACATCAAGTCAATGGGCACTTCAACGGCAGGAGGAAAGACGAGCTCACGGGGGACATGCGGTCCTCCCGCCGCCACTGAACGACGATATTGATAACGAGTGCTGGTTGAGACAGGATGTTGCGGACGTTCGCGAAATCGCGCCGCAAATCGCGCTGACGGTTCCCCTTCCGGGAATTGCTGGCAGCCGACACTGTCGGCTGATCTTTAAGGAGAATGCCCATGGGTTATCCAACCTCAACGTGTGCAATTGCGCTGGCAACCGCGCTGCTGGCGGCGCCGGCGATCGCGCAGGTAGTCGATTTCGGCAAGTATCCTGACCTCAAGGGTCAATGGGATCGCACCGGCCCGCCGAATAACTGGCGCCAGCTTGCCGGCCCGCCGCCGCTGACGCCCGAATACCAAAAGATATTCGATGCGAGTATGGCCGAACAGAAGACCGGCCGGCCCGGCAATTGGCCGTCGACCTTCTGCATTCCGGAGGGCATGCCGGCGATGATGAACCTCTATAATCCAATGGAGATCATCATCACGCCGGAGACGACCTATATTCTGATGAGCCACAACAACGATGTGTATCGACGGATTTACACCGACGGCCGCGATTGGCCCGCGGATGCCGAGCGCACGCTCGTGGGCTACTCGATCGGCAAGTGGATCGACGAGGACGGCGACGGCAAGTACGACGTGCTCGAAGTCGAGACCCGATACCTGCGGGGTCCACGCGCCTATGAGGTTTCAGGCATCCCATTTCACGAGGACAACCAGACCGTCATCAAAGAGCGGTTCTATCTCGACAAGGCCGACCGCAACACGCTCTATGACGAGATCACCGTGATAGATCACGCAATGACGCGGCCCTACACCAAAGTGCAGAAGGCCGTCCGCAAGCAGAACCCTCGCCCCGTGTGGCTGTTGGAGACCTGCCCGCTGGACAACGTCTGGGTCAAGATCGGCAATGAGGCCTACGTTGTTAACTCGGCCGATGGCATGCTGATGCCGGCCAGAAAGGATCAGCCGCCGCCGGATTTGCGTTATTTCAAGCAACCGCAGAAGTAACGGCGACAGTCGGAGGCTCGCCACTGCTGACGAGGCGAGCGAGCGTCGCGATCGTGTGAAATTGCGATCGCGGGGGCGGGGGTGCGACGACGCACAAGCCCCCGCCTGCCAACTGATGTCTATAGGACCGGGATCGGGCCCCGTTTGATCAACTCGATGCGGGTGCCCCATGCATCGGTGATGTAAGTGATTGCGTTGCCAGTGGGGGTCTCGCGGTAAGGCTCATCGAGCTTGATGCCTTCCCCTTCGATCTTGGCGATAAAGGCCTTCAGATCCTTCACGTCGAAGCCGATGTGGTCGAGCACGCGCCCCAGCGTTCGAACCTGCGGCTTATCGGCCTTGGCAAAGCGGATCTGGGCGCCCGGAACGTCGACGACCGGGGCATTGTTGCGGGTGCCTGCCTTGCCGCCAAAAGTCTTGGCATACCAGGCCTGGGCCTTGGCGATCTCACCTTCAGGTAGGGACAAGTGCACGTGCTCATGCCGGATCGGCATCGACTGAGTCTTGTCTTCGAGGATTTCCATGCGCACGCCGTCTGGCGTCTCGACATAGGCCTGGTCCAACCGGTTGTTGTTGCCGGGCAGTACCGCAATGCCGGCGGCCTTCCACCTGGCCACTTGCTCCTGGACGTTGTTGACGATGAAGCCGACGTGGTTGACGACCGAGCCCTGCGAACCGCCGTTCCCTGGCATAGTCCCGAGGTTGATATGGACAAAAACGCCGGGGAACATGACGTACTCGTTTGCGCCAATCTTGAACCACTTGCCGCCCATGCCGACGAAGATCTTCTTGTTGGCCTCCACGTCTTTCGAGGCGATGTGCCAGTGACCCATGGTCACGCCGACCTCGTTGAACGGGAATGGTTGCGCGGCCGCGCTTCCGGCGGCCAGCGTCGACGCGAGCAATAAAGCTGCGAATACGGTTATCTTCATGGATGCCTCCCTTGTTGCGCGATAGCGTGGGAAGATGGGTTTTTTCCCGCCCTGTACCATCATGAGCTGCGTGCCGGTTCAAGGAGGTGTTCGAGCTCGGCTATCAGCCGGACGCCGCCAGAGCCATGAAAATTGTCCAGCGACTGGAACGGGAGCCGGATCTCAGGCGGCTGATGTCATTGCTGGTTCAAAAATCCTAGTCTAGCCTTTCGCAGTCGAGAGTCATCAGAAATCGGGCATGACCGCCTGCGGTATGGGCAGGACGTTCGTGCCGGGAAAGAAGGAGTTCGGATTCTCGGCGCAGATCATCTCCATTAGCGGGCCTTCCGGTGCGCTCGCCAACTGCGCAAGGCGCTCGATCGGAACCTTGCGCACTGCCGCCTCATATTGCCGGAAGCGCTGGATGGCGGTCCAGGGCATCGTAAAAGCGCCCGGGTCCTCGACGTGAACGTTCGCCTCCAGCACCTTGCCGTCCTCGATCAAGTGGAAGCGCTCGATCACGTGAAGCTGTTTGGTGTGCGGCGTTCCGAATCCGTCCACCCACGTCCTCGCATCGATTCCGATCGTGTCGACGATGAGCGTATCCCCTTGGTAACGGCCGATGGATTCGCCATACCAGGACGGCTTGACGTTCGGGGAATGCTTGTCCGTCAAGTAGACGCGGCGAATCTCTTGCTTGCTCGACAAGATCATCACCACCACCTTCGGCCCCTCAACGAAATACATCGCCTGGGTCATGGGTCTGAGCAGGAATCCGGGCACGCCAACCGGCCAGCAACTCGCGTGCGGGGGGTGAGCAGGCTTTCCGGAGCGGACAAGCTCGTTGCGTTTTCGCACGACATCCCTTGCCCAGGGCTGGAGGATCGGATTGTCAAGATCGGCCAACTGTTCGGTCGGCTGCCTTCCGGTCACACGAAATTCGTCATTCGAAACGTACGGATGCGCGGGGTCCTGCTGCACCGGGCCGGCACCGCTCGCCGGCGGGATGAACTGGCGATTGTAGGCGTACCAGCCGATACTTGCATTGGGTGCGAAGCTCGGGCGCGTGCCCTGGGCCGTCGCCGACAAGCTTAAGCCCCCGGCCAGGTAGACCGCGCCGACGAGAACGCCTGTGCAGCGGCCTGCATGTCTCAACATCGAGGTCCTCCTCTGCGACACAGGTTGGTCGAACTGCAGATTATACTCATATCGCTAGTCCCCATAGCCCGCATTGAGCGAAGCGCAATGCGGGAGCGGGCGCAGCAACGGCTGAACACCACGAATGCCCTGTAAGCGTCTGACCAATAAGCGTCGGGCGCCCTTCCTGAGAGAAGGGTGACAGTTCATTCCGGAGACATGGGTTGCACAATCGGGCTTTTTGCGGGAGAGCAAAAATGCCCTGGCGGGAGTGTAACCACATGGATGAAGCTGACCGCACTGATCAAATGGTACCGATGCGACGATCTAGGGCGCGTACTCATTAACGCTCAGAAGCGCTGCGCCTAACGCCGCCTCCGCGATCGCAGCCCTACGATCTGGCAAGAGGAGTAGTATTCACCAACGGCTCTAGCCAAGCACGGCGAGGAATACCTGAGCGCAGGCCGCAACCCGCGTCACCGGTAGCCACCCGACGCCGTCAGCCGCTCGCCGGTGAGCCACGCAGAATCCTCTGACGCAAGGAAGACGGCGACGCGGGCGATGTCGTCCGGTTGCCCGATTCGGCCGAGCGGCGTGCCAGCGATCATCGTCTTCTCGAAATCGCTACCGATGATGCCGGCGCTACGCGTGCCCTCGGTCTCGACACTGCCCGGTGCAATGGCGTTAACTCGGATTTTTCGCGGACCCAATTCCGCCGCGAGCGCGCGCGTTATTGTGTCTACGGCACCTTTGGTGGCGGAATAGATCGTCGCCTCCGGCACTCCTGCGCTTGCTGTCGAGCTTATGTTGATGACGCTGCCGCCATTCGGCCCGAAGTGCTTTACCGCTTCCTTTGTGGCGAGGATCGTACCCAGCACGTTAATGTTGAACTCGCGATGGAACTCATCCTCGGTGATCTCTTCCAGGGGCAGGAACTTATAGACGCCGGCATTGTTCACCAGCACGTCGAGCGTGTCGAAGGTCTTTTTCGTTTCTTCAAACAGCCGCCGTACATCTGCGGCCTTCGCAACGTCGCCCTTTATCGCAACGGCTTTACCGCCTTTCGTTTTGATGTCGGAGACAACTCGGTCCGCGCCCTCTTTGCTGGAGGAATAGTTCACCACTACTGCGGCGCCAGCCGCGCTCAAGCCCCTGGCGATTGCGGCCCCAATACCCTTCGATGCGCCGGTGATAACCGCTACCTTGCCCTTTAAATCGCTCATTTGAAGTCCTCTGAACGTTTGCCCCGCCCCAGTTCCGTTGTGCGATAACAGTCAAAATATGACTGGGGTGGGCAACCCGCAAGGGTCGAAGATCAGTGCCCAATGTGCAATTAGCTAGGATGTCCGGTGCTGGCAGATATCCAATGTCCTTTCTTCCAGAACCTCGGCGCGAGGAAGACCAATGACCGCTTGGCACGAAGCGGCGATTACGAAATGTCCCCTTTTGCGCCGCTTGTGGGGGCTAATCCGACATCGATCAGCGATTGCCGAACTGTCGTCGATTTATGAGTACACGCCCTGGCACGCCGCGTGATCCCTTGGTTGTTGCGGCTGGACCGCAGTCCCTTCAGCCGGCATAGAACCAGAAATCCGCCATTACGGTCGCGCCCGGAGCGGGCAGCTTGGGCGTGACGACACACGCGAAGGGGTGCGGCGCCTTGCCGTAACGTCCCGCCCAGGCCATCGCGACGCCCGGGAAATCGCGGATGTCGCTCACCCGGTAATCGATGCGGACGACATTGCGCATGCTGGTACCGGCGGCTTTCGCGATCGCTTCGGCATGGTCGTAAATCGTGTTCGCCTGCAGCTGGCTGCGCAGGCAAAGCCCTTCGAAATTGTCGCCCTGCGCGACCCCGGCCACCGTTCCGTTGCGTTCCAGCGGCAGGAGCCCCGGGCTGAACACCAACTCCCCGGCGCGGACCGCCGGCGAATAGGACGCCATCTCCGGAATGTCCGCGCGCACGATCTCCTTCCTGCGCCGAGCGCCGTCCCTGAGCAGGATGTAATTGATCTCCAGGATCATCTCGACCGAGGCAAAGCCCTTGGCCGGGATCACCGTGAGTGCGGCCGGGGAGGCGCCGACGTGCTCGTTCCAGACCTCGAGGAAGTCCGGGAAGTTCTCCTCGCCGGCGATATGCACCTGCGCCTTGAGGCAATTGGCGAGGCTCGTGCCCGCCGCCTTCAGCGTTCCCTCGATCCGTTTCAAGGCCGATTCCGTCTGGCGCCGGATCGGCAGGACGGACCCCCAACGACGGTGTGGCCCCTGCGGCGGATTGGTGTCGAGCATGTCCTTCTCCTCGGGGCCTGCTCCCGCCGCGAAGACGAAATCGTTCGCCACCACCGCGGGCGCATAGCCGGAAAAGGCCGAGACGCGGGCACCCTCGGGATAAATCCCTTTGATCTCCCACTGCGGGTCCGGCATGAGCGCGACGAGCGACGTCGTCATGGCGCTCTTTGCGCCGAAGCAACGCTCGGTGATGATCGAGGTACTGGGCGGGATGTATTTGCCAAACGCGGCGAAGCGCGCGAGGTGATAGGCGCGCACGGCATTCGCTTCGGTATAGTATTGGTCGAGGCGGACGCTATGGGCGAAGTCGGTCCCGAACGATTTCAGGATCTGCCCCATGCGGTCGAAAATGAAATCCGCTTCCCGGCGCAGCGCGGGCCTGCCGTAGGCAGGAAAACCCGCCGCACCAGCGACCGCAGGGACGACCCCCGCCTCGAAATCGTAGCCCTCGTGCCCGTTGAGAAACACGAATGGCCCCGCCTTTACCGCATAGGCGCAGTTGACGGCGCTGCCGACCAGGTGTTCTGCCGTACGGGCCGTGATCGCGGCCGGCGTAGCCGAGACCGGCGCCTGGCCGAGCGCCACGCGCGGCGCGAGCACCGACGCCACGCCCGCGAACGTCGCGGCGCCCAAAAAAGCCCGCCGCTCCAAGTCCGACGACCGCTCCCCATCTGCCATGATGCTTTCCTTTCCGAACCGAATTCCCAAGAACGCCCGGCAGTCGCGCGATGTTCTCTTGCTTGGGCCTTCGCGTCAACGACGAAGCAGCGGCGCCGTAGGGCGCAATAAGCGCAGCGCATTGCGCCGTTTTGGCCGGCGGCTTGCAACCAATCCCGATGACGGTGACAAGCTGTGGCGGCCGCGGCCGGCCTTGGTCCGATGCAGCGCAATTAGCCTGGCGGCTTGCAGGAAATCGGCGCTCATTTTTCCAAACCTATGGCCGGGGTTGCTTCGAGGCGGCGCAATAAGCTATGCGCCCCACGCGCTTGATGTTCGCGAAGTGATCGAGCAGCGCGCGCAAGCGTGGCCTTGACAGGTTCATAAACAGGTCGATAATGAAAATAAAAGCTTACCAAAATAGCGATGACGTGTTGGCGATCCGAGTAATCTCCGTCGGAGGAGATACGATGCGTCCTGAGAATTTCGCATTTTGGCTTGGACCGGTAGCCATTGCCGGCCTATTGGGAACCGCTGCAGCCGCTCAACAAGCCCCGAAGAGTGGAGCCGCGCCGTGCCTTGGCTTCGGCTGCCCCATTCAGCCCGTTGCGGAGCCACCCGCCAAGAGTGAGACCACGGCACCGGACAAGCCCTACGATTGGAAGGCCAGTTTCGCAGCCTACCGAGTTGGCAAAGTGCCACGGACAGCTGATGGCAAGCCGGACCTGCAGGGTATATGGAGCCGCTCCATCCTCACGCCAATCGAGCGGCCGGGCAACGAACCCGACAAGACGGAGTTTGATTCATCAGCCCGGGCTGAGCTCGAGGATGCTGCGCAGCAAAGGCAGTTCGACCTTCGCACTGAACCCACCAATACTCCGCCGGGTGAAAAAACGACGGATGCTTACAACACGTTCTGGAGAGACGGTTTTTGGTTCAAAGTGCCGATGACAAGTCTTCGTACGTCTCAGGTCGTCGATCCACCGAACGGGCGACTGCCTCCGCTGACTCCTGCCGCCAGGGAACAACGGAACCGTGTCGACTACTTGCTAAATCGTCCGGCTACTGGTCCGGAAGACCGGCCTCTTTCGAGCCGGTGCGTTCGGCCTATCGGCGTCGGTCCGGCGTTTACCGGTTCAGGTCCCGGGGGGCAAGAAACCACCTTGGAGATTATTCAGAGCCCCCAGGCGGTGGTTGTTCGTGTGGAAGCCCTTCGATCGCAGTTGATTTACCTGGACGGACGTCCACGTCCTCCCGCGAGCGTTCATCTAGAGACGGGAGCCGCGCGCGGGCACTGGGATGGCGATACGCTCGTAGTTGAATCCACGAATTTCGCGGCGGATGCTGACGGTACTGCGGAGAAACGTCTAACCGAGCGCTGGAAGCGCCTGGATGACGCGCACTTGCTTTACGGATTCACGATGGATGATCCAGCAACCCGGACGAAACCGTATAGCGTAGAATTCGTAATGTGGCGGCTGACGGATCAGGAACAACTCGTGGAATATGCGTGCCACGAAGGCAACGTCAATCTCGAGTTCACCCTATCCGCAGCACGGGCCAACGAGAGGGAAGAAGCGGAACAGCAAGGCAAGTAGCAGCCAATCGCCAGTGATTCCCCAAGGATTGGCTCGGAGATGAAAGCGATGAAAGCTCGAAACCTGTTGAAGTTTATGCTTATCGCGACGGCGATGATTCCTCTGGCCCCCCCGGCGAGCGCGCATCACTCGTTTGCGGCCGAATACAATGCGGATAATCCGGTGACGCTGACCGGATCCGTGACCAAGATGGCGTGGATCAATCCTCATTCATG